>Ga0206844_10350_pt1 | contig 11512 bp, 9 predicted proteins | sample Alteio_BWOrgCont_22_FD_152907 | JGI IMG/M metagenome (GOLD analysis project Ga0206844, IMG submission 152907) | Enriched cells from forest soil in Barre Woods Harvard Forest LTER site, Petersham, Massachusetts, United States -... | ecosystem: Environmental > Terrestrial > Soil > Temperate forest >...
TATAACTCAATATTTGGCGCAGTTCTAAAGGTACTGTAACACATGCAAATATTGAAAATTGCAGTTTTATTATTTTGCTTGAATTGCAACTTCACAGAATCAGTTTGATTATCAAAGTAAAATTTTAAATTGTCGTTATTGATAATTGTGTCAAGTACTTGCGTAGTATCATACAATTTTTTAGATGTTATCCTATCTTTAATCTTATTTCTTAAATTGTCACTTTTCTTTGATCCTAAATCAACTTTTTTCTGATGAGGGGTACAGAAAAAGAAAAGTGCCATTAATATCAATGGCAAGAACTTACATATTAATGGCTTAGTATAATAAAATATACTTTTTAGCATATCATCTTACTCCACCTCAAAATACATTCTATAAAACTTCTTATCTAATTCAGTTTCACCGGATAGGTCTTCCGAAATACGTCCTTTGGAGGATACGGTGATCCGTCCTGTTTGTTCGGACACCACTATAGCCATGGCATCCGTTTGTTCGGCAACACCAAGAGCGGCACGGTGGCGGAGACCATATTCAACAGAGAGATTTGATAGTTCAGAAACGGGTAGGATACAGGATGCCGCTTTGATCCTGTTTTTGATCATGATCACGGCTCCATCGTGGAGCGGGTTTTGTTTGTAAAAGATGGATTCGAGGAGTTTGGAGGTCATTTCCCCGTCTATCATCACACCGGTAGAAATAAAAAAACGGAGTTCTGAAGATCGTCCCAAAACAATAATAGCCCCCGTCATGGTGGCAGAGAAATGCCTGCAGGCCGTGGCAAGTTCTTCAAAATTGATCTCTGAAGTATAGGCGGTGCGCCAGTTCCAGGGCAATAACGACCGCATCGGTTTGGCGGGATCGGTGCCACGTGTTCTGCCAATTAATAGCAATGCCCGTCTTATTTCCTGCTGAAAAACGATCAGCAAGGCTATGGCGCCCACACCGATAAACTGGTACAAAATGGTGGTCAGCAGTTTCATGCTCAGTGCCCTGACAATAAACCAGATCACATAAATGCTGAGAAAGCCAATGAAGATATTGAAAGCAATACTGCCCTTCACGATGCGGTAAAGCCCGTAAATGAGGAATGCCACCAGCAGGATATCAACAAAATCCAGCAGGCGGAAGGTCAGGAATCCTATTTCAAACAGTTTCACGGTAGAAATTTATGACTTTTAGCGTTTCCACGGCTTCTTTTACATCATGCACCCTGATAATATCTGCCCCTGCCAGTCGCGCGAGGCTATTCACGGCAATGGTTCCGGTCAGGGCATTTTCGGGTTTGGTCTTCAATAATTTATTGATCATCGATTTTCGAGATGCCCCTGCAAGAATTGGTTTGCCCAATATCCGAAGCAGATCAAGATGCTTTAGCAATTGGAAATTATGCTCAAGTGTTTTTCCAAATCCAAATCCCGGGTCAACAATAATATCATGTACTCCAAGTTCGGTGAGTTTTTCAATTTTAAAGCTCAGGTATTGGATCACTTCGCGTACCACATTTTCATAATGCGGTTCAGTCTGCATGTCTTTAAAAGTGCCCTGTTTATGCATGATAATATACGGAACCTGCAACCTGGCAACGGTTTTAAACATATCCGGGTCTGCTTCTCCGGCGGTAACATCATTGATGATTGCTGCTCCGGCTTTAATAGCCTGTTCTGCTATTATTGCTCTGAAACTATCAATAGATATAATGGCTTCTGGAAATTTCTTTGCAATGTTTTCAATAATCGGGATGACTCTTTTTAATTCATCATCTTCAGTTACTTCGTCAGCGCCTGGCCGGGTCGAAAATCCACCAATATCAATAAAATCAGCCCCATCATGCAGCATTTTTTCCACTTGTGAAAGTTGCACATCCAGTTCACCGAATTTGCCACCGTCAAAAAATGAATCAGGTGTTACATTCAGGATGCCCATAATGCACCCCTGGCTCAGGTCAACGAGCTTTCCCTTGCAATTGATTGTTTTTTTCACGGGAATAAGGTCAAAACTGTCAGGCATCGTTATATTTGCTAGCTGTAACGAGGTTGTAAAATTAAAGGCTCTTGAGCAAAATAACGGAAGAAAAGAAAGAAAAGAAGCAAAAGTAAACCGCAGGGAACGCAAAGGCCGCGCAGAGGTATCGCAAAGAAAAACTTTGTGTTCTTTGCGATACCTTTGCTTTCTTTGCGGTTAAATAAAACCAGACTTGTCCGAAAATACACTTAAGCAATATAAAACCCAGATAGCCCTATGCCGCGATATCTTTGTAAAAAAGAACTCGGATTACGGCCCGTCATGGCGCATTCTAAGAATTTCATCCCTTATTGACCAGATTTTTATCAAGGCCCAGCGACTCAGGAGCATTGAAGAAAAGAAGCAGCAAAAGGTTGAAGAACGTATTGAAAACGAGTATTATGGGATCATAAACTATTGCATTATTACACTCGTTCAATTGGATCTTGGCGAGTCATTTGAACTGGATAACCAGAATGAACAATTACTCAAACTTTACGACGAAAAAGCCAATCAGGCCGAAGAACTTATGGAAAGCAAAAACCACGATTACGGAGAAGCTTGGAGGCAGATGTATGTCAGTTCTTTTACGGACCTGATCTTGTCCAAGTTGTTACGTATCAAACAAATTATCCAGAATGATGGCAAAACCTCTATATCAGAAGGTATTGACGCTAACCTTTTTGACATAATAAACTATGCTGTTTTTGCTTTGATACGGATGTCATAGAACGACGGGGGAAAGCGAGGGGCTGCACCCCTCGCTGATGTATTTCGCCCCTTCAGGGCTGCTGCAATCTTTGCCTTCGCTATCATTCCTCGCTCTTCTCTCTGCCTGCACCCCTCGCTGATGTATTTCACCCTTTTCAGGGCTATTTGTCCCCGGACCAAATCCTCAGACTCCCTTTCGGTGGAATCTGGCAGGGGATACTAATACCAAGGAGACTCTTTGGAGAAAGTAAAGATTGCACATTTTCGTTTTTTCGTTCCTCAAAAACTACGTCTGCAATGATGAGCTTTTTTGATCTTTCCCAGTACGTACCAAAATTGTGCAAGTGGCTGTATCATTGATTATTAGTCATTGAAAGCCTTCCAAACCACAGCCTCAATTGCAAATACCCCCATATCAAAATGCATGGGATGGCCTTGAATACATAGGGGATCACCCAATCCTCCCTGATATTGCGAGGGAAAATATCCGTCGGGGATAAAACAGTGAAAACAATCATCAGGATCAAAAGAGCCCATGTCAGGATATTGTGTTTTTCCCAAACAAACCAGATCGCCGCTCCATATACGGCAATCACAAATGTCGGCGATTCGGCAATATGATTAAAAATGACCGTAAAAATGACAATGGAACTCAATAAAAAATACCTGAATTTAATATTATTGTAAAGCCTGGTTCTGATTAAAGATGCCATAAGCATCACAATACCTGCTAATTGTATATAAAGGCCGGGGACTTCAACCTGGTACCACGTTTTCAGCCAGCCCATGACCGATAATGGCGGATGATAGTTGTGCGGGTTGTCCGTATCTTCACTTTTATGGATCAGGGTCATTTCATGCCACCAGTTCTGGTATTGCCATATCAATTGTTTATAAGGTACAAGCACCAATGGGGCTATGGTAAACAAAGTCCCCCAGAACAGCATATACAATATGAATTTGCCTTTGCCCGGGTAAACCAGGAAAAGTACGGCAGCAGCAAGGCCAAAAACCTTGATGCTGGAGCCAAGGATAATAAAAAATGCCGCCCAGAAAACCTTTTCATTTTCAAAACAAATAAATGCCAGGACCATACATGACACAATGATGGCATTGGTCTGGTTGTTCTGGATACATGTAATAAATTCAATAAGGGTTATAAAAAAGACAGCCATTTTTTTTCCGGTGCTGATATATGGCAACAGGGTAACTGAGAAATAAAAAAAAGCACAACTTACCAGGCTCCACAAGATCAGGCCAAGCCACAGCGGAATAACCGTAAATGGGGCAATAAATACTGCAAAAGCAGGACTGTACAAAAACTGGTCCATGTACTCGCTTTTGTGCCAGGCATATAAATTGATCCAGTGGCTGAGGTGAACATTAGAGAATTTATAGATCAGGAAATTATTGTAGCCGTGTATGGCATTGGTCTGGATGCCTACCACTATTCCGGCAATCAAAAGAATCAACGCTACCGTGGATTTTTTGGAGAGAAACTTTGCCAAAATTGTACTTTTCATAGACAGTGGTTTTACTCAAAGTATTTTATTCCTGTTTTTTATCAGAGGCCCTCTTTCTCATTTTATAGTTTCCAAAGGCCAGCCCGCCGTAGAGCAGCAAACCTGTTATGGCCAGTAAGCCGCTTTCTTTACGATAGGGTGGCTCGTAATCAAGTTCAACCTGGTGTTTCCCGGGTTTCAGCAGTATGCCCATCATGCCGTTCCCGATTAAAATGGCAGTCTGCGGTGTTCCATCCACTTTGATATGCCAGCCGATATCATAAGGAATTGACAGGTACATAAGTTTTTCTGATTTTAAACCAATGCTGCCTTTTATATGGGCGGGATTGAAGGAAGAAATATTCAGCGTATCTTGTTTCAGCGACATCAAATCCCCTTTCAACTGTGCTTGTGTAAACTCGAAAGGCAACAATGAATCCTGCAAGCCAATTTCTTTAAGATTCCTTACTAGTGCTGTATCAGCGTCATTTATTACAGCTGCGCGGCAACTTGTGAAGTCCTTTTGTGTCAATGAAAATTTTTCAAAATTGGAGTATTTTATATATTTATCATAGCAAAACCCGAGTGGGAGGGGGAACTTGTTTTTATATACAATCACATCTCCGAATTTGGCGATGGAATCATGGATGGGATCATTAGTACCATACATAGGTTCTTTTGCCAATATATATTTGTCTGAATTGAGGCATTGCAATATAGGCCTGTTTATCAATCCATTGCACCATCTGGATTCGGATTCGTTATTGGGGGAAATTACCTGGTTTGTCCTCATATATTGCAGGTAGTACTTTTGGTTGAATGAATAATAGCTGCTGGTTGAATAGTAACCCTGCACCATTGCATCATTTAAGCTTACATGTTCGGCTGGCGATGAGCCGAAAGATTTATCAACCCTGTAGAAAGGTGAAGCATCCTTGTTTTTTATAAACGCAATCGCATCATTGCTATAGTCGTTATAGCCTGTTTTATCTTTCCATTCGGAAGATTTGACCGTTGCACCGCGGTTTACGGAAACGGAGGAGAACCAGGAAAGTTCGGTGACCAGAATAAACAAAAAAACAAATTTGGGGATATCGTTTTTTTGTCTTGACATCCAAAAGAATACAACAGCATACGCAAGGACATATATTTTTGCACCGGAGGCTATACCACTGCTAATGGCCCGCTTATCATCAAAATAAGGAAACAATTGAATCAATATCAATGATATTGCAACTGATGCCAATAAAATAATATTCAGATGTTTTTGTTTTGCCAGTTTATCAAGGCAGGTAACGGAAAAGATGATAAAAATGAGGGCAACGTACAATGAGTATGTCCTGTAATAATCGCCGCTAAAAAACCAGAAAGCTTTTCTAAAGTATGGAAAAAAAATGGGGAGGAGCCATATTGCCAGCATAACCCCAAACAAAATCCTTTGTTTTTTTTCGAGGTACCCGAATAGCAATGGAACCAGGAGCAGGCATGGAATGCCGCAATAAAAGAGAGGCCCTTCCAGATAGTTGTCAAGGCCTTTATAAGCATCAGCTGTGCCAAGCATATCGCTTGAAAAAAAGCGCATGACACAAGTTCCCAATTGCAATGGATCAACCAGTCCAAAAACAGGGGATGAAGACAGGGTCGCGAAATAGGATTCAGGGCCGGATACCCTGGCACTTTCCACCATCACTTTAACACTTTCAAACATTGCCGGGGCGCTCATTGCTACCCCGATAACCCCAAGCCCGGCCATTTTTAAGAACAAAACCATCAATCCCTTCACACCTTCCCTGTTTTCCTGTTGATACCTGAAAACAGTATATATAACAAGAAAAACAGTAACGTTCATCATATTAAAAGGGCTATAAATACCCATCAGAAAATAAGATACCGGAAAGAACCAGGGTATGTTTTTCCGGAACAGGAACTCAAAACTTAAAAGTGCAAATGCCATGTTGAGGGCTTCAAATGAGAAGGTGTACCACTGGCCGCCCACAATCATATAACCGCTAAAAGCAAACATGAGCGCGCCTGCAACCGCTGGGAACAGCCCGACACCCAAGCTTCTGAGATAAAGGCAGAAAACAGAACCGGCCAATACTATTTTAACAAATTCTTTATACCCTAACAACCAGGCAACTTTGGAAGTAGGAAACAGGTACAATATAAAATTAAAAGGGTCGCCAATGGCGAAAGTAGTGCCATCTTGTCCCATACCGATATTAAATGACCAGGAAAGCGTACCGAATTTTTTCAGGTATTCAGAACTTTCAACAAGGTTTGGATAAAAAGTATTCAGGGTATCGCTTCCAATGTCCTTGAACAAAAACAACTTGTGGAACAAAAGGTAGTCTTTGAAAACAATAAAAGCAATACATACAAGGATACCTAAAAAAAGGTACCATACCTGCCTGCCCGGCCTTTCAAAAAAATCGGGTCCGGGCTTTGGGGCAGCTTTCTCTTTTGCCGGCGGTGTTTTTACAGTTGTTGCAGTTTTCTTTGAACCGCTTTGTTTTTTTGCACTCATTTATTTACCTGTGGGCGTATAGGAATACACGAGGTTTGCCTTAGTAATTCCAAGGTCAAACATACACGTATTTCTTCAAATAGGCAAAAAACAGTTGAACCCTTTTGATGCATCATAAAATAAGAACAGCGCCAATGCATGACCTGCGGAAACACATAGCAATCCGGTTCCCTGGCCTTACACCTCAGAAACGATATTGAAAGCAGCTATATTTAAGCAGCTAAACTGCCGCCGCAGGTTTTTTGAAAACCATACCTGCAATCCAGGCCAGTAATCCCTGTACCATGCCGAACCCTATGCCAAACAAAGGCCCCATAAGGATCATCGCAAGCCTGGGATGGTTGTGCATTGGCATGTGACCTCCCATTTGCGCCATCATGGGATGGTTATCCATATATGTTGCATAAAAAAGCACATGTGCCCCGACAATATAAACACAGTTTACCAGGCTTACCATAAAGCCGGTAAGGAAATATTTCCCTGCCGCGTTTTTTGCAATAAGATAAGCGTTGATCAGAAATATGGCGAGCCAAAAAGCCCATTCCGCTTTTTCAGGTACCCAGAACACGGTTGCTATGGCCATGGCCAAGCCGAAAAGCGATAGCATAAAAATAAGTCTCCAGTTCATGATGTTTGTTTTTTAAATGATGAATATTGACTGCAAATGCAGCTTTTCCAAACCCAAAAATAAACATTCCCGAAAACAAAACAAATTTATTTTGTGCAGGTGCAACTGCACTCCCTGCCCAATTCTTAATTCTCGATTCCTAATGCCTCTATGGTCTCTTTCACCTCCTCCATGAGCCAGAGCGGCGTGGAGGTGGCGCCACAGATACCGACAGTATCATTTTCCCCAAACCATTCCTTTTGGATTTCTTCGGGGGAGGAAATAAAATAAGAATTGGGGTTGAACTCTTTGCAGACCCCATAAAGCACCTTGCCGTTAGAGGACTTGGTACCCGAAACAAATATGATCTTATCGAAATCCTTTACATATTCACGCAGTTCCAGGTCCCGGCTTGAAACCTGGCGGCATATCGTATCGTTAAAATCAACTTCTATGCCTTTGGCTACCATCGTGTCCCTTATTTTATACAGGTTCCGGGTATCCTTTGTAGTCTGGCTGAAAAGGGTAATACGCCTTGGCATGGTATCCAGGTCCAGTTCGGCAATATCCTGAAAAACAACGGCATCACCTTTGGTCTGGCCCATGAGCGCCTTTACTTCCGCATGGCCATGTTTGCCGTAGATGTAAACCGGTGATTCGGTGCCATCTTCATCATAGGCTTCCTTCACCCGGTTTTGAAGTTTCAATACCACAGGGCACGAAGCATCAATGAGCTCTATATCATTTTCCAGGGCCATTTTGTAGGTTTCGGGTGGTTCGCCATGCGCACGTATCAAAACTTTTTTACCGTGAAGCTCGGGCAGTTGGTCATGGGTTACGGTTACAAGCCCTTTCTTTTTCAAACGCTCCACTTCCTCGTCGTTGTGTACAATATCCCCCAGGCAATACAGGATTCCATCCTCATCAAGTATGTCTTCCGCCATCTGGATGGCATAAACAACCCCGAAACAGAACCCGCTTTTTTTATCTATGCTTACGCTGATGGCCAAAATGTATTTTATTTTAGTATATGTACAAACTGATCACAAATACAGTTCAAAGTTAAGGAAAATGTGATAATGTGATGATGTGATGATTTGGTTCTGTAACATGGTACCGAGGGAGCCCCCCTTCCCCGGCCTGTGTCTCCACAGCTACCGTATACACACATCTTTTGGATATTAGCCGCAACATATTTTTAGCCCTGAAAGGGCGTAATATATCAGCGAAGGGTGCAGCCCTTCGAATGAAAAAGCAGGCAGGATACAGCCCTGAAAGGGCGAAATAGGCTCATCCCGAATAGTTATTGGGGTATATGTTGCCAGGGGTGCTAAATAGTTTATATTGATTGGAAAGTACTTTAACATTTTTATTTCGCCCTTTCAGGGCTGTATCAGATACCAGGCCTATGCACAGGGCTTCACCCTGTGTTGATATATTTCGCCCTTTCAGGGCTGTATGATTTGAATTAGCCTTCAAATAGGGCTTTCCTATTGTAATAATAGAAAAGATGTGGGTACACGGTAGATGCTGGAAGGGGGACCCTGAGGTCTATACGTACTCAAACACAACCACCCCATGCTCTCAGAGACTGTTGCTTGCAGAATGTTAGCGCAGGGATACCTCAGATTCCCCCTTGGCGATATATGATCCATCGAAATTTGTAAAACATTGAAAACAAACATTATAAATGCGGCATGGGCAAGCCAATTAAAAATCAGGAACCATGAATTAAATTGCCTTTCCCGAGAAATATCTCAATCTCATCGGACATAAAAATTTCTTCCCGCTCTATGAGTTCATTAAATGACTCCTCCAATTGAGGATCAAATCCTGGCTGCCCGGTGCGTGCCAAAAGCCGGTTTATGGCAAAAAATATCCCGCTGCTATTTGTGTAGCTGTACAGGTACCGGGAATTTTTGAATTTCCCGAAAAACTCCAGAAACCTTTCAGGGATTTGGGTTCCGGCGGTTTCAAAGAAGGATTCAATATCCGGCTCCCTGACCAGGTTAAGCTGCTCATAAAACTGGTCTGCAATGTCCTTTCGGGTCTTCAGAATATGGCGGTCCAACAACATTTCAAGCAAAACATGGCCCACAAAAAACAGCCGGATGCCTGGCTGGTTAAATCCTTGCCCTTCAAGTTCTTTTCTGAGACGTTTGGAATGTTTTACAAACAGCGCCGAGTTATGGAACATGGCATCTACGGCAATATGTTGCTTGTACCCTTCCCATATATCGTTTACATTTTTATCCGGGACAGGGAAAGTGTGGTTTTCAGGCCGCCAACCCCGTTTGGAAACGTTTACAAGGTCTGGCAATGCCAGCCCGAAATTATAGTTGGGGCTGTTTTCTTTATGGTCAATAAAGAAATGTGAGAGATAGTTCATTCATGAGAGAACGCTTTTGAGGCAAAAATTATTTCAGAAAACATTTGGGGCTTCAAAATAAAGCGATAACTTTATCGCTGTTTTCCATTATGCATTAAATCAGTAGCCTATGCGTAATCAATTGTTTCTATCTGCGATTGCCTTTACATTGTCCCTTTTCTGTGCAAACATCTCCAAAGCCATGCCTTGTCATTTGTTTGGTAAAGACAGTGTCGCAAATGCCAAAAAGAACCGGCCATTCCATGCCTTTTATTCACTGGATTTTGGTTACGCAGGTATTAACCCGTCAACTGAGTTTAACAACTGGCTGCAGCATGAAGGCTATTCGCGAAGCAAAATGGCTGGTTTTGCCAACGGCCTCACCGAAACTTATTTCACCGGGAAATGGATGTCCGAATATTCGGAAATGAATATCCATGGAAATGAATACGGTTCCGGCCATGATAATTTGAATGTTTCTTTTGGGGAAGGATATAATTTTCTGAACACAAAATTGTTCAGCGCTTATGGCGCCCTCAATATCGGGCTCAATAGTTATTATTTTTATCCAAACCAGATGTCCTCGAATGATTTTGGCCAATACAATGAGGGGACGGGCTCCAATTTCGAGCAATATGCCTTACTCATAACCCCCCATATCTTATTGTACCGCAACCTTACAAACAACCTTTCGATGCGCCCCGGACGCGTAAGCGCCATCGGGGCCGGTATAGATGCCGGGTTCAACATGGCATTATTTCAAAGCAAGTGGTTCTATGGCTATTCGAACGACAGGCCTTTTTCCGCCGTAACAGTTTCGGGCATACCAAATTCTGCCTTGAGCGGGTTTTATATCATGGGCAGGATTGGCTGGTATTTTGGAAGGCAGTGATGAATTGAGACATACGACAATTCACGATTCACTATCCAAAACTTTGGCCGCAATACTATTTGTAAAAGGATTTCTGTATTTATAAGGTATTAAAGACACAAGCCTATGAAAACCATTAAAGTTACCGGCCCTGGCATATTTACATTCCTCGTGTTTTTTAATTTTAGCTATGCGCAGAATAATTTTGTAGATAGTATTTTAAAAAATAATAAATTAAAGATGGATGTGGAGGCAGGCTATTATTACTATCATTCTTTAACAAGTAGTGATATTTTGTTGTCTTCCATATTGAGCCAAAGACGACCGCTGCAACCGAACATCCAGGATTTGTGGGATCTTTACCCGGTTCCCGGACAATCTAACCAGCTTAGCGATAACCCCCTTAACCATGCTGCAGGTTATGTTACACTACATTTGTGCGACTATGTCAGCAAAAATGTTGACATTCTTGCTTCTCTGACGGGTGAGCTGAGAGGAACATCTTATGGAGTGTATAATACAGGGAATACCATTGTATATCCGCAATTGCGGTTAAGGTATCATGATACATTTGCTGTTTTCAAAAGAAAACTTGCATTCACTGTATCTGGAGGGAATTATAACAATATACGAATTGATGAAGGCCTTACGTATTATAATATTGATGCCGAGGCATTATTTATCCAGGTGAACTATGATGGTTTTACTTTCGAGCACATGCATATTGCATATTTGCTTGAAAGCATTGGCCTTAATATTGATGACGGTTTAACCCATTCCCTTTATTATACAACACAGAAGGGCAGACATGGTGAAATCTGGAAATTTGGCATTGGATACGATATAAACGACCAGATATATGGGCCTAATAACCAGTATTATCAAGAAGATACGCATGACCGGAATTTCTATAATGTATATG
>Ga0206844_10282_pt3 | contig 11452 bp, 11 predicted proteins | sample Alteio_BWOrgCont_22_FD_152907 | JGI IMG/M metagenome (GOLD analysis project Ga0206844, IMG submission 152907) | Enriched cells from forest soil in Barre Woods Harvard Forest LTER site, Petersham, Massachusetts, United States -... | ecosystem: Environmental > Terrestrial > Soil > Temperate forest >...
CGGCCGCGAGCTGCGGCCGTTGCTGACGATTTGCCGCGAGACCCTCGTGCGGATCGGCAAGACCGAGATTTGCTCAGTAACAGCATTGCTACCTTCAGTCTGAGCGTCTTCACTTGCGCAGTGCAGTTTGGTGTGGTGACCCTGCAAGCCCAACGGCATCCTGATCTACGGCCGGGCGCAGGGCCGCCGAGTTAGAACTTGAATGTTCCTTTGAGTTGGATGATACGCGCCGAGCCATTTGCGCCGAGACCTGAGCCGAAGACGCCGGTTGGCGCGCTGGCGGTTGCCGTGATGACGCCAAAGCCGGGCCCGTCGGAGAAGTTGGTGTCCGGATTCAAGAAATTCGGATGATTCAGGACGTTGTATGCCTCCACTCCAATTTGAAGCAGGCCGGATTCTAAACCGGGAACCTTGAAACCCTTCTCCACCATAAAGTCGGTATTGAAGAAGCCGGGTCCGGTAAACTGGTTTCTCCTCTGCCCGCCAAAACCCGTCGGATCTGCGAAATATGGACTGTTTACGATGGCCGTGCTGCCGAAACAGGAGCTGGTAGGAGACGCCTTGTTGATGCTGCAGTGGCGAGGAACCGTGGGGTCGACAATCTGCGCCAGAACCTCGCCGCCGTAATTCGGCTGGAGGCTGGCAGTAACGCCTCCGTCAAATACGGTGAAGGGGAATCCCCCGTGCCAGAAGACGGTGCCCCCCAGAATCCAGTTGTCCGCCAGCAGATGCGGACCGCCAAAGTAGGGAAGGTTGATTAAATAATCTCCGTTCAGGCTATTGCGTATGTCGTAATCGGCATTGCCGTAGTTCTGTTCTTTGAGATTGAACGGATTGATGGTGGTAGGGTTGGGATTGACCGCACTGTCGAAGCCGAAGGGCAGGAAACCGCCATTCGAGATCTCGTCGAAAGCGCGGCTCCAGGTGTAGTTGAATTGCAGCGTCACATATTTTGACTGGTTTTTGATCGAGACCAGCAGTCCGTTGTAGTTTGAGGTGGCTGGGCTTTGGATTTCCGTAACTTCAGCGAAGGCAGGGAGCGCCGGGTTTGCCGGAGCGCCGCCGAAATTGAAGACGTTAACACCGTTGTTTACCCACGGCTCATGGTAGCCATGGTTGCCGACATAGCCAATCTGGAAGCTGGTGTGCTGACCGATTTGCTGTTGAATCTGCAGGCTGTACTCCACATAGGTCGGGTATTTTATGTTTCGGTCAACGTTAAAGACGCTGGGCGCAGAGAAGCCGGGGTCCACCGCGCTGATGGAGTTGAAGCTGCCGTTCGCGGGATATGCGGTCTGGAAAATCTGATTGCTACTGACTAGCGTGCTGGTGGCGCTGCCCGGCACCGCAGGTGCGGTAAGGCCGGGGACCGTAAAGGTCACGCTAAATGGTGGATTGCTGAGCAGGTCGTCGGCGACGGCGGCAGGAAAGATGTCGGTGAAGATGCCGATTCCGCCACGCACGACCATATTTGAGTTGTGGGCAGGCGAGAAGGTAAACCCGAGACGCGGATCAACAGCAATCGCTTGAAGGCTATTGAAGGTTTGGTGCAGTCCGGAGGCGATCACGCTGTTGTAGGGTGTCGTCTCGTCAGCGGTGACGTTGTTGTAGCTGGAAGCGAACCGCCCGAAACAATTCGTCTGGCATACGGGATTGGAATTGTGTTCCAGGCGAAGCCCCGCGGTCACCTGGAAGTTCGGAGAAATCTTCCACTGATCCTGTGCATACACGCCGAAATTGTATTGGGCGATAGGGGCTGTGAGGTGAAGAGGAAATGCCTGTTCGGCATTGTTCAGATTGCCGGAACCAAAAAGATCGCCGGGGTCCAGAGGCAGCGTCGTCGGATCGGTGTTGGCAGAACTCTCCGGGCCCAACTCGTTGGCCAGGGGGAACTGGGAATTGATTCCGGGGTCGGCGTCGGTGGTATCGTCCCGTTTGAAGGTGACTCCGAATTTCAATGTCTGGTTTCCCCTGGTCCAGCTCACATCGTCATTGAACTGGTACTGGGTTAGGCTCCTGCCCTGGGGAAAGGAGCTGAGCTCTCCTCCAAGAGGGGTGAAGGAGCCATCCAGAAAAACCAGGGTGTATGGGATGAGAGCCGCGGCCGCCGCGGGGGTCGTGTTGACGAAGGGGGTTGCATACCACATGGTGGAGAAGTTGAACTCGTTGACCAGGTTGGGCGAAAAGAGATGCGTCTCGACGAGCTGCCCCTCGTAGGTGGGCTGAGCGCTCTCCGCGTTGAACGCTGAGTTGATGGGGTCTATAAACGCGGGTTGGACGCCATAGTCCCACTTGAAGTGGGCAAAGAAGCTGTCATTCGGTCCAAATTTTTCATCCAGACGGGCGGTGACGAGTTGCTCGGTCAGGTTGTTCCTGGGGTTGCCCTCGAAGGAGTTGGCATAGGTAGTTCCGTTGTATGGCGTGGCTGCCGATGCACCGGGAGCGTTGTTATAGAGGGTGAAGAGTTGATTGTAGAACGGCACCTGCGCGGATTGGCCAGCGGAATTGAGATTGGCGATCACCGCGCTTTCATAGGTGGCGTTGGGAATGATCACCTGAGTGGGTACTGACGTGACAAAGCGCAGAGTTTCATAGTTCACGAAGAAGAACATCTTGTCTTTGATAATTGGCCCGCCAATCGCCGCTCCTCCCTGGTTGGCGTTGGCGTAGGCCTCGGGCGTAGCTGTGAGGTCGTTGAACCACTGGTTGGCGTTCAGGTCGCTGTTGGTCCAATAGTAGGTCGCGTTTCCATGGAACGCGTTGGTTCCGGAGCGGGTGAGGATATTTTCCTGAATACCGCCCAGGCTGCCATATTGGGCGCCATACGCATTGGCCACAATATTGATCTCGTCGACGTCATTGCCGCCGAGCAACAGGTTGCTGGGACCCGAGTTGTTCAGGTTGAGGAACGGATCGTTTTCTTCAGCGCCGTTAAGGGTGAAATTATTTGAAGTGGCGGGAAGGCCAAAGGCCTCCGAGTTGCCAAATCCGCCCTGCGTGTTCATGATGACGCCCTGGGTCACATTGATGGGATAGGTTATGTCTCCGCCGGGATTGGGGAGATTCTGAACCTGCTGCTGGCTGATGGTCGTGGACATTTCGGAGGTATCGGGTTGCAGCAAAGGAATTTCCGCTCCCGTGACCTGTACCGTCGTCGAACTCTTGGCCACCGCAAGCTTGAGGTTCTGGCTGACAATCTGGCCGATGCTAAGGGTGAGGCTGCCTTGCGTGGTCTGAAAGCCCTCCGCGGTCGCGGTAACCGTATACTCTCCAGGCTGCAAAAGTGAGATGCGGTAGTTGCCCGCCCCACTGGTCGTTGCGTCTTTGACCTGGCCGGTTCCTGTGTTTCTTACTGTAACCTTCGCGCCCGGGATTGCAGCGCCGGTCGAGTCAGTGATCGTGCCTGCGATATCGCCGGAAACCAGCGATTGCGCTTCGAGAGTTCGAGGAACGAGGAGGAGTGCAGCCGGCCCGGCAATGACCGGAAGCACAGCGAGAACGATAGCTATTCGCTTCAAGAAGATTGAGATCATGAGCAGCCTCCAGAAAAATGATTGTCGAGAATCAAGCCCGGGCGTCATTGCCGCGGACCGACCCGGTGATCGTACCGGTGGTGATGCCTTGTACCGCCGCGCGATGGGAGGAAGAGCCAGGAACTTAATCTGTACCTTCATAGAGCCTCCGCCGTTCTCACTAAGGTATGCACGAAGAATGCCAGTGATATGACCCATATTTATCAATAGGTTTCATCGCTTCGCTTATGTGTTTTAGAAGATATCGCGGAAATGCTAGTTGCGATAACCTGTCGAGGGACAGCGGGCTTTGGTCGTTTGATAGGTCGGAATTGTAAGGTCGTCCCTGCAGAGGCCGCTAACGTCCACATCCTGAAATGCGTAGGCCCAAGCGCAGAGTGACAGACTAACAACCTCTTGGGGCGACCCCAGAACGGCAAAACGGCTGTTTCTTCAAACTTTCATACACACACTGGCGAGAGGTTACGAAATTCGAGAACAGCGAGCAGCCAAGAGTCAGGCAGATCATTCTTATTGACTTTCAAAATGCTTAACATACATACTTGTCGGTATGTTAAGTGGCCGCGAGAAGAAGAAGACAAGGCTCCGTGATTCACGGCGTACACGGGAACGCTTGCTGCAAGCGGCTTTTCGGGGGGTCCACAGATCAGGCTTCCAGAGTGCCGGCATCGATACAATTCTCGCCGCCACCAACGTCACCAAGGGAGCGCACTATCACCACTTCGAGAGCAAAGAAGCCTTGGGATATGCCATCGTCGAAGAGATCATGGCAAAACTTGTCCACGACAGGTGGTTGCGTCCTATGCTCAGCAACGGGCAACCCATCGACATTTTGATCGGCATTGTCCGGCGGTCGCCAGTTCAGCCCCAAGACATTCGAAACAGTTGTCCGCTGCTCAATTTGGCACAGGAGATGTCTCCTCTAGACGAGCAATTCCGCCAACGACTGGAGAGGCTCTTCCTTGCCTGGCAGAAAGGAGTTGCTACGCTTTTGCGGAGGGGGCAGTCCCAAGGACGGTGCGCCGCGAACTGAATCCTGACGAGACCGCCAGCTTTCTGATCGCGATGGTCGAGGGCAATGCCTCGTTAGCAAGGGTTGCTCAAGATGCGAAGGTGTGGGAAGTGGGAATCCAAAATATTGTGGAATGGCTGAGGTCTCTGCGAGTGCCGGCCAACCGCAGGAGAGGCTGATCGCATGGTGCGGAGCAGGTCGACGTTTCTTACATACCAACCGGTTCGTATTCTCGGACAGCCACCATCGACGATTGGGCGAAAGCCGCTTCAAGCTAGATCATGAAAAGGGGAACGAGCAATGACTATGACAAGGATCGCAGTGTCGCGCAGGAATCTGCTCGCAACGGGAGCCTGCGCTCTGGTTAATGCCGTGAGCCTGTCGGGACCGGCGAGCACCAGCGCATCGGGAGCGCAGAACTCAACGAAACGAGGAGGTAGCCCGGAAGTGGTACGCAGCCTGGGAGAAGAAAGACTGGGACCCAGTGGATAGCCTGCTCGTCGATAACTTCACCTTTACCAGCGCAGCCGGCGACGACCACATCAGCAAGAGCACTTTCAAAACGCGATGCTGGGAAAGGCAGATCGATTTCATTGGACATTTTGACCTGGAACGAATCACCACTGGCGCGGAGGATGCTTTTGTGAAGTATCTTTGCCACACTAAGGACGGTAAATCGTTCCGGAACGTGGAGTATCTCCGAATCAAGAACGGAAAGTTGCAATCCATTGAGTGTTATTTCGGCACGCAATCCAGCTTTCCGTCGGCAGTGAGCACTGGGCAGAAGTAGCGTACGGGTCTGGCAGGTAAGGCGTGGGGTGCCGATCTGCCGAAGTCACCGGTAATGCTGAATCCACAATTCAAGGGAGCTCAACCAATCGATGTGTTTGTCGTTCCAGTGGGCAGATGGTCAGACGGATCCGCTGCTCTGGTTATGTAGGACCATTTCATTTAGAAGCAGCGCACTCGTCAGTCTCGCTTCGGGTGCACGAACGGTCTTCCTTCACTGTTCGAGAACGACTAGCGTAGTCTCTCGAACCGCCGTGTACGGACCCGTACGCTAATCTTCTTACGATGGCGGCCACGCGGGATTTACGAAGTGATTGGTCAAAAGTCGATCGCTCGGTCGAAATTCCTGCGATCAGCTTTTGCCTGCCCCAGAATTTGAACCGGCAAACAGGAACTGCCACGAGGGATCCAGGTAGAGCCAACGCTGCTTGTCGAACCAGCTGGTTGGCATTTCAGGGACATGCAGCAACGTGTGTCCATCTATGCAAATTAGTTCAGTCCCATTCCAGGCCAGGAAGGTCCTCGACGATTGCCCTACTCTGACGGGATGGGCTACCCGTCGGAGACATATCGGGCACCGTTGCTGCTGATCTCGGAGCGCCCATCGCAGGCCAAACAAACAGATCGAGAAGGAAGACGCGAACTGTATATAGCCGGATTGAGGCGAAAAGGACGACATGCATGAATAGGCGATGTCCAGAGACGCAAAATAGACAATCGGTAGTAACAGGGCAATCTTGGCGCTCAAAAAGCCCCAGCGATACAGTCTCTTTGTCAGGGATGACGTCCGAGAGTCCAGGCCGTATTCTCCCATCGACACACTTGTGATAGCAGGCAATGAGAGGAAGGCGAGCAGCACGGCGAGGAGAGAAATAGCCCATCGAGGCCCCATCTCGAAGTCGCCCCAGGGTTTCAGGTGCGCTACAACGCTTCCTGTTTCCCCGGCCCTCATTTCGGACTCGGGTTCCAGCAGCCAGGCATCGACCTTCCCCGGCAGCCTCCAGGACCCGATAGGCGCGACTCCTGCGATTCTGGCTTCGCGGAAACCTACGCGCACCACATCACCCGTTATATGCGGATTCCCCCCGAAGTCCGTCCGCCATACCCTATTGCTGAGAATCAGCTTGGGCAATCCGCGATCCACTTTGCCGTGAGGCGGTGCAAATCGTACCGATAGATTGAGCAGTGCAAACAGATTTGAACTGGCGTGCACTACGGCCCATCCGCCCTGGGCATGCGATACGGCTGATATCGTCTCCTGTCCGATCCTGTAAAACGCAACATCATCAAAGGATCGCTGCCTGCTTCCCGTCCACGCCCAAAACTGCTCCTCCGGTGAGAGCGTGGGCGACACTTTGCTCTCGTGGCCTGCATCCTGACGCAACATCAGCTCCGAATAGACGCGATACCGCGATAGATCGTGTTCGGCACGAACACCGGGCGACCTAAGTGCAATGCACCAGCTCACGGCCAATAAAGCGGATAACAGGAGCAGGCACAGAGAGGCTGATCCACGCATTGGCGCGTAGGGCGATTGTTTTTGCCAGAGCTGCCTCCTGAGGCAAAAAGCATCCGCGTACGCTCCGAGACAGAACGCTGTTGCTTCTCGTGCCGGTTTCCTGAAGGCCCTGGTCGCCGAGCTACATTCCCGGAGCACGTACCATAATTCCGCGTTCCACTCCTGGGACCACTCCGAACGTCGTTGGCGGGGCACCAACAATGATGCACCGCGCAACAAGCTCAGATGGAATATGCGAAGCGCAAACTCCAGGGGAGGAGTCATACGGACTTCGCCTCCCTGGACGGAATCAATCTTTGCAGCAGCGGATAGCGTTTCCGTGAGGTTTCCAGCGTCGTCCTTCCGGCCGTTGTCAATTGGTAGTACTTTCTGGGTGGCCGTTGCTCCCGATCGGCGATCGACTGTCGCTCCCAACGCGAGCGGATGAGCTCATCGGCTTCGAGACGGCGCATGGCTGGATAAACGGTGCCGCTGGGCAGGCCCGTCATGTCCATGATGGAAAAACCGTAGACGAATCCTGCGTCGATTGCCTGAAGGATCATCGCCGTAGTGTGCGAGAGTTTAGACTCCGTGGCCACGGCTCATTTTAGCTATGTAGACATCTACTTGACAACCTTATATGTCGATTGCTACATAGGGTAAGCAGATTGAAGAGAGGGGATTGCAAAATGAAAAAAGTAATCATGTGGCTGATCGCGCTTGGCGCGCTCTCTGGAGCCGTACTGCACGCTCAAAAGGGCCCTCCAAACGAAGCCCCAAAAACTGCGGACACATCTCCGCACACCGTGCAATTTGTCACTGTCGAGAAGGATGTCACGTTGGAGGTACTCGATTGGGGAGGTACCGGGCGGCCGTTGGTTTTGCTTGCAGGCATCGGTGACACTGCACATGTCTTCGATGCATTCGCGCCGAAGCTCGTCCCGAGCTATCACGTCTACGGCATCACACGCCGCGGGTTTGGCGCTTCGAGTGCTCCGAAGCCTGACTGCGAAAACTATTCCGCCGATCGTCTTGGAGACGACATACTGGCGGTAATAGGCGCGCTTAAGCTCAATCGCCCCATCCTGGTTGGCCACTCCATTGCCGGAGAAGAGCTAAGTTCCATTGGGAGCCGCGACCCTGAAAAAGTCGCGGGTCTCGTTTACCTTGAGGCTGGTTACGCCTACGCATATTACGACGATCACGCCGCACAGGGCGTGTGGATGTTCGATTCCAGCATATTGCGCAGAGAATTGGAGCAATTCAGCTCTCCGGCTCCGCCGCGAGAGCGAAAGATTCAGACCAAACACCTGCTGGAAATCAGTCTTCCACGGTTTGAAAGGGATCTTCAGGAATACCAGAAACAGTTGCAGGCGGTCCCCGACAACGCCCCCGGACCTCCAGACACGCCCAGGGTAAGAAGCAATGTCGCAATCCTGAAAGGGATACGGATCTATACGGGTGTCAAGTGCCCGGTCCTTGCGATTTTTGCTAATCCTCACGCCCTGGGACCGCAAGCCGGGGCCGATCCCACACAACGGGCTGCCATGATCGCTGACGATCTTGCTCGCACATCGGAACAAACCGACGCCTTCCAGGCCGGCAATCCGTCCGCGCATGTGGTCCGTTTGCCCAATGCGGAACATCTTATGTTCCGGTCGAACGAGGCGGATGTGCTTCGTGAGATGAACGCTTTCATTGCAAAGCTTCCGTGACTGATCAAACTTGATGGAGGAAGCTTCATGCTCGAACTTCTCAATGTCTCCAAGCACTTCTCCGGTATTCCCGCCGTGGACGATGTCAGCTTCTCAGCCCGACCCGGCGAGGTCACCGGCTATCTTGGGCCCAACGGCTCGGGCAAATCCACGACCATGAAAATGATCACAGGCTTGATCGAGATGACTTCAGGTCAGATCCTTTTCCAGAGTAACCGCATCGAGGATGACCTGATTGCCTACAAGCGGCGTATGGGGTATGTCCCAGAGGAGCCGTATCTCTACAACCATCTCTCCGGGGCGGAATACCTGATGATGATCGCGCAACTCCGCAATTTGCCAAGGCGGGAGTCTGCGGAATGCATCGATGGACTGATGCGGCTGCTCTCCCTGCACGATGACAGGCACGCTTCGATTTCGGGCTATTCGAAGGGTATGCGGCAGAAAGTCCTCCTCGCAGCGGCGCTCCTACACAATCCTGAGCTGTTGCTGCTCGACGAGCCCTTCTTGGGGCTCGACGTCGGCTCGGCTCTGGTGCTGCGCAGTCTGATTCAGGAGCTGGCCGCGCGCGGCAAAGTAGTGCTATTCAGCTCGCATGAGCTGGACACCGTAGAGCGCGTGTGCTCGCGAGTGGTGATTCTCCACCACGGTAAGATCGTCGCCGACGACTCGATCGAACGCCTCCGCTCGCTGATGGAGTTGCCGACGCTCGAGGCAATCTTTTCGCAGCTTGCCGTCGAACAGGATTCGGAATCGATGGCACGGCAGATAGCGGATCTTATGGGTGCTGCGTGTCACTCAGCTTTACCCGTCAGAGAAATACATTGCCGCCGCCAGGCACACGCTGATATTACTGGCTGTCCTTACGGTCTGGCTTTGCGCGGCTCTACTGTCGCTTTGCTTCCGGCCGTTGCACCAGTCTGCCGCTCACTTGGTCGTCCTGGCCCTGGTAGGGTTCATCATGACAGAGCTCAGCCTGATCGGTGTTTCCAAGATTCCGTTTGCTTGCTCGTATTTGCCGGGAAAATCGAACATCCAGTACATGTTCTGGGGATTCGTGGTCATCTTCTTTCCGATCGCAAAGATGTTTGCAAACTATGAGCAGCGCACGCTCCATCTTCCGCTTCAATATGCCGGCATGATCAGTGCTCTCACTGCCGTTGCGCTGGAGCTTTGGGTCTTCAATCGGCATCACGCCAGGTCGGCGGTCCTCTACTATGAGGAACTTCCGCCGGAGGTGATTACAACCTTGGGACTTAGCTATTGGTAAACAGGCTTTACGCAAGGATCCGGCATTCCGATTGGATCACCGCTTCTATGAGAAGGTCACGAAAGTCAAGGCCGACGTGGCGGCCGTTCTAGTCTGACCGCGGAACTTTCCAGAAGTGGTGGTGAACAGTGTCAAGGGCGTCCGCCAGGACGTTCATCTTGACCCTTGACACTGTTCACCACCACCAGACCCTCGACCAGGGAACGAAGCGGAACACGTTTTAGTTCAGCTTCGTTCCTTATTGGAGTGGAATTCGTCTTCGCGATTTCACCCCACGATTCGCTTCTGCAACGCGCGCTTCCGAGGTTTAATTGAGCCACCCACGTTGCCGGGCTTCTATCCGCACTCTGATGGGCCACTGCGGGGCCGGTGCAATTTGGGTCCGATTTAAAGCCCAGGTCCATCACCATGATGATGGACCTGGGTTGTTGGGGCGCTGCCATCTAGCCAGCGGTCTCTAAAGGACCGAGCGGTCACCCGCAGTCGCCCCAACAAGGCGGTGGATGTGTCAATCAACCCATAAGCAGATCGTCTTGAAGCGAACAAAACCATTTGTGTTTCTCGTCTACGCAGCGGCTGGTTAGGTTATCGTCCTTGGCATTCCGTGGCCCAGGGGCTCATAGACTTCGCCACTCGACCAAAGCCGATGCAGTAAGACGGCAAGTTTTCGCGCCACTGCGACGGATGCTCGTTTCTTGGCGTTCTTTCCGCCACGCTGGCAGAGTTTCATTCCGAATCGTCGTAAGTCTGTGTCCGGCCCGAACGGGCCGAGGATGGAGTGCGCGCTCCCGACCAGCAGTTGCGCAGCATTCTGTCGCCAGCCTTGCTGATGCCCAGCTGCGACTGGCTGTCCCCGGAATCCTCCTGCTGAGACACTAATCCCAGATACGGACCAACATCGCGACTTCTCTTAAAACGCAGCGGAGTCTCCACAGTCAACACGTAGGCTAGTGCGGTGACAGGCCCTACTCCGGTCACCTGTCGCAATAACTTGGTGTGCATATACTTTTCACTGGCCAGCTTTTCGATGCGCTGATCGTAGGCCATTGATTTCCTCACTCAACGTCGCGATCAGACGTAACAGCGGTTGCAACGTCTCTCCCACTTCGTGGGGAATCTGGTCTGCCGCTCTCCGCGAGAAGCTCACGCTGGAACAGCCCGACAGCCTCGCTCCCATGGTCTTCACCATCCCGCGCACGGTGCTGATTAATTTCGTGCGCGACTCGACCAGAGAATCGCGAACGCGAATTACCAGCAGATCCTCACGTACTTCCGTACTGCGATGTTGAATCGGATACAGCGATTTCGGATCCATCCTCCCCAGCCGGGCCAGCTTGTTGGCATCGATCCGAGGGTTCTTGCGTCGGCGACGCTTCGATCCTTGCATCTGCCGCGCATTGGCCACCAACACCTCATGCCCAAAGCCCGATCATGACTTCCCGCACCCAGGCCGAATGGGTTCCTACTTCGAATACCACCCGCGACATCGCCAAGCCTTGAAAGAACTCCGCAACCTCTTGCCGCCTCGTCCGAAACTGGCCTTCGGCAAGTGTTTCGCCACTTAAACCCAAAATGCAGTAGTTGCTCCACTGGTCCCCAAGATCCACCCCCGCCGTCAAACGATCCAGGTTCGGA
>Ga0206844_10351_pt1 | contig 11415 bp, 11 predicted proteins | sample Alteio_BWOrgCont_22_FD_152907 | JGI IMG/M metagenome (GOLD analysis project Ga0206844, IMG submission 152907) | Enriched cells from forest soil in Barre Woods Harvard Forest LTER site, Petersham, Massachusetts, United States -... | ecosystem: Environmental > Terrestrial > Soil > Temperate forest >...
TTTTGGGAATTTTTGTCCCTTTTATTATTTCTTCGGCCATAGGGTCTTATCTTTTTTATGCACAACATAATTTCCCTGGTGCCAGTTTTAGTAATAACCAGGATTGGTCTTATATTTCTGCGGCTATGGATTCGTCGAGCTATATGGAGATGAACCCCGTTATGCAATGGTTTACAGGCAATATCGGCTATCATCATATCCATCATATCAATGCGCATATACCTTTTTACCGTTTGCGAGAGGCCATGAAGAAAATGCCGGAATTTCAGTCAGCAAAAAGGACTTCGCTGTCCCCCATAGCTATATATAATTGTCTGAATTTAAAGGTATGGGACCCTGATACACAACAGATGATAGGACTGGGAAGAATGAAGGGAAGATTGAAAAAATTAAAAGTTTGGTAAATTACTAATTAGCGGTGTCCATCATTGATCAAAGCAATTAAAAAATACGGTATTGAAATAATTGCAATATTGGCGTTGATTTCTGCCATTATGAACCACAACCGGAGCGACTTCGGCGACCAGGTCATTATAAAGGCTGATGCTTTAGGCTATTACGCTTACCTGCCTGCGGTTTTTATTTATCACGATCCTGATTTTGGGTTTAAAAACAATTACGCTCAGGATCATTTTATGGCGAATGATAATGCAGAATATCTTGTCAAATACGGCAATAGCCGGGTAAACAAATACTTTAGTGGATTAGCGATCCTGGTGATGCCGTTTTTCCTTTTGGCTCATATTGTCGCCCTCGTTTTTAACCTTCAGGCAGAGCCCATAGATAAACATAAAGATGTAGCCGAATAGTATAGTAAGAGGATGCCTGACGGCAAGATATTCAAATTTCTCCCGACCGGACGAATTGAGATATTTGCTTTTGGTCATGATGGGATAAGACCCGATTCCCGCTGAGAAAAGTTTCGAATTGTTTTTGTGGTGATAGTCATGGGTACGTTTCCAGATGCTTGGCGGGCTCAGGATTAATATCCCATAGATGTACATGATCACCTTTGCAGCAATGGATCTTTGCAGGATGGTACGGTGGAGAAAATCATGGTATATGATAAACATCCTCACCATCATCAATCCTGCCAATACACTACTTGTAACCCTCAAAAAAATATTAATGTTCAGAAAACTAAAGGCAAGTGCAATGCATAGCAGAATGAGAGCAGTCGCCAAATGCGCCCAGCTAATAAGCTTATCTTCTTTCACAAATTCTTTGGTAGCCATAATTAGCTCCCTGCCACACCTCATTCCTTTTTGCTTTTCAGGTTTATGTTTACAAATAACCGTTAAAGGTACATCATTTTATTCATTTTCGTTCATTGGCCGCTTGTGCTTCCACCGTTTGTGAGACCATAACCATATTTCCGGCTGCAGCCTGATCTCCTCCTCCAACCGACGGGTAAACCGTTCTGTTATTTCTCCGTATTTCATACCTACAGGGTTTTCAACCAACAGTTCGGTATATATTTCATAATATCCTCTTTTTATTCTTCTTAGCCAGGCAAAAACCACCGGGTATTTCATTAGAGAAGCCACTTTTTCGGTGCCTTCAAATACGGGCGTATCCTGGTTCATAAAGGTAGTCCAGTAGGCGTTTGCAGGACTTGGCGTTTGGTCGGCAATAAATGCCGTAGCGCTTACCTCCGCCTTGTTTTTGATCATATCCCTTAATGTGTTTTTCATGGGGATGAGCTTGGTGCCGAAGCGGGTTCGCATTTTATAGATCAGCTTATCGAAGTTTTTGTCTTTCAGTGGATGGTAAATAACATAAAGCTGGTAATCCGTCTCAAGGGTCATACTCGAGCCGGCCCATTCCCAATTGCCATAGTGGCCCAGCACAATGATAATGCTTTTGTGTTCTGCATACAGCCTGTCAAATAGTCCAGTATCGTGAAACCTGCATCGCTTAAGCGCCTCTTTTTTGGAGATGGTCAGCGTTTTAAATGTCTCCAGCATCAGGTCGCACATATAGTGGAAATAGGATTGGGATATGGATTGTATTTCACTTTCCGGCTTTTCAGGAAAGGCATTGCGAAGGTTGGTTTCAGTTACGGTTCTCCGGTATTTTAAACCATAAAAAACAATTAGGTACATGAAGTCGGAAACCGCATAAACCACTCTCATGGGCAGTAGGGACAACAAATAAATAAATGGCAGCGCGAAATAATACCCCATTTGGCAAATCTCGTTACCAACATTCACATTTCATTGAAAATAAGGAAATAAGTTTAGGCGGTGGCCGGCTGTTGATAATTATTAACAAATTGTGCCAATACACTATCCTTCATTTTGAAACCTTTAAATTTTTAAAACGTTCCTTTTGGTTTGCATTCATAAAACACATATCCGGAAAAAATCAATGGAAATAGGGATAGACAGTTTCGCAGCAACAACGACCGCAAATGATAGTGCAAACACAGAAAACAGTGCTTTGGCCATGGGGCAATTGCTTGACAGAATGGAACATGCAGATCAGTCTGGTCTTGATATTTTTGGCATTGGCGAGCACCACCGCAAAGAGTTCCTGGATTCAGCTCCTACCCTTATTCTTGCCGCCGCCGCCGCCCGAACCAAACGCATACGCCTCACCAGCGCCGTAACGGTATTGAGCGCCGCGGATCCGGTACGGGTATTCCAAAACTTTGCTACGCTTGACCTGATATCCCAGGGCCGTGCAGAAATGGTGGTGGGCCGTGGCTCGTTTACAGAAGCCTTTCCTTTGTTTGGATATAACCTTCAGGATTATGATGAACTGTTTGCAGAGAAACTGGAACTGTTGTTAAATATCCGCGACCACGAAGTGGTAAACTGGTCAGGCAAGTTCAGGCCCGCACTCCATAACCAGGCTATATACCCGAGACCGCTCCAGGACCCCTTCCCTATATGGCTCGGCGTGGGTGGTACACCAGAATCATTTGTACGCGCGGGACTGCTGGGCATGCCACTGATGGTTGCCGTGATAGGTGGTGAAACCCACCGCTTTGCACCACTTGTAGATCTGTACCGCGAAGCCGGAAAACAGGCAGGCCATGCCCCTGAAAAACTGAAAGTTGGCTTACATTCTTTAGGCTATGTGGCAGATACCACCGAACAAGCTATAGCAGAATATTACCCCGGTTATGCTGAGACGTTTACCAGGATTGGCAGAGAACGCGGCTGGCCACCCGTAACCCCGCAAAGGTTTGAATCACAACGCGGACCTCTGGGTGCATACCTGGTGGGAGGACCTGAAGAAGTAGCCGAAAAAATACTCAAACACAGCGAAGCGCTGGGTGGCATTTCGAGGGTTACTTTCCAGATGGATAATGCGAAACTGTCTCATGAAAAACTGATGAAAAGTATTGAGTTGATTGGGGGGAAAGTGAGGAGGTTGGTGAAGGGGGGAGAATAGGGTTTGGCAAACTTTAAAATCCCAATTTGTGTTTTTATCTTAAATTCGCTTCAATTATACTATTATGGACACATTGCTCATAGAAGTCACCAACAAGAAGGCCTATCAATTGCTAAAGCAACTCGAAGAATTGCATATAATTCGTGTTTTGAGAAAAAAGGTTGCTGGCAAGTTGAAGCCATCTGAAAAATACTCTGGAACCCTCGCCCTGACCGATGAAGAATACTCCAGCTTTCATGAACACATAAAACAAAGCAGGAACGAGTGGGAAAGCGATATTTAATTGATTCCAATACTGTTATTGATTATCTTGATGGCAAACTGCCTCCAACTGGCATGAGTTTTATAGATACCATTGTAGATGACACCGTGCTTGTTTCTGTGATTACAAAAATTGAAGTATTGGGTTTTAATGTTAACCCCTCTTCTCACAAAATCCTTAATGACTTTATGGAAGATGCGACAGTTCTGCCTTTGGATGACGATGTTGTAAAACAGACCATCAATTTAAGAAAATCCAATAAAATAAAAACGCCGGATGCCATTATTGCTGCGACTGCTATCATCCATAACCTTGAATTGGTAAGCAGGGATATTTCGGATTTTAAGAACATTGAGGGATTGCAGTTGATAAATCCTCACGTTGTGATTTAGAGAATATTTTCCACTTAAACTGACTAAAAGCACGGGATGAGAGAATTTTTTCCACTAAGAGGCGGCTTTGGGGAGAGATTTTTCTATTAAAGTAGAAGGGGAAAGGCCGCCAATCATTTATCCGAATAGTGGCAAAATGATCAGAAACTACTTACTGCCTGAGAAGGATTTTGATTTTCTATTCTTCTTTTTCCTCTCTCTCCTTTGCCTAATTTGTTCAACAATATGAGGCTTAATATGGTTAATTAAACCCGTTTTATCAATTATGTGTTTTCCATTTATATCTTTGGCTTTAGGGTAAAATGCATAGTTCACTGTTTGATTTACAAAGTAATTTTTTTGTTCTTTTGCTTTCCAATCCGGAACATTCATACCAGCTTTACTAAATGCAAGACCAGACGAATAGCTATACCAAAATCTTAACAGCTCTTCAGCACTCATCTCGTCAAATATCAATTGAAGTCCATTTTCATCAATTAAGTCTTGTTCGTCTTTTATACACCGGTCTATAAACTGTCTTATTCTTTTGCTGTCTTGGTTTGATCCTTTTCTCTCCTGGCTCATTTTAAAAGATTTTTTGAAGTTTATCGCTATATTTATCTTTTGACGGCGTTGTCACCAACAATCTTCTTTCAGCCTTTCGATAAACAAATACCCAAGTCAGTTCCTGCTACAAATCAAGCACCCCAAACATTTCATTGTAAGGAATATTCAAGTCCATGAATTGAAATTTTAGCTGTGTTTCTTTCCTCAGAAGGTTATATATCTTTTCGCTCTCTTTATCAGACGAAAGATAAAATTCAACTGCCTTTTCGCAATCTGCTTGTGCGAAAAGTTTCGTGTCGTTTGGGATAATGTTTCTTTCTCTGAGCTTCAGTTTTCCTTTGTTCTGAAAAACGATTTTAGCGATCTCACCAGTCCTTTTTGAATGGTCAAGGTTAAAAGGAACAATTTGCAAGTTTTTTAAAGGTAATTCACTCACGTCGCCTCCTACACAATATTCAGCAATAGAAATTGTAGATACCATCATAGCTATTCCCTTTTGCAGAAAATATCTGAAATAGCCATCAGCATTTTTAAAAAGCGGATCACTATCGTTCAAGAAACGAAGAAAGAAACTTGTATCAAGCAATACAGCCTCATGCATCGTAACCTCCCCTGATTTCCTTTAGCCAATTGTCTGCGTTTATGCCTCCAAGCCAGGATTTTTTTGCTTTACTCCTGAGCGCTTTTAAATACAGTTCATCGTATTTAGGTTGATAATCAACCAATTCAATGAATCGAAGGGATGATGTATCAATTTCCCCTGTTTCCGAATGTTGTTTACCGGTAGCCCTTACACCAAAAGTTTTGTAAAGCAGGTTCTCATCATATTGCTCTAAAAAACTAATCGGGGTTTGAATCCTCACTGTGCCAAGTTCTTCTGTGAGAACATGAATATTCGCCTTGTCTTTTCCACCGGCATTGGTAAGTTTGCCATAGAAATAAAATTCGGCATCGGCCCAGATAGCCTCTGTTCTATAAAACCGGGTTGTCCTGTCAATTCTCACCTCATTTGTGTTTTCAACTGAGGTTTTAATACTAAAAATGTAATTACGATTGGTCGCAATGCCTTGAATGTTTTCAAAGGCTTTTGCTGTTCCAAGGTCAAGAAAATCAATATTTTGAACCTGTCTTACTTGTCCGATAACTGCATTGAAACCAATGATATATTGTATGGAGGTTTTGAGGATGTGCTTTACAGAACCTTCTTCAATTTTATAACTTATTGCGGGCCTGTCGCGTTTTTCTCCTGGGTATAGCAAGTTTTCTGCATTTTCCAGAATAGAAATTATCTCCCTGATGTCGAAATTGTCGGGAGAAAGATCAAGGTTTCCCTTTGAACCTGTTATTCTTATCTCTATAAATCCAATCTTTTCCACATTGCAAATGTAATATTTTTTCAGCCTATTGCTTACACTCTCCTTTCTGCTACCTCCTCACTTCCTTCGTCCGCTATAGCTTTAGCAGAGGCGGGTCTCCCAACTGTTAACTGCTCCTTGCTAACTGTTGACTGAAAAAACCCCTAATTTTGCCCACAATTTCAAAATATATGGCTGATACGAACGTCTTGATATTAGGTGGGTGCGGACAGGTTGGTACCGAGCTCGCCACAGGGTTGAAAAATCTCTATGGAAACGATCATGTGGTGGTGAGCGACATTAAAACCGCCGCTGAGGCAAATGTTGATGGCCTTTATGAAATGATAGACGTAATGGACAAGGAGGCATTGTTTTCTGTAATCAAAAAACATAAGATCACCCAGGTATATCACCTGGCGGCACTGCTTTCTGCCACGGCCGAAAAGAACCCGATGTTTGGATGGCAACTGAATATGGAGAGCCTTTTGCATGTATTAAATATCGCAAAGGAAAACCATATTTCTAAAGTTTACTGGCCAAGTTCCATCGCTGTTTTTGGTCCGGGTACGCCTAAAAAAAATACGCCACAGGATACGGTTATGGACCCGAATACGGTCTATGGCATCAGCAAACTGGCCGGGGAAAGATGGTGCGAATATTATTATCAGAAATATAATGTGGACGTGCGGAGCATCCGTTACCCTGGTTTAATCAGCTACAAAGCGGAACCGGGTGGCGGCACAACTGACTATGCCATTCATATCTTTTACGACGCTTTGAAAAAGAACTCTTACGAGTGCTTCCTGAGCGAGCATACTGAGTTGCCGATGCTTTACATGCCCGATGCCATTAAGGCTACCATAGCGCTTATGGAAGCGCCTGCGGACAAGGTAAAGATCAGGAGCAGCTACAACCTCGCTGGGTTCAGTTTTGACCCGGCGGGCCTTGCCAAAGAAATTGAAAAACAATTACCCGGATTCAGCATTAGTTATAAACCCGATTTCAGGCAGGCCATAGCCGAGAGCTGGCCCGGCAGCATTGACGACAGCCGCGCAAAAGCAGACTGGCAATGGGCACCCGATTATAGCCTGGAGGACATGGTAAAGGATATGCTCCTCAACATCAAAAAGAAATTATGAAAATAGGAATGATATGCTACCCTACTTATGGGGGCAGCGGTGTGATGGCAACGGAACTGGGCAAAGCCCTGGCACATAAAAATTATGAAGTCCATTTCATCAGCACCAGTCTCCCGGTACGGTTGGATACCATGAGCCCGAATATCTTTTTTCATGAAGTAAACGTCCTCAACTATCCGCTTTTTGAATACACCCCTTATGAATCGGCCCTCATCAGCAAAATTGTGGATGTGGTAAGATACGAAGGGCTTGATATTCTGCATGTTCACTATGCCATCCCTCATGCATTTGCTGCTGTGATTGCCAAGCAAATACTTGCCAGTCAAGGCATTGACGTACCCGTTGTGACAACACTTCACGGTACTGATATTACCCTTGTGGGGCGCGACTCTACATACGAGCCAACGGTAACTTTTTCCATTAATCAGTCAGATGCCGTAACGGCGGTCTCTCAATACCTTAAAGATGAGACATTTAAATACTTTAAAATCAAGAAAGAGATTTGCGTTATACCAAACTTCGTTGATTTTGAACGCTTTAGCAAAAAATCTAAAAACCATTTCAAAATAGCCATCGCACCCAATGATGAAAAGATCATCGTGCATACCTCCAACTTCAGGGAGGTGAAACGACTGGATGACGTGATCCGTATTTTTGAAAACATCCGCAAAGTGATGCCATCCAAATTACTCCTCATGGGTGATGGACCGGAACGGGGCAGGATAGAATTACTCGTCCGTAAAATGGAGCTGGTACAAGACGTCAGGTTCCTCGGAAAAATTGAAGCGGTGGAAGAAGTACTATCCATCGCCGACTTGTTTTTACTTCCTTCCGAAAAGGAAAGTTTTGGGCTCGCAGCACTCGAAGCTATGGCCTGCCAGGTACCGGTTATTTCTTCGGATGCGGAAGGGATTCCCGAAGTAAATATCAACGGGGTCACAGGCTACATAAGTAAAATAGGGAATGTAAAAGAGATGGGAGAAAACGCTTTGAAAATTTTACAGGACCCGGAAGTTCATCAGAAGTTTAAACTTGCCGCTTATGAACGGGCCAAAGATTTTGACCTTAAAAAAATTATCGTCAAGTACGAAGATGTTTATAAAAAATTGCTGGCCAAAACCCCAGCCCTGGTTTCTTAGCTTATCCAAAAAAACAGCACTTTGCTTTCATTACATCATTCTAAAAATCCATTCCTCGCTCTCGCGAGGAACCCCTAAAGGAGAAAAGCCGATTGGTATGTTTGCTATTTACTGGGCTTCGAATTGAGATTGAATTTCATGTCGGTCATCTCCCAGTTTGCCTTCATATTTATTGTCTTTGGATAGTAGATTACTTCCTCCGGCTCACGCTTGGTTTTTAGGTCCCCGCCGTCCCATCTGCCGTTTTTATTGTCATCTTTTACCAACCGGACACGGTATTTCCCGGGGTTTACAAATGGAATCTTTACCAATGTTTCACGTGGAACATTTTTGTAAAATACCACATTACCACCGTCATTTACGAGTTGAAATATGTAATTTGAGGCATCGGGAATAATGTCCATTTCGAAATAACCATAGTTCTTTAACCCCGGTGCAATCATGGTTCCAATTACAGTATCGCGCTTTCCGTTGGTCTCGTTGAAGATCGAATTTATAGAGCCTGGCAGGAATTTGAACTTATAGCTTTTGTTCTCTTCATAGCTGTAAAACAGACCCGCAGTGGTATGGCTTGAGTCTAAAAACCGATAGGTTAAACCTTTTAACGGAATGGTGTCCTGGTAGAATTTTACCTTGTCCAGGTTGATACCCGCAATAGGTTTATTCGCGATAATGACTACGGGCTCATTGTAATAATTGCTATAATCCACAGATGTAACAAACTTAGTTGTAAACTTCAGTGGCTTTACATCAGTGTCACCCTTCACAATTGTATCAAGTTTAAAATCCTTATTAAAAACCACTGCTTCCATATCTGTAAAACTTTCGCCCATCCAGCAAGTAAAACTGTCCCTGGTATCCTCCAGTTTTTTATAAGATGTGTAAAAACCTTTTCCATTTTCTTTCAGGTTCAGGGTATCAATTGGGTGGTCAAATTTCAACTGTAGCATGTGATGCGCAAGCTGGGCTTTCTTTACGTTTATAGCAGTTGGTACATAAGGGAAAACACATATCGAATCCTTTATCTGGATATCAGAATCAAGATGAACAACAGAAATTGGGAAACCAATATCCTCATCTTCGGCCACAACATAGTTGTCATTCTTTTTAGTGTTTAGCACATAAAGCTGGTAATTGCCTTTTGGCAGATAATCAATTTTAAACCGTCCGAAAGAATCACATCTTGTATAATATAGCGGTTTTTTCTTGTATATCCCTGAATCATCCCCCGGCTTATATAGCTCAACTTTATATTCTATACCAGGTTTATGGCTCAAGGCATCAATTGCGCGACCTCTGATAGATAATGAATCAAGATAGCTGCCCGTACTGAAAACATAGCGGTAATTACGCAATACGTTCCCCTCGTTATAGTCTTTGATCGCCTTGCCAAACTGGATGGAATACGTTGTGTTTGGTTGTAATTCTATGCCTTTGAAATTAACAACAAGGGTTTTGCGGTTTACCTGGATGGTCGGCATTTTCTTAAGTGTCGGGCTGATAATTACCTCCTGGGAAACGCTGCCAAGATCAATAAACTCATCAAAACTGATGACAATTTTATTCGCCGTAAAATTGACAGTCTTGTTTTCTGGTTCTTCTGCAAGGACTTTGGGTGGGATAATGTCCTTTTTGCCACCTGTTGGCCCTCCTCCAATAACAGCACAAGCCGTTAAAATAAGACAAAAAAGGAAACCCCAGAAACGGGTTTTTAACAAAGATGATAGCATGGATTTATAGATAATATCAGGTTCATTAACGTCCCAGGTAAACCAAAAGCGCTGAAATATCGGATGGAGAAACACCACTGATCCTTGATGCCTGGCCAATGGAAGATGGCTTAATCCGGCCTAATTTTTCCCTCGCTTCATGCGATAAGGCGCCGATGGCAGCAAAATCAAAATCACCGTGAATCTTAACGTTTTCAAGACGGGTGACCTTTTCCGCAGTCTCATGTTCACGGTCTATATAGCCAGAGTATTTCATTTCTATCTCGGCCACTTCGAGTGTTTCTGTATCAAACGCAGATAGGAAATTCGCGGCAGAGGGAACATGCTTTATAAAATCAGAAATGCTCACTCCCGGACGTGCCAAAACAGGAAACAAAGTCTGGCCCTGGTTTACTAAAGGCGAAGAAACCGACACTAACATACTGTTCAAATCGTTCTTTTCAGCCTTCGATTTGATAAAAAACTTCTTGATCTCTTCAATGGATTTTTGTTTCTCATTCACCCGGTCAAATCGCTCTTTGCTGGCCAAACCGATACCATGAGACAATGGTGTCAACCTCAAATCCGCATTGTCTTGCCTTAAAATTAACCGGTATTCTGCCCGCGAAGTAAACATCCGGTATGGCTCTTCAGTACCCTTTGTCACAAGGTCATCAATCAAAACACCTATATATGCCTCAGATCTTTTCAAGATAATAGCCTCCTCTGAATGGACGGACCGATGCGCATTGATACCCGCCATTAAGCCCTGCGCCGCCGCTTCTTCATAACCGGTGGTACCATTTATCTGTCCTGCGAAATACAGGTTTTTGATCAATTTGGTCTCAAGCGACAACTGCAACTGGGTCGGTGGGAAATAGTCGTATTCTATGGCATATCCCGGCCTGAACATCTTTGCTTTCTCAAATCCCGGAATCAAAGCCAATGCTTTGTATTGCACATCCTCCGGAAGGGAAGTAGAAAAGCCATTCACATACACTTCTACTGTTTTCCAACCTTCGGGTTCTATAAACATTTGATGGCGGTCCTTGTCAGCAAACCGGTCTATCTTATCTTCTATGGATGGGCAATACCTCGGACCCCTGCCCTGAATCCTCCCACTGTACATGGGAGATTGTTCAAAACCTGTCCGCAGCATATTATGCACATCAGAATTGGTATAAGTTATCCAGCAGCTCATTTGCTTTTCGGGCAAATTATTCTCAGGAAGAAAGCTGAATTTGCCGGGGTACTCATCGCCTTTTTGTTCTTCCATCTTGGAATAATCCAGGCTTCTGGAATCAACCCTTGGTGGTGTTCCCGTTTTCATTCTTCCGGCATCAAAACCAAGTTCTATCAATTGTCCGGTTATTCCTGTCGCGGCACGCTCCCCTACCCTGCCACCACCAAATTGCTTTTCCCCAATGTGGATAATGCCATTCAAAAAAGTTCCATTGGTAAGGATAACGGC
>Ga0206844_10352_pt1 | contig 11410 bp, 10 predicted proteins | sample Alteio_BWOrgCont_22_FD_152907 | JGI IMG/M metagenome (GOLD analysis project Ga0206844, IMG submission 152907) | Enriched cells from forest soil in Barre Woods Harvard Forest LTER site, Petersham, Massachusetts, United States -... | ecosystem: Environmental > Terrestrial > Soil > Temperate forest >...
GGGTAAATCTGATCAATGCCACCGGCAAGCACAGCAATGGTCCCCTTGGCCAGAGCACCCTCGTGTGCGTGGCGATCAATCCCCTTGGCCATTCCAGAAGCAATAATCCATCCTTGATGATTCAATTCCTGTGCAAGACGTTGTGTAAAACGACAACCATTGAGACTAGCATTACGTGCGCCAACAATAGCGAGAGTTGGTTGGGTAAGGAAAGAAAACTGACCTTTAACGCTTAGCACCGGGGGACAATCAGGCAATGTTTTAAGAAGGGGTGATCATTATTGAAGCTACACTTAAATCTGGCACAATGATTACAGCTCGTTTTGCTGCTGAACAAAACCGTGATGTTTTTGCCGTACCGGGATCTCCTCTTGATCCTCGCTGCCGTGGCACTAATCATCTGATCAAAGAAGGAGCCCATCTTATTGAATCAGCAGAGGATATATTAAAACTTCTTGGACCATCACATACTACCCTCGAGCCAGCTGAATCTATTTCAGCTTCTTTTATTGAAACAAGCGAAATCAATATTGATAATGATCGAGATCAATTACGAACAGCTATTTTAGATGATCTTGATTCTGTTCCTTTGCCGCTCGATTTATTAATGCGCAAACATGCTGTACCTGCTGGACAATTGATGTTAGCGCTTATTGAATTAGAACTGGCCGGATACATTCGGCGTCTCCCTCAACAAACAATTATGCGTTTACACGAAGAAAATAGATAAAAATGGTTGCATTTTACCTAATTCACCTGATATACCCAAACAAACTCGACTTACGGGGTCCGGGGGGACCACGAAAGACGGAAGATCTCGGATTTCATCCAGCATCTTCAGTTTGTGTGGGCATATTACCTGAACCTATACCCATGTTGTTGGAAACCTTATGAAGAAAATTGTTATTGTTGAATCACCTGCAAAAGCCAAAACGATTAATCGTTACTTAGGCAAAGATTTTAATGTTGTTGCCAGTTTTGGTCATATTCGTGATCTGCCCCCAAAAAACGGTTCAGTATTACCCGATCAAAATTTTAAAATGCTTTGGGAAGTTGACCAGCGCGCTCAAAAACACATTCAAGACATTGTCAAAGCCGTCAAAGGAGCTGATGCTCTCTATCTGGCTACCGACCCTGATCGTGAAGGTGAAGCCATATCTTGGCATGTGGAACAAATCTTAAAAGAAAAAGGAATCTTAAAAAATGTTGAGGTTCATAGGATCGTCTTTTATGAAATTACGCAGTCCGCTATAAAACAAGCCCTAGCATCACCACGCCCCATCCATCAACCGCTTGTTGAAGCCTATCTTGCTAGGCGTGCTCTCGATTACCTTGTTGGTTTTACACTCTCACCTGTTTTGTGGCGGAAATTACCGGGTGCACGCTCTGCAGGACGTGTTCAATCTGTTGCTTTGCGTCTAATTGTCGACCGCGAAACCGAAATTGAGGCTTTTAAATCACAAGAATATTGGAGTATTGAAGGGCAATTTCTTTCAGAAAAGAAAATCCCTTTTACCACACGATTAACTCATTTAAATGGGAAAAAACTTGAAAAATTAGATATTGGCACCCAAGAACTTGCAGAAGCTGCTTGTCAGGAAATTAAAACACATAACTACCATGTTGATAGTGTAGAGCGCCGCCAAGTTAATCGTAATCCTGCGCCTCCTTTTAGCACATCAACTTTGCAACAAGAAGCATCTCGCAAATTAGGCTTTGGAGCTTCACGAACAATGCAGACTGCACAACGCTTATACGAAGGCGTTGAAATGGGTGGTGAAATGACAGGTCTCATTACTTATATGCGTACAGATAGTATCCAAATGGCAAATGAAGCCATAGATGGCGCCCGCGCCTATATTCAAGATGCTTTTGGCGCTCCTTATTTACCCGCGCAACCTAGACAATTCAAAAGCAAAGCTAAAAACGCACAAGAGGCACATGAAGCCATTCGCCCCACTACTCTATCCCGTACACCAAAGGATGTCAGACCTTACTTGGATGATGGTCAATTCAAACTCTATGAATTGATCTGGAAACGCGCTGTTGCCTCGCAAATGGCGAGTGCACTTTTGGATCAAGTAGGTGCTGATATTATTTCTGCTAACAAGCAAGTAATTTTGCGTGCCACTGGATCAACACTCGTTTTCGATGGCTTTTTAAAACTCTATCAAGAAAGCAAAGATGAGGGTGATGAGCATGAAAAGGAAGGTGCGCTGCCTCCTCTAAACCAAGACGAAAAAACAAGCTTACAAGAAACTGTACCCACACAACACTTTACACAACCACCACCACGCTATAGTGAAGCAAGTCTGGTTAAGAAGTTAGAAGAACTCGGTATTGGACGGCCCTCGACTTACGCTTCCATAATCTCTGTTCTGCAGGAGAGAAATTATGTTTTTTTGGACAAGCGCCAATTTATCCCCGAAGACCGAGGACGCATTGTCACTGCCTTTTTGTTGAACTTTTTCCGTCGTTACGTTGAATATGATTTCACAGCAAATCTCGAAGAACAATTGGATGAAATTTCTGCAGGTGAACGCCCATGGAAGAATGTTATGCAATCCTTCTGGGAACCATTTATTGAAAAAATACGCGAAACACAAGAATTAAAACCATCGGATATTCTTGTCTCCCTCGAACATGATCTTGAAGCCTTTCTCTTTCCTAGTGATGATCCTGAACTTAGGCGCTGCCCAACTTGTGGCGAAGGGACGCTACATTTAAAATTAAGCAAATTTGGTGGGTTCTTAGGATGTTCACGTTATCCCGAATGCCGTTATACACGTTCCACAGCAAACCAGGGTGGCGATGCTGTAGCTCAAGCAAGCTTTGAACCTACTTCTCTAGGAACTGATCCTGCAACACAAGAAGACATTACTCTACGGAGAGGTCCTTATGGTTTCTATTTGCAATGGGATAGCGCCAATGCTGACCCTAAGAAAAAACCTAAACGTGTTTCCATTGTCCCCCCTATAGATGCACTATCAATTACTCTTGAACAAGCTCTTTCCTTAAAAGAGTTACCTAAGCCACTGGGGCAGCACCCTGAGACGCAAGAACAGATTCTGGTGGGAATTGGACGTTTTGGTCCTTACATTAAATATGGTAACCAATTTGCTTCTATCCCCAAGACTTTTGATTTCTTAGCACTCACTCTTGAGGAGGCTCTCACATTAATTGCACAGAAACAAGCAAGGCCTGCACGCCCCAAAAGAAATTTTCGGGCAAAAGCCAAGGAGACCACCCAGCGCAAAACCAAAAGAAAGACATGAGATCTTTGCCAACGTTTCCAAAGAAAATAAAAAATTTAGCCAATCTCGCAAGCGCCGTCCTACAAATCTTAGCAACACAGAACCGTCCTTTATCGAAGCGTGAAATTGCACGCTATCTCCATATCAAGGGAACTCAGGCACGCGTCACCTTAAAGGACTTATTGACCGAACTCATAAAGAACGGAAAAATCCTTCATCAACGTCATCTCTATCTTTTACCACCAACCACAGAACAACCCTTTATTCGGGGGCAATTTCTCCCCCTTACCGTGACCCATATTGATGAAGATGGTCACGTTATGGGTAAAGATCCTAACCAAGGGTTTATTTTACAATTACATACTAAGCGTCTCCATAAACACTTAGTGCCTGGCATGCAAGTCTTAGGAAAAATAACGGGTCATAGAGAAGGCATATGGACAGCCGAAATTATTCGCTATTTAGAAAAACCGACACGTACCCTTATCGGCGTCTTTTCACAACATCCCCGAGGCGGCGGCATGCTTATTCCCTGCGAACGGCAACAAAGTAAAGATAGTTGGCGCCGTTTGTCTTCCCAAGAAGCTGATAACCTTACTGATGGTGATGTCGTTGTTTATACTGCCATTAGAAATGGCACGGTTAAAATTATTGAACGTATAGGGACCAAAGATGATCCAGGGCTTTTTAGTCGGATGGCAATCCACGCTTATGACATCCCTTTTATTTTCCCCAAGCAAGCTCTCGATGAAGCTGCCACAGGTATTGTCCCACCCTTGGGAAAACGCCAAGATCTACGCCATATTGATTTTGTTACTATCGATGGCGAAGATGCACGTGACTTTGATGATGCAGTATGGGCAACTCCAGATACGGACCCTAAGAACCCTGAAGGATGGCATCTCTGGGTCGCGGTTGCCGATGTCTCTTATTATGTTAGGCCTGGAAGTGAATTAGACCACGAAGCCTACACCCGTGGTAATTCTGTTTATTTTCCAGATCGTGTTGTACCAATGCTGCCTGAGGCTCTGTCCAATGAGCTTTGTTCCTTAAAACCTCATGTCGATCGCGCCTGCATGGCTGTTGAGATGACCATCACAAATCAAGGGAAAATGCGCAATTTTCACTTTCATCGGGCTCTTATGCGTTCTCGCGCGCGTTTAACCTATACCCAGGTTCAAAAGGCAATTGATGGCAAACCTGATCAGGTAACAACCCCTCTCCTGTCCTCTGTTATTCAACCACTTTATACAGCATTTCGTTGCCTCGCCCACGAACGCGAACATCGTGGCACATTGGAATTAAACATCGCTGAACGTGAAGTCATCTTTGATGATAAAGGCCGCGTTAAAGAGATTGTCCCTAAAGCACGCTTGGATAGTCACCGTTTGATCGAAGAATTTATGATTGCAGCTAATGTTGCTGCTGCGCGTACGTTAAGTGCGAAAGATTATCCTTGTCTTTACCGCATCCATGATGCCCCAGATCATATGCGTGTAGCTAATCTTCGGGATTTTCTCAAAAAGCTGTCTTATACCTTTGCTAAAACAATCACGCCCACACCCCATCAATTTAATGCCCTACTTGATGAAACTGTAAAGACACCCCATCAAAGACTGATTCATGATCTGGTTTTACGCACACAAGCGCAAGCACGTTATAATCCTGTGAATATTGGTCATTATGGATTAGGTCTTAAACATTACTGCCATTTCACCTCCCCCATTCGTCGCTATGCAGACCTGATCGTACACCGTGCTTTAATTGAGGCTCTCTCCCTTAGCGATGATGACGATCGTTCAGTTCTTAAACAACGAACCCACCTCACACGCATTGGTGATCACATCAGTGAAACAGAAAGAACCGCAGCAACTGCCGAGCGTGACGTCTTTAAAAGATTCGCCTCAGCCTCGCTAGTATCGGTAATCAATCAAACACTCCCAGCCGTTATTGTTGGGGTCACTCGCTCGGGTATTTTCGTCGAGATTAATGGATCAGGCGCTGAAGGTTTTATCCCCAGAGTGGCGTTGCCAGGGTATTTTCTTTTCGATCCACTACGCCACTGCCTATACAGTCGTAAAGGTTCATCTACCTTTCAATTAGGGCAAACTATCCGCGTGATGATTTTGGAGATCAATAGCTTGATTCCTGAGATACGACTACGTCTAGTCCTTTAGCGACCCTGTTTTTCTGCTATTAAAGCTTTCACTATCCCATCAGCCAGTTCCTGTGCCGGTGTTGTATGTGGGAAGAAGCGCAAAAACTGTCCTTGGCGATCCATCAGATAAATAAGCGTACTGTGGTCCATCACATAATCCGTTGTTTTATCATCCTGAGCTTTCACACCATAGGCATGGTAAGCCTTCATGACAGGTGCTAATTGCTGTTGTGTACCGGTGAGCATAATGATATTCGGGTGAAAATGGCTGCTATAATCCCGTAAGACATTTTGCGTATCCCTCTCTGGATCTACCGTAATAAAAATCGGCACAACTTGATCGCGATCATTACCAAGCAATGGTAGAGCTTGAGATATATTGCTGAGTGCCAAGGGACAGATGTCGGGGCAAAAGGTATAGCCAAAATAAACCAGAAGGTATTTCCCGCGGAATTCACGATCGGTGCGTACAGTGCCTTGAGAATCTACAAGACGAAATGGCCCACCTATCGATACCGTTGTCGCAACAGAAGGCTCTTGTTCCCCTTTATTCAAAACAACAACAGGATCTCGTGTTACATGATAGACAAAAAAACCGGCTACCGTCAGAAAAATCAAAGGTAGCCCTATTCGGCGAAAAGAACGACGCATGAACTTCCTTTATAATAATGGGGCGAGTGACGGGACTTGAACCCGCGGCCTCCAAAGCCACAATCTGGCGCTCTAACCAACTGAGCTACACCCGCCATCACTCTATTCACTAGCCTTTCCACCCGTCTAAGGTCAAGGGAAAAAGGTATTTTTAAAGACGAAAGGTGGTGTAACTTAATCTTAAAAAACTTGCACACCACCACCTAAAGCATTAGCCTCTGAATAAGCTTAGGAGTTTCTTATGACGCATTTGAAAAAGCGACTTCCCCTTCTTCTCGTACTGTTGATACCAGCCTTTGTTTATACAAGCTGGCATCTCAAAAAAGCAGAATCCTTTACCCTTTGGAATGCTCTCGATCATTATGGTTATACAAGACTCGATCAGAAAATGGCTTTGGATTACCTGCTGCATGAGGCAGGAGTTATAGCTAAAGACCAATCTTTTCAAAAACGCTTTCCCCAAAGAAAAGACAAAAATGAAGCTCTGCAAGATATCATCGAGTTTGTTCAGCTAACACAAAAATATTTTTTGTTGCGCAGCGGCACGCAAGAGCGTTGGGAGGTCCCTCCTGCAGAGTGGATGAAAACACCAAAGCCAGAAACAACTGATGCATTGAAAAAACTTGGTGTTCTTGAAGAAATCCTGCCCAAAAACAAAAATCCCGATGTTATTTGCATTTTGGGGGCAACCTTAAAATCAATGATTGTTCGCATGAACTTTTTAGCTGATCTTTACAATACCCAACAAATAAAGACCAAGCAGCTTGTCTTGCTTGCCGGTCAGCGCAAGGCAACAATCGGCGCTGATGGCACCGAAGAAGAACTTAGCCAAATAGCACAAAAGCAAGGGTTAACAAGTTTGGAAAAATTAACTGAAACGCAATTGATTCAAAATGCTTACCAAAACTCGACACTTTACAACAAGTTACCAACCCATGTGATTGATACGCCTGCGGGTAACTTACCAAGGCCCACTACAGAGACCACAACACTTGAATTTATCAAATGGCTAAAACAACATCCGGAAGTAAAATCAGTTGTTTTTGTGTCAAACCAACCTTTTGTAAATTATCAAAAAGCCGTGATTACTGAGGTATTTGAGAGTGCAAACTTTGTGATAGAGTTTGAAGTGATAGGTTCTGCAACTGCGGATCGTCTCAATATTCAAAAGCTTGTTGAATCGGTAGGATCCACTATTTGGGCCAAGACCCCACAAGTTTTAAGAGCAATGGATTTCAAAATTACCGAGGGCAAAGCTAGAGATGCCTTCAAAGAACTTTATAGTAACAATCCGCTTATCTATCAAAACGTGGGTAATTTAGCACAATAAACGGCAAAAAATCTATTGCCCTTAGTTTCTAAAATTATTAGTGTAAAGCGAATCTTATGAGGGTATTTCCATGTTTAGAAAAATCGCTTTAATTATCGTTTCCTTTTTATTTGTTAGCAATGCAAATGCTGCCATCGACGGTGATTCTAAAGGCAACGCGCCCACTTTACTGGTCATTAGTTGCAGCTTAAATCCTGAAAGCAATGGTGCTCTAATCGCAAACTACGTCTTTAATTTATTAAAATCTCAGGGGCAAAAAATAAACCTTCTTGATTTGCGTAATTATAAATTACCCATTGCCAATGGCCATGATCAGTCGGCTTATCAAGATGCGCAAGTCAAAGAAATTCACGATAAGATACTTGAGGCTGACGGTATTATTTTAATTGCGCCGATTTATAATTTTGGTGTTGGTGCAACGGGAAAAAACCTTATTGAGCTGACCGGACACCCTTATAAAGATGTTCTCTCTGGCAAAGCTTGGAAACATAAGCCTCTTGGTTTTATAGGCGTTTCTGGTTCACCCGCAAGCCTGATGGCGCCCCTTAGTTTTTTAAATAGTATGATGCTTGATTTTAAAACTCACATCATTCCCTCCTTTGTCATGCTTTCACGTGATGATTTTAAGGACAAAAACGAATTTTCAGCAGATATTAAGACAAAGGTTGAAAAACTCACCCAGGATGTTATTCGGTTTGCGAAGGTTTTGAGTAAAAACACCTAACCATCCCTTCGTGAATGAAGATACTGGATCCGCCTTCGCCAAGGCTTCGGCGGACTTTCAGACCTCGCCAGTCCGAAGCTCGGAGAGCGTAGGCTGGTCGCCACGCTCCTCCGGAGCTCGCGATGACGGACTCGACGTCATTGCGAGGAGCCCATTAGGCGACGAAGCAATCCATCTTCATTTCATTCGCAATGAATATATAATGATTGCTCTCTTGACAAACACATAGCCTGATATTACTTTATTTATAGTCTCAGCAATATTTCCCCCCACTTACTTTGAATCAATTCTTATTGAGGATGCTTTAGTATGCCAAAAACCTTTTTGCCCTTGCTTATCATATCTCTGCTTGCCTGCTGCATTGAGATCGATATTTCCGTGCCCAGCTTTCCAGACATGGCCGCTTATTTCAGCGTTTCGGAAGGGATGATCCAATTAACTATTGCCTATAATTTCTTGGGCTTTTGCTTAGCCTCATTATTGTGGGGTCCTTTGTCTGAATCCTATGGAAGGCGCAGAGTGATGATCATTGGCAATGGGCTGCTCCTAATTGGTGCCATTGGTTGCGTCTTTGCCCCCACCATTCAATGGCTGTTATTTGCGCGTTTCATTCAAGGGATTGGTGCAGCGACACCTGCAGTGGTTGTATTTGCCATGATTGCTGATGCCTATCAAGGTGAAAAGGCGGTCAGACTCATCGGCATTATGAATTCTGTTTTAACCATATTCATGGCAGTTGCACCCATTGCCGGTGGCTTCATCAACAAAGCCGTGGGATGGCGCGGCAACTACGGCATTGTTGCTGCCGTGTCGATCCTATCTTGGATTATGTTGTTTTTATTATTACCAGAAACCAAAAAGCGCTGGGAGGCTTTCTCTCTTACAAAAACTTTGGGAGATTTCAAACAACTAATAACGAGCCGGCACTTTATGAGCGCTTCCATTGCCCCAAGCTTATTGTATACAGGATATCTTTCCTTTATCGCTTGTGGATCCTTTTTGTATATGGAAACCTTTGGATTAAGCATCATTGCCTATGCGCTGCATCAAGGATTTATTGTCGCCGCTTTTTCTATTGTAAGCATTTTTTCAGGCACGCTTATCACAAAGCTCGGCTCTAAAAACTGCATTACCAAAGGATTAATGTTAAGCGCCCTTGGAGCGCTGTCGCTTGTCATATTAAGTCTCACTGCTCCCAACTCTCCCTACCTCATAACGGCCCTTATGAGTCTATACTGTGTTGGCGCAGCAATGACCTATCCTGTTATTTTCAGTGCTTCCTTGGAAATCTTCCCAGACATTAAGGGAACTGCGTCTTCGGCCATTATGGCTTTGCGAGCTTTGTTGGTATTCGTGTCCATTGGTTTAACGAGCTATTTGTATAATGGCCAAACCTTTAGCGTCGCAACGATAGTCCTGGGCACGTTCTTATGTGTGATTGTCTTTGCCCTGCATTTCTTACGCTCTAATCTTTTCAGGAAACTGGCGGTGCAAGGGGCTTAATGTTAACCCTGAAGCCTGAATCCCTGTCTACTATTACGCAGCCAGTGGAACGCCTTTGGTTGTGGAATATTCAAAGTGGAAGATTTCATTTGGCTGCAGGGCATGACGGATAGCATGTGCAGCTTGAGCAGCTTCAGCAAAACCACACAAAATTAACTTAAGCTTGTGGGGATACGTTGCAATATCACCAATGGCATAAACACCAGGACGATTGGTTGCTGCTGTAGCTGGATCAACCAGAATGTGATTCCGCTCTAATCCAAGCCCCCACTCTGCAATGGGACCTAAATTCATAGAAAGACCAAAGAACGGTAACAACGTATCTGCGGAAAGTGTACGCACGTCACCATTTAATGTGGCAACCTCTACCTGTGCCAATTGCCTGTTATCTCCATGCAAAGCGTGCAATTGGTATGGAACCACAAGCTCTACTTTGCCAGCTTCTGCTAAGGCACGCAGACGAGCCTCACTCTCAGGCATTGCCCGGAACTTATCACGTCGATGCACAACATAGACATGCTGTGCCACATCCGCTAAAGCAATGGCCCAATCTACGGCCGCATCACCACCGCCAGCAATTACGACACGTCGGCCTTTCATATCAGCTGATGATCGTATCGCATAAAAGACAGAGCTTCCTTCGAATTCTTCGATATTGGCCAAAGGTGGACGATTGGGGCCAAAGGCTCCTACCCCAGCCGCCACGATAATGGAACGTGCTTGAATCTCAACACCCTTAGATGTTTTAACTGACCAGGACTGACCATGAGCATCAAGCTGACGCAAAGCAACAACTTGCTGATTTAAATGGTAAACAGGATTAAACGGTGCGATTTGTTCAGCGAGATTCTCAACTAAACTTGCGCCGGTTATTGTGGGATAAGCAGGGATATCATAGATAGGTTTGTCAGGATAAAGTGCTGAACACTGACCACCAATGACTTCTAACGCATCGATGACATGGCACTTAAAGCCAAGCATTCCACATTGAAAGACAGAAAATAAGCCGACTGGGCCGGCACCAATAACTACGATATCTGTCTGGTGATGCATGGCGATATGCTCCCCCACTATTCTCCAAAATTACTTGGAGGTGGCTAATTGCTTAACCTTTTTTGCTAGGCGTGAAACTTTACGCGAAACGGTATTCTTATGCAAAAGACCTTTGGAAACGCCGCGCATTAACTCAGCTTCTGCCTTATGCAAAGCGTCTAACGCATCTTTTTTGCTCATAGATCCAGGCGTTAAAAGCTCTACTTTCTTAACGAAAGTACGAATACGACTTATACGGTTACGATTTACAACAGTTCGCTTGATTGCTTGGCGGGTTGCTTTTGCAGCAGACTTATGATTCGCCATTATGTCTCCTAAAAAAATCACTAAAATAATCTAAGACTAGCTATAGCGCACTTTGAGGATCAGGGTCAAATGGAAAGTGTGGACAACAAACATATAGATAAAATATCACCCTTGCTATGTTGTAAGCCTCCACTCCACTTCGTATTGCCCAAGGTCCTTATATTCTCACTGAGAGAGCCAGAGGGGCAATAAACGTCTTGATAGGCATAGCTTTTGGGGTGGATAATTTTTTGTCTTTATCAAATTTCTTATTATCTTAGGTAAGCTATGCCTGATATCCTACTTTGAAAGTTGTGACACGCGTAAAGTTACTCAAGATTATCATTCAAAATTAAAATCACCGTCAGTAACCTCATCTAAAGGTGTTGCAGGTGACATAGGTTCTCCATCAACCAGTGGTACGTGATCGAGAATATCAGGATCTGGTACTG
>Ga0206844_10353_pt1 | contig 11393 bp, 9 predicted proteins | sample Alteio_BWOrgCont_22_FD_152907 | JGI IMG/M metagenome (GOLD analysis project Ga0206844, IMG submission 152907) | Enriched cells from forest soil in Barre Woods Harvard Forest LTER site, Petersham, Massachusetts, United States -... | ecosystem: Environmental > Terrestrial > Soil > Temperate forest >...
CGTCAAGATGTGAGCAAAATTGAACAGATCGATGACTTCTTTGGTGCGATGCTCTGGCTAAAGAGCGGTTAGATGCCTAAAGAAAGGTTCGCGATGCCCCCCGAGAAAGTAAGTCTCCTTATCGTTGAAGACGATGTCTCGATCTGCCAATCGTTATCTTTCCTTCTTGCTGAATCTGGATACAGCGTCCGGTCGGCCGCGGATGGCTTCTCCGCACTGGTTGAGCTGCGAAGCGGAATCCCAGACATTATCATCTCTGATCTCAATATGCCGGGTATGTCCGGTTTTGAATTGCTTTCGGTGGTCCGACGGCGGTTTCCTGCGATCCGGGCAATCGCCATGAGCGGCACATTTTCAGGCGACGGAGTCCCGCCTGGAGTTGCCGCGGACGCTTTCTATGAAAAGGGAACTCATCTGAGTTCATTGCTGCAAATCATCGAAGTCATGACGCGCTCAGAACAGTCGTCGCCTTTCCAGCACCACGGCACCTTGGCGCCCATCTGGATTCCGCGAAACGGACAGGATGCCTCGGGCGAAGCGCACGTCGTGATTACCTGTCCGGAGTGCCTGAGGATGTTCTCCCAGACCCTCGACACAGCCAGCTACCATACGCGTGAAACAAGTTGCGTCTATTGCCACAGCCTGGTTTACTACGCAATCGTTCAGCCCACAGACTCGACCTCCCAGCAGGCTTTTCAGCGCAAGCCACACGCGGAAATGCCCACATCTCTCGGTGTACTAGCCAATGCACATGAAGATAGCGAGTTATCCAATGCGTGATATTAGAGAACTCACCATGCTCTTACGTGCGGACACGAAACTACCTGTTGGCCTCAAATTCGCGACCGAAGAATTTCGCGAAGGCTGGAACTTAGTTTGTTCCGGAGATGCGCAATGGATTGATAAAAAGATCCGCGGACGCAGATGGCATTTCACCTTGATCGATGAAGCGTTTTTAAGGAGCGGAGTAGGGGAAACATCGCAGGAAGCGATTGACTGCGCACTCAAACTGGCTCTTCGCCGACTAAGTGTTCACTTCAATGCCGCTGAAGTGGAACACATTGAACTAAAGCAGTACCCATGGTTCTTTTTAGCTAAGGTCAAAGTGCATCCATATCAGATTCAGCAAAGTGCGGCTCTGCCCGCAATCGACCAAGTCATATCTCTGCCGGTATGTTTTCCAGCAAAGGGGACTGCCGGCAAAGAGAATCGTCGCTTATCGACAGCTTCGTAGAAGCATCTCTCTTTATTTCACGAACAGAGTGAGCTATTCAGCTCAGTTATTGTCTTGCAGCTTTGGGACAATGGCTCTGGAGAAGAGTCCGCATTATCGGCTCCCTCATGGTTCTGAACTAAGTCAGCCCATCTGACATCTGTACCTCTTAGCTCTCCGCACTCGACAAGGAAAACTTATGAAGATGATGACCTCTCTGCTGCTCATTGGTGCTTTTACATTGGCGAACGGAACCTTATGGGCTGGAACTGGGCAACAGGACTCGATTGACCGCCTGCATCTGTCCTCCGATGTGCTCCACTCCATCATGGAAGCTCCCGATAAGGGCATTCCGGAAGAAGTGCTAACCGACACAAAGTGTATTGTCGTCATTCCGCATCTGGTGAAGGGTGCCTTCATCGTCGGCGGCGAGCACGGCCGGGGCATCGCGTCATGCCGTACGGAAACAGGCTGGAGCGCGCCTGCATTCATCTCTATAGGTGGAGGAAGTGCGGGACTGCAGATAGGCGTTGAAGGCGTTGACCTCGTCATGCTGGTCATGAATGACCGTGGCCTTCAGCATCTGCTCTCGAGCAAGTTTGAACTCAGTGGTGACGCATCCGCTGCCGCTGGCCCAGTGGGCCGCCACGCTTCTGCCGGCACGGATTGGAAGATGAATACTGAAATCCTTACCTACTCGCGTTCGCAGGGCGTCTTCGCAGGAATCGCCTTGAATGGAGCTGTCGTTGAACAGGATAGCGACTCCACGCGTGCGATCTATGGCCACGACACTTCGTTTCGGGCCATCTTGTCAGGTAGAGTTCGCGCACCGAAATCCACGCTGGCCTTTATGAAGACGATTGCCGAAACAGCCCGCGCAGGCACGATTGCCCAAATGAGCGCGGACAAGCAATAAGCAAACACATCAGAATCCGGATCGGCTGATCGGGGTCTCCATGAATCCCGGTCAGCTTAAGAAAGTTAAAAGGAGAGCATGATATGCCACTCATTCAAGTTGTCATTACATTGGTCGTGGTTGGAGTCCTGTTGTGGCTGGTGAATCGATTCATTCCAATGCAGTCCAGCATTAAATCGATCCTGAATGGGGTCGTCGTCATCTGTGTGGTCCTATGGATTGTGAACCTGTTCGGCTTTTTCAGCTCACTTTCGCACATTCGCGTAGGCCGATGAAATCAGGCCAATGACCAAGGCAGTCTGAAGCAGGGAGACGACCTTTCGGCGCTGCTTAACGGGAGGAAGGTCAAGTTCTGACTGGAGCTTGCTTTGGTTAACAGAATATCCATTATCAGACATAAACGATATTGCGAATATGTATCACGCTCGCCTCAGCTGCAAAGCTTCTTCATCACTTCCGCCGACGCCTGATCGACCGGAAAGAAACATTCAATAGCAATTTCCGAAACAGTTACGTCTTGCGGACTTCCAAAGACCATAGTGGTGGTCATGAGCCGCACATCGCCTTCGCTTGTTGTCATCTCGAGCGACATCGCCGGCTCCCACAGCGCTTTTGTCGTGCTTTGCTCATACGGATAGCTCTGGATCTCTTCAAATAATTCCCTTAGCTGAGGGTCAGCCGTCGCTTCAATCTGTTGTCTAACGCGCATCACAGCTCCAGCCCGCCATGCGGCAAAATTGCGGATGTGCGGCGCCAGGCCGGCCGGATGCAGCGCCACTCGCATTGCATTGACCGGTGGCCGCAGTAATGCCGGATCGACGCCTTCGATTAGAAGGCGGCTGGCGCGGTTCATGGCCATCACGTTCCAGCGAAAATCGATTGCCAGAGCCGGATTCGGCTCGTGCCCGGCCAGGGTGATCTGCACGATCCGGTCCACACGTTCCAGCGAAGGGTCGTTGAGAGATCTTTCCGGATAGATCTGCGCGTATCCGCCGGCCATAAGCATCGCGTTGCGCTGCCGCAGCGGAACGCGCATCTCCTCGGCCAGCCGCACTATCATCTCGCGGCTTGGTTGCGCCCGTCCTGTCTCGAGAAAGCTCAGGTGACGCGTCGAAATCTCAGCATTGCACGCAAGCGCCAACTGGCTCAGCCGGCGGTGTTCCCGCCATTGCCGCAGCATACTTCCGACCGTTACAGCGTTTCCCATAGCTCAAGATTAAAGTGCCGATAGTGCGTATGCCATTACCTGCGAGGTAATTGTCTCCGCAACGCAGCTCTTCCAAAATGATCTCGCAGTCCGCAAAAGCGGGCTGCCACATCCCGCGTCAAGAGAGGCAATCTGTGTCCTACTTCCATACATCCGACGGCACCGCACTTTACTATTCCATATGGGGAACCGGCTATCCGGTTGTGTTCATTCACGGCGGCAACGTGGGTTCCAGCTCCTGGGAATTTCAAGTTCCCTTCCTCGTTTCAGCCGGTTATCAGTGCATCATCTACGACCAACGCGGCTTTGCGCGTTCCGACTGCTCGTCATCTGGTTATAACTTTAATACGCTGGCCGATGACCTCGACCAGTTCGTCCGGCATCTGCAGCTGACCCACTTCTCCGTCGTCACCTATTCCTTTGGCGGCGATGTGCTTGCGCGGTATCTTTCCCGGCATGGCGCTGCAAAGGTCGATAAGGCGATCCTTGTAGCGACCGTCACACCCTTCACCCTGAAAAGCGAAGACAATCCCGAGGGCATGGACAAAGCTACTGCCTACGAGCCTTTTCGCGTGGCTGTGATCGAAGATCGCGCAGAAATATTTCGTCAATCTCTGGATGTTTTTTTCAATCCGGCCGGCGCCGAACACCCCGTCTCTGCAGGGGTAAAAGAATGGATCATGGACGTTGCGCTGCGCTCTTCCCTCATGTCCATGCTTGAGTGGTATCGGGCTGCCAACGAAACCGATTTCCGCGACGATATGAAATCCTTCACCATGCCGACCCTCCTCATTCATGGAGATGCCGACACCTTCGCTCCTCCAGCGGCCACCGTCCTTCGCACCCATCAGATGATTCCGTCCAGCCAGCTGAAGATGTATCCTGGCGCGGCGCACGGACTTTTCTTCACGCATCACGGACGCCTCAACCGCGATATCGACGCCTTTCTCACCGCGTCCGGAGCGTGAATTGGTACGGCATTCAACTATTCTGGAATTTACGCAACTCAAATAGGCACGGCCCATGCATCTGGAATACGCAACCAGATGCATGGGCCGCTTCGCGTTAGTAGATACGGAAGTTGACTTCGATATTCACTTCCACCGGCACCGCATGTCCCTGGAACATCGCCGGCCGGAACTTATACTGCCTCACTGCTTCGATGGCTTTTTCATCCAGACCCATGCCGAGCGGCCGGATCACATGCACATGCTGCGGATTACCCTGCGCGTCCACGATCACTGATACCACGCAGATGCCCTGATATTTGGCGCGCCGTGCTTCGTCGGAAAACTCCGGATCAGGCGCATAGATTACCTGCGGAGCGGAAACGCCGCCGCCTGGATGGTAGACGCCACCGCCCGTACCGCCGCCTGAACCCGGTCCGATGCCGCCGCCAGAGCCTGAGCCAAGTCCGCCACCCGAGCCAGTGCCAAAGCCCGAACCGGAGCCCGAGCCCTGCGAGGCCAGCGCCACCTGCGACGACTGCGGAATGCCCAGGTTCGGCATATTCGCATCCGGCATCTTGATGTTCGGCATCACCACCGTCGCCGGAACCGGCAATTTTGGATTGTCGATCAGAAGTTTTTGCGGAGGCGTGATCTGCTGCTTGTCGAACTTCGGCAGCTTGCCCTTCGAGGCTTCCACCAGTTCATGATTGCCGCCGCCACCACCGCCGCCCATTACGTCTTTTGCGGCCGGAGCCATCGGTACAAACGGTGAAATATCTACCGGTGTAACCTGCGCCTTTTTATCAATCGCCCGCGTATGAATACGCGCTTCGATGATGGCAAGAATAATCAGTCCGATCACCAGCGCGTGTATGCCGGCCGAAATCGCGCTCGACTTCGTGCTGCGCTCCGACTTCAGCAGCACATCGCTTTCGATGGGCTTCGAGGTCAGCTCGAGCGGCGGCAGCTTCTTCGGGAAGAACGCATCCTGGATATTCGCCCAGAGCGAACTGAAGATTGATTCTTCTTTCAGCGTTTCAACGAGGTCGCTATTTACGTCTGGCTGAGAGGTCAACTGAAGCGGGGGCTGCTTCGAAGAGGAAAAGGCATCGCGCAGATTCGAGATGAGCGATGACCATATGGAACCGTCGGTTTCTACAAGAAGAGAATGCTCTTCCTCCTGCGGCCGAGCCTTTCCTGGTTCCAGTTCCGGAGGTGTCAAAAGCTGATTGCCCATATCACTTCAACCGGGTAGCCCAAAGCAACCAGCCCACCCGTGTATCCCTCCATTATGGACGACGCATGCCCTGCTTGTCTTGAGTTTGCGTCAGGAAATGTTGATGCGCCACTCTATCACTTTCGCTCATGCTTCACTCAATTTCCCATCCTGAGCAGAGCCAAACTCACAAAATGTCATCCTGAGCCGAGCGGCCAGAGAGAGTGAAGTCGAAGGATCTGCTTTCGCTTCGCAGCCGCCAAACTCAAAGAAGGCAACAAACAAATGACCTTCCCCATATAGACGTATGCCCTGCAACAAAGTTACTGCTGCAAGCAGATACAATAAAGTTTTACCCCTTATCAAACTTTTATTACGGGAGAAACGATGTCCGTCACGCCCAAACCCGGCACCGCTGCCGCGCCGGGAGCTTTGGAACTCAAGGCAACCCTTACCCTGCCGCAAACCGACTTTCCCATGAAGGCCAACCTGCCGCAAAATGAGCCTCTGCGCCTCAAAAAATGGGCGGACGAAAAACTCTACCAGCGCATCCGTGAATCCCGCAAGGGCTCCGGCCGCTATCTTCTGCACGACGGACCACCCTACGCCAATGGCCCCATCCACCTTGGCCACGCACTCAACAAGTGCCTCAAAGACTTCATCGTCAAGTCGAAGACCATGGCCGGCTTCGATGCGCCGTACGTGCCTGGCTTCGACTGCCACGGCCTGCCCATCGAGATCAAAGTGGACGAGCAGTTCGGCCGCAAAAAGCTGGAAATGTCTTCCGTCGACTTCCTCGCCGCCTGCCGCGCCTATGCGCAGAAGTATATCGACCTGCAGAGCAGCCAGTTCGTGCGCCTCGGCATCCTGGGCCGATGGGAAAAACCCTATTCCACCATGTCGAAGGAGTACGAAGCCAAAACGCTCGAAATCTTCTACCGTTTCTTCGAGCAGGACTTCGTCTACAAGGGCCTCAAGCCGGTTTACTGGTGCATCAACGACCGCACCGCTCTCGCCGACGCCGAGATCGAGTACGAGATGCACACCAGCCCGAGCGTCTACGTAAAGTACGCGCTCACCAGCGACCCTGCGGCCATCGACCCCGCTCTCGCCGGGAAAAAAGTCTCGACCATCATCTGGACGACCACCCCCTGGACGCTCCCGGCATCGTTAGCCGTCGCTTTTCATCCGGAACTCGAATACGTTGCCATCGAGCAGGACGGCAACGTCTACATTGTTGCCGATGCACTGCGCGCCGCCGTCGCCGAAACCTGCAAGCTCCAGAACTCCGTCGAAATCGCTCGCTTCAAGGGCGCGAAGCTCGAGCGCGTCACCTTCCAGCACCCGTTCCTCGAACGCAGCATCCTCGGCGTGCTCGCCGACTACGTCACCACCGAGCAAGGCACCGGCGCCGTCCACACCGCGCCCGCGCATGGACCCGACGACTTCTACACCGGCACAAAATACGGCCTTGACCAGAGCTGCAACGTCGACAACGTTGGCCGCCTGCGCAACGGCCTGCCCGAATACGACGGCCTGACCGTCTTCAAGGCCAATGAGCCGATCATCGCATTGCTCGAAGCGCGCGGCGTCCTGATGGGCCGCAGTGATGTTTATCACAGCTATCCGCATTGCTGGCGCTGCCACAAGCCCGTCATTTTCCGCGCCACCGAGCAGTGGTTTATCGCCATCGATACGCCGATGAAGGCAGCCGACGGAACAGATACCACCTTCCGCCAGCTCGCGCTTGATGAGATCAAAAACTCCGTCAAATGGGACCCGGCATGGGGCGAAGAGCGCATCGCCAACATGATCGCCACGCGCCCCGATTGGTGCATCTCGCGCCAGCGCGTCTGGGGCGTGCCCATCGCTGTTTTTCTCTGCAACCAGTGCCACACGCCGCTCAAAAATGCGTCCATCAACCGCAGCATCGTCGCATTATTCGAGAAGGACGGCATCGAAATCTGGCACACGCATGAAGCCGAGCAGCTCCTGCCATCAGGAACGAAGTGCACAAGCTGCGGGAACGCCGATTTCCGTAAAGAGATGGATATCCTCGACGTCTGGTTCGACTCCGGCGCAAGCTGGCACGCCGTCATGGAAGCCGAGCCCGAAATCGCGCCGCCAGCCAACCTCTACTTTGAGGGCGGCGACCAGTATCGCGGCTGGTTCCATACCTCTCTGCTCACTTCGGTCGGCGTCGGTGCCGAACACAAGGCTCCCTACACCATGGTCGGCACCGCCGGCTGGACGCTCGACGAACAGGGCCGCGCCATGTCGAAATCCCTCGGCAACGGCGTCGATCCCGTCGATATCGCCAATCGCCTCGGCGCGGAGATCGTCCGCCTCTGGGTCGCCTCCGTCGATTTCCGCGAAGATGTGGCCGCCAGCGAAAACCTCATGCAGCGCGTCGCCGACAACTACCGCAAGCTGCGCAACACCTTCCGCTTCCTGCTCGGCAACCTGAATGGTTTTGAACCGGAACAGCACGCCCTGCCTTATGAAGACCTGCTGCCGCTCGACCAGTACATGCTCGCCCGCACGCGCGAGCTGGTAGAAAAGGTCTGTGGCGAAGATGGACAGAGCGGCTGGTACGGAGATTTCCAGTTCCACCGCATTTACCACGCCGTCAATGAATTCTGCATCGTCGACCTGAGCGCGCTTTACCTCGACGTGCTTAAAGACCGCATGTACACCTTCGCGCCGACGAGCATCGCCCGCCGCTCCGCGCAAACGGTCATCTACAAAATCACTGAAGCGTTGGTACGCCTGGTCGCGCCCATCCTCAGCTTCACCGCCGACGAAGTCTGGAGCTACCTGCCAGCCGACGGCAAACGTGCAGCCAGCGTACATCTCGCGCACTTCCCGAAGGCCGATGAGATCGCGCCTGAGAACGCTTCCCTCCTCGCCGACTGGCAAAAGCTTTTCCTCGTCCGCGACGAAGCGCTCAAGGCGCTTGAGGCCGACCGCAAAGCAGGACGCATCGGCAAAGCGCTCGAAGCAAAGGTGCAAATTTCCGCGCCATCGAGCGACTACGATCTGCTCAAAAAATATGAGAAGGCGCTGAAAGAATTCCTCAACGTCTCCCAGGTTGCTCTCGAGAATAGTCAGACCGGCAACGCGCCGCTTGCAACCACGAGTCCGGCAGAGGGTACAAAATGCGACCGCTGCTGGAATTACTACGCCGACAACGGCCCGGACCGCGTGCAACCCTTTGGCACCTGGCCCACAGTCTGCGGACGCTGCGCAGTCGCCCTGGAACAAATGGGCTACGCCCGCTAGCATTTGTGCTGTCATCCTGAGCGTAGCGAAGGATCTGCTTTTGCATCGAACCGCACGAAAAAGGGTGCCCCATCCTATCGCGTTTTTGCGATAGGGTGGGAACCACAACCTCGACCGGGTCGAGAACCAGGTGCCACAGGTCTCGCGTTTGAGACCTAGGACGAAATAAAGTACAAGCGCCGGACTTTAGCCCAGTGAACAAGAAAGAAAAGGGGCTTCAGCCCCGGGCATTTCTAACTAGAGGTAAGCTTGAAACAAGACCGCCGCGGCTGGCTGCTCGCCATCTCCGCACTCATCATCGCTCTCGATCGCTGGACCAAGATCTGGGTCACGCATCACGTCTCTGAAGGCAATGAAATCACCGTCATTCCGCGTTGTTTTTTCATCTCGCACGTCCTGAATCCGGGCGCTGCCTTCAGCATGTTCACTGACTCACCCACGCCAGGCCGCACGCGCTGGTTCCTGACCGTCTTTTCCCTCGTCGCTGCGCTGGCTGTCGTCGCGCTGATCCTGAAAATGGGCCGTCGCTTCAGCGGAACCAGCATCGCGCTCGCGCTCATCCTCGGCGGCGCGCTCGGCAACGTTTGGGACCGCATCCGTTACGGCGTCGTCACCGATTTTCTTGAAGTCATCATCCGCTTCGGCCACTGGAGCTACCACTGGCCCGACTTCAACGTCGCCGACTCCGCCATCGTCTGCGGCGGCATCCTCATCATGCTCGACGCCCTCCTGCCGAAGAAGCAAACATCCTGACCGAAGCGCAGGAACCTGCAGTTTCCAAGCATCAGCACGAAAAAGGGTGCCCCATCCTGACAAAGTCAGGGTGGGACCCACAACCCCATCCCAGACGCAAAATAATCCGGAACCATCCCCACCCGCCGCGCGTACAAATCACCAGCCGTATCGTCTAACCAACCAAACCTAGAGCAGGAAAGGGATCCCAAGTGGCCAATTTCTGGCATGACCTCAAGCATTCCCTGCGCAGTCTCTACAAAAACCCCGGATTCACGCTCGCAGCGGTCGCTGCCCTGGCCCTTGGCATCGGAACCAACACCGCCATCTTCACCGTGGTCAACACGGTCCTGCTCAAGCCCCTTACGTATCCTGACGCCGACCGCATCGTCGAATTCATGCTTACCTCGCCCGACGGCAGTGACGCCGTCTCCTCGCCAACCAATTTCAACAACTGGCGACAGCAGAACAGCGTCCTCCAGGATGTCGCAGCCTATGACTTCGGCGGACCCGGCTTCAACCTCACCGGCGATCACCCCGAGCAGGTCCACGGCATCCACGTCTCAGAAGCCTATTTCCGCCTCTTCGGCGCGCCCATCATGATGGGCCGAACGTTTACTCCGCAGGAAGACTCGCCCAACGGCGGCAAAGTCGTCGTACTCAGCTACGGCCTCTGGCAGCGCCGTTTCGGAGGCAACCCGAACATCGTCGGCAGCGCCATCTCCCTCGGCAACGAGCCCTACACCATCGTCGGCGTGCTGGGAAAATCCTACGTCTCCGATCCCGAAGCCGATGTCTGGCTTCCCTTTCAGATCGATCCCAGCAGCACCAATCAGGGCCACTATTTCGAGGTCGCCGGACGCCTCAAGCCCGGCGTGACCCTGGCGCAGGCCAACGCCCAGCTCAAACTGGCCTACAATGAGTTCCGCCGCCGCTACCCTGAAGCTAATCCCAAAGACGGCTTCGCCGTTGAGCCGCTCCGCGACAGCATCGTCAGCGATGTGCGCTCCTCGCTCTTCATCTTTCTCGGAGCCGTCAGCCTCGTGCTGCTCATTGCCTGCGCCAACGTCGCCAATCTGCTGCTCGTCCGCGCCTCCGGCCGCAAGCGTGAGTTCGCCATCCGTGTCTCCATGGGAGCCACTCGCAGCCGCATCATCCGTCAGTTGCTGACGGAAAGCATCCTGCTTGCCATTACCGGCGGCATCCTCGGCCTTATCCTCGGTTATCTCGGCGTGCGCGGCCTGCTCGCCCTCAGCCCCGGCGACATCCCGCGCATCGGTGAAAACGGAGCAGCCGTCGGCATCGACTGGCGCGTTCTCGCCTTCACCCTCGGCGTCTCTCTGCTCACCGGCGTCCTCTTCGGCTTGTTCCCTGCTATCGGCGCCTCGCGCCCCGATCTGAACTCTACGCTGAAAGAAAGCAGCAACCGCGCAGGCACCGGATTCCGCCAGAGCAAAGCCCGCTCCCTGCTCGTCATCAGCGAAGTCTCACTCGCGCTCGTGCTGCTCATCGGCGCGGCACTGCTCATCCGGACGTTTCTCGCTCTGCGCAACGTCGACCCCGGCTTCAACGCGCACAACGTCCTCACCATGGAAATGTCCCTCACCGGCGACCGCTTTCTGAAGACCGCCGGCGTCGCTCAGCTCGGGCACGACGGCCGCGAGCGGCTCAACGCCATCCCCGGCGTGGAGGCCTCCACCGCCACCTGCTGCCTGCCGCTCGAAGGCGGCTACGGCCTTCCCTTCATCGTCGTAGGCCGTCCACTCGGCAAAGAACAACAAACCGGCGGCGCTGGCTGGATGAATACGTCGCCCGGCTACTTCGCCGTCTTCAAAATTCCTATTCTCGAAGGGCGCGATTTCAACGACAGCGACGAC
>Ga0206844_10059_pt1 | contig 11338 bp, 10 predicted proteins | sample Alteio_BWOrgCont_22_FD_152907 | JGI IMG/M metagenome (GOLD analysis project Ga0206844, IMG submission 152907) | Enriched cells from forest soil in Barre Woods Harvard Forest LTER site, Petersham, Massachusetts, United States -... | ecosystem: Environmental > Terrestrial > Soil > Temperate forest >...
CTTGAAAAACTTCTCATGGAGTCGGGCTGCCGCTGCTTCGCCTGGGCTCTCATGCCGAACCATTTCCATCTATTGATTCAAGCCGGGGCTCGGGGAATTTCAGAATTTATGCAACGCCTTCTCACCGGGTATGCGGGCGCCTTCAATCGACGCCACAAACGGGCAGGCCATCTTTTCCAAAATCGATTTAAATCCATCCTCTGCGATCATGACTCTTACTTTATGGAACTGGTGCGCTACATCCATCTGAATCCCGTTCGTGCCGGATTCCTAACTCTTAATGAACTCGCACACTATCGATGGGCAGGTCATTCCGCTCTTCTGGGCAATAGCATTCAACCTTGGCAGGAAATCCCCGAAACCTTGGCTTGGTGGGGCTCCACCACCACAGCAGCGCGCGCCGCTTACACGCATTTTACTGCCGACGGATTGCTTGAGGAGGAGCCTCGCTACTTGGAAGGCGGTGGTCTTCTCAAAAGTTTGGGTGGAATTTCAGCGGGTCAGGCCGCTACGATTCGTCAGGCGGATAAGCAAATCTTCGATTTCCGCGTTTTAGGAGACGGCAATTTCGTTGAGCGGGTGTTGAGTCAATCGGAATTAATCGAACAAAAACAGCATCGATTAAAGATCGAAGGATGGACATTAGAATCAATGCTGCTCGCAATTTGTCAAGCGGCCGGAGGTGAAGTAGAAGCGGTAAAAAGCGGTGAGCGCTCAACCGCCGCAAGTGTCGCTCGCGCGATGCTTGCGTATGCCGCAACCGAATGGCTCGGCGCGACGGGTACGCAAGTCAGCCAATTCTGTCAGGTCAGCGAAGCGGCGATCAGCAAATCCTGGCAACGTGGCAAGATTTCTGGGAAAGCGCTCAATTGCCTTCTGCTCTTCGTAAGTTAAGAAGTTAAGGGCGTCCCTTAGATGCGTGCCCAAAAAGCTCGGCTGGCAATAGAGCCGCAGTGGGCATGCCGCGACGAAGAACGGAAAACGACTCCGGACGCGGCGAAAACGCATCGGCGAACCCCGGGTCGATCACAAGGCAGGGAATCACCACAGAGGCGAGCAAGCGAATAAGGAGTTTGGAAGCCATGAAAGAGTAGCTAAAGATTAATAAAATGCCGAGGGTTAATGAATAGAGCGGACGACTAAAAAAAGACTGGGTCATACGCATAGGGTCGCATGGGTCCCAAAGGCCTATTTAAGGGCTGATCTTATTCCTTTACAATCGTAGAGATGACTTCTTGGAGAATGCAAAGCGTCACGGCTCTCTTGATGGGGTGCCTTCTGGCCGATCAAGCCTTCGGTTCCCCGCGTCTGGCCGCGAACGACAGGCTTCACGTCAACCGGGCCTCACATCCCCGGATAGGCTCAGAGGCCTTGAGCCTGTGGTCCGCCATCCCCTACTTTCCGCATCGATTATTCCAGCGCTTAGGCGGCCCTTTCGCCGTTATGCGAGTGCCAGTCGATAGGCAAGCGAGTAGCCAGCCATCGACTCAAACGCGAATGTTGTTAGAGCGGTCCATCAAATTGCCTCATGAAACGAACCTGCGATGGTTGTCGTGGCTCGACATTCAAATGACGCAATTTATCAACACGGCGGTTGCTGATATTCGGTCAAGCATCGCGGCGCTGGATGAAGACTCCCAACATCTACTCTTACCGATGCATTATTTTTATTGGGCGGCGCCGATGGAGAACAGCTGGCTCATGATGTGTTCGCGTTTTATGAATCGAGAGCCCGACTATTCGGCAACGATGTCCCTCGCGTTGGAGCATCATGTGGGAGAGGGTTTCCTCTATCAGATCTCGGACAATGGCTCAGGATTAACGCGATGGGCGTTGGAAGATATCTTTACTCGCCATACCAATCGGAACGGATTTGACTCCATCACCTACCAAAACATTCTGCAGTATGGCGGCATCTCCGAAATCATCATCGTGTCTCGAAGGGGCGATGAAACGTGGCGGTTGCGCGTGTCGCCGGGAAACCCCATCATTCAAACCATTGAGCAATTGACAGGCGATCAACAACGACCTCATCAAGGAACCGATACATACTTCCGCATCGCTTTCCCCGCCCGCGCGCCGTCACCGCAGCGCTTTCGACTTTTGAAAATGCTGAGATCCGCATAACCTTGATCACACTGGCATTTTAGATCGTCGAGGTGGAAGGCAGAGTGCAGCGGGGCGAGTGCAATCTCAAAATTAATTCTGCCTTCGACCTCGACACTGCACTCTGCCTTCGTTTTAAGCAGCTTTGAGGGTGGAGGCTTCCATGACGCGGTTGCGGCCGGCGTCTTTGGCGGCGTAGAGCGCGCGGTCGGCGGCGGCCATGATGGTTTCCGGCGTGCCGCCGTCGGCGGGGAAATGGGCGATGCCGATGCTGATCGTGACCGTGACGCTTTCGAGACCGATGACAAAGGCGTGGCCTTCGACCCGCGCGCGGATCTGGTCCGCTTTCTGCCGCAGCCCCGAGGCTTGCGAGCGGGGCAATAAACAGACAAATTCTTCCCCTCCGTAGCGGGCGATCATGTCTGTCTCATACAGCCCTTCTTTAAGCAGGTGCGCCACCGTGCGCAGGACTTCATCCCCCACCTGATGGCCGTAGGTGTCGTTCATGCGTTTGAAATGGTCGATGTCGATCATCAGGATCGAGAACGTTGTGCGGAAGGACTTGGCGCGCGCGACTTCTTCGGCCAGGCGCTCTTCGAAGGGACCGCGTCGCGTAAGCCCCGTGAGGCCGTCGGTGCGCGAGCGCTTCTGCAGCTCGCGGAACAATTTAGCTTTGGCCATGCCGAAAATCAGCTGCACGGCAAATGCGTTCGCCTCGCTGAGCAGCAGGGCCTGCTGATCGGCTTCGAGATCCGGTAGACGCATCAAAAGGACGCCCAGCGATTCATGCAGCCGCCACAGGGGAAGTCCCAGCACCCACGCGTTTTGACCGGAAGCCACGCCCGTCGCCGGGACGAACGTCATCAAAAAAGCCTCTTTACGCGATACGTCATCCGCGCGCGGTTCGGGAATCGCGCCGCGACGTTGAACGAGACCGAGTTGGCCCTCTTCATCCGTTAAATACAGCGCCCAGCCTTCCGCGCGGAAAAAATATTTCAGCGCTTTTTCCAGGCTCGGCACCATCTCTTCCCACGAGAGCGCCTCCGACAACCGTTTCACCAGCTCATACTGCTTCAGGCCGCGATCCACTTCCGACGTTCCCGCGGCCATCTGATCCTTAAGCTGCTGGATTTCTTTTTCAAGATCCTGCTGTTTAGCGCGGCTTTCCCCTCGCTGACGCTGCAGACGAGTATCCCAGGATTGGTATCGGAGCGCGGCGCGCGCGGTAAAAAAGAGAATTCCCGCGCTGGAGAGCGTCTGGATCACCAAGACGCCCGCATCATTCCAACCCAGATAGCCCGTCGCGAGCAAACCGCTTAAAAATAAAAACCCGCTGATCCAGACGCCGGGAATGCCGAACTGATAGACCAGCGCCAGTGCCAATACAAAGAGCGCGGCAAACAGGCAGGCGCAAAAGAGAATCATCCGACCACCTGATTGCGTCCGTTTTGCTTGGCGTGATAGAGCCGCATATCCGCGACGCGGATGAGCTGACTGGCCGTGGTCGCTTCCTGCGGGAAATCCGACAGTCCGATGCTGACCGTCACGCGTTCCTGCGAAATGCCGCCGGACCCAAAATGAAACGACTCGCTTTCAATGGCGCGCCGGATCTGTTCTGCCGTCAGCCGCGCCTGCTCAATGCCCGTCTGCGGCATGATGACGGTGAACTCCTCGCCGCCATAGCGCGCGACAATATCCACGGTGCGCACCGACTGCTGCAATAGCCGCGCGAAGCGCACGAGCACCTCATCGCCTGCGGCATGCCCATACGTATCGTTGTAGCGTTTGAAATGATCGATATCCAGAAGCAGCACGCAGAATTCCGTTTGAAAACGCCCGGCGGATAAAATTTCCTCGTTCAGCCGCTCTTCAAAAAAGCGGTGCGTATAAAGCGCCGTCAGGTTGTCGCGCACCGCGCCTTCTTTCAGCTGATGCAGGAGTTGCAGATTTTCCAGCGCCAGCGATGCCATCAAACTGAGCGCCTCCAGAATCCGGAGATCGCTCACGGTAAATAAATCCGGTTCAAACCCATTGACGTGGACAAGCCCCACCCATTGGCGCTCCACCACCATCGGCGCCGCCAGAACGGAGCGCACTTCATTGGGCAGGCGCGCCATTTTAAAGCGCGCGTCCTGCGCCGTATCCGTGACGAGTAATGAAATTTTTCGCTCCATCACCCACTTGTCGAGTAAATCCCGCGGGACGTGGCCGGCAAAAAACTGGATCGTCCCTTTGCCGATACTGGCGCGTACAAATTCCATGAGGCGCTGGCGGATCAACACCGGATCCAGAAGACTCGCGAATTGCTGCACCGCGTCAAAAAGATGGCGCCGCAGCGCGGCCTGTTCGGAAAGATCGGAGACGCGCCGCGTCAACGCTTCCCGTTCTTTATTCAACCGCGCCAGAACCTGCTGGCGATCCTGCAGAAGATGTGAGGATTCCGTCTCCATCCGCAGCTCGCGACCCGCATAGGCGCGCATGAGTCCCAGGGTGATCCCGATGAACACCGGCTGGCCGGCAAGCCACCAGCGTTCGCCGCCGGGAACCAACGTCGCGCCGATCCACTCCATCAGAGAGACAAGCACGGCAAAAAAAGCGGCGGTTTCAATCGTCTGAAAAACGGCACTCATGAAAATAAAAATAAAAAATAAGGCGCTGATCACGGGCGCTTGCGCCGGCGCTTTAAACAACAGCGTAGACAGGCCAATCAGCAGAATAAAAGCAGGCACTAAAAATGCGGCATGGATGCGGGCGGCCATGTTTTGAATTAACAGGCCCGCGCCTTAAAATCAAGCACTTTTGCGTTTCGTTACGGGGTCTTTTTGGGGAGCTTCTGGTGCCAGAGCGTTTCCAGCGCGCGCGCCGTCAGGGGATGGCTGTAGAGATATCCCTGCCAGCGGTCACAGCCGTGTTCTTCCAGAAACTGGGACTGCGCCGTCGTCTCCACGCCTTCGGCGACAACGCTTAAATGAAGGCTGTGCGCCAGCACGATAATCGCGTTGGCGATCGCCGCGTCATTGGGATTGCCGGACAAATCGCGGATGAAGGACTGGTCGATTTTCAATGTGTCGATGGGAAACTTTTTCAGATAGGACAGCGAGGAATAGCCGGTGCCGAAATCATCGAGCGAAATTTGAATCCCCCGCTGTTTCAGATCGCGCAGCACCACGTTCGAATAGTCCGCGTTCTGCATGGCCGTGCTTTCCGTGATTTCCAGCTCCAGCCAGCGCGGCTCAAGACCGGTTTCCTGCAAAACACCAACGATAATGTCCACGAGCTGCCGGTCCTGGAATTGGCGCGCGGAGAGATTCACCGCCATGGTCACGGGCGGCAGTCCCGCGGTCTGCCATTTTTTATTCTGCAGACAGGCCGTGCGCAGAACCCAGGCGCCCAACGGCACAATCAGGCCGGTCTCCTCCGCAAGACTGATAAACTCCGCCGGATACACAACCCCCAAATCCGGATGCTGCCAGCGCAGAAGCGCTTCCACGCCCACCATATCGCCCGTTTGCGTGTCGATCTGCGGCTGGTAGTACAGCTGAAATTCGTGCCGCTCCAGCGCCTTGCGTAAACTATTTTCCATAGCCAGTCGCTCGAAGGCCCGGGCATTCATGGCCGGCGTGTAAAGCTGATAATTATTGCGTCCCTGTTCCTTCGCACGATAGAGCGCCGTATCCGCATTTTTCAACAGTGTGTCTGCGTCTTCACCGTCATAGGGATAGAGGCTGATGCCGATACTGCTCGTAATATGCAGCTCATGGCCATTCGCATGGAAGGAAGCCTTCAGCGCATCCAGGAGTTCATGCGCCAAATGGACGGCTTTGTCCGCCCGGTCGATTTGCGGCAGGAGCGCCACGAATTCATCGCCGCCCAGACGGGCGAGTGTGCCATCGTCGGGCAAACAGGCGGAAAGCCGGTGCGCGACCTGACGCAGAATTTCATCACCGACCGCATGGCCCAGCGTATCAATAATGGTTTTGAAACGGTCCAGATCGACAAAGGCCACGGCCAGCATCTTGCGCTCCCGCGCGGCATGTGCCAGAGACAGCGTCAAGCGATCCACAAAAAGCGCGCGGTTGGGAAGATTGGTCAACGGATCAAAATGCGTCTGACGCAAAAGCGTCGCCTGCGCCTGTTCGCGATCCTTGCGCACGGAAACCTCTTTGAGTTCCCGCGCGATGGCGGGGCACAAACGAGAAAGATCGGTGATACGAATAAAGTCATGAGCGCCGGCCGCCATGAGCCAGGGGGCCTGACTTTCCGATTCGCCGGATGAAACGACGATGCAGGGCGTATCCTTCTCCAGTTTTTTCAATTGTTCGAGAACGGTGCCCAGGGGAAGCTGCGTAATGGTTTCATTCGCCAGCACAATATCCCAGGGGTTGCGCGTCAAGGCCTCGTTAAACTGTGCGGCGGTTTCGACGCGGACGGCATTAGGACGATAGCCCCCTTTTTTAAGGGTTTGCAAAATAGTGAGCGCACGGTCTTCGGAATTTTCGAGAAGAAGAATCTGGAGAGCAAGACCCATTGGATTAATTATAGGGTTTTTCCCGATGCCAGAAGCAACTCAAATTCTGCCGCTGGCAGCGGTTTGCTGAAGAAGAATCCCTGCATGCGGTTGCATTGATGCTTGCGCAGGATGTCCAGCTCTGCCACGGTTTCCACGCCTTCGGCGACGACGTCTAGATTCAGCCGGTGTGCCAGCACGATCACGGCGGACACAATGGCTTCGTCCTTGGGATCCTTCGCCAGATCTTTCACAAAGGACCGGTCGATCTTCAGGGTATTGATGGGAAATTGCTTGAGAAAGCTGAGCGAGGAGTAGCCCGTGCCAAAATCATCGATCGAGATTCGGACGCCCATGACTTGCAGGTCATGAAACACTGAAAGCGTGAAATCCGCATCCTGCATGGCATGGCTTTCCGTAATTTCCAGATCCAGTTGGTGCGGGGCGAGGCCCGTTTTTTTCAAGGCGTCCGCGATTTGGATGGCCAGATCCTGCTGCTGGAATTGACGAGCCGAGAGATTCACCGCCATAACCAGCGGCGGCAGGCCGCTTTTTTCCCAGGCACTGGCCTGTTCGCAGGCGGCGCGCAGCACCCATTCGCCGATCGGAACAATAAACCCCGTCTGCTCGGCCAGCGGAATGAAATCCAACGGCGGAATGAGGCCTGCGCCCGGCATTTCCCAGCGCACCAGGGCTTCCGCGGCAACAATGCGGCCCGTGGCAATATCCACCTGGGGTTGGTAATGAATCACAAATTCCTGTTTACGCAGCGCTCGTCGTAAATCATCCTTCGTGATGGGAACAGCGGTTCGGCCCATAGATGTAGAGTGGGTGATAAGCAACCTCTTTGCAAGAGTTTTTTATGAGATTTCTTTGAGAATGTCGCGCAACCTCGCCAGCAGATCGGGGGAAATGCTTGGAGCCATGCTGGCTTTGCTGACCTGTTCGTCGCGCACTTGCGTCAACGCTTCGCGCAACTGCTGAATTTCCTGTTCTTTCTCAACCAGCAAGCGGCGGTGTTCATCAAAGGTGGCCTGGCGCTGCGAGGCGTCCACAAAGGTGATGACAACCCCCTGAATGGAACCCTGATCCAGTATGGGCGAGGTCGTAAAGGAAACCGGCATGACGGATCCGTTGTGACGGATGAAATACTGTCCTTCCAGATAATGCTCCGGTTGAATCGTCTGGAGCGAACGGCGCAAGGGACTCGCATCGGCATTGCCATTGGCCATAATGCGCGCGGGCTGCAGAAGATCGGGAATGTTCTGACCCAGAAGCTGGCGTCCGGCAATGCCTAATAATTTGCCGGCCGTTGCATTGGCATAAATACAAAACCCATCGCGATCCATGGCGATCAGCCCTTCACCTAAAAATTCCGCCATGCCTCGCTCCAGAACGGTCAGCTCCTGCTGCTGGTGCACGGCATGTTCGGTCTCGAGTTCGTGGCTGATGCGGCTGGCCGTGCCGGCCATGAGCAGGAGAAGATTTTTATTCAACGGCCACAGACGGCGGGTGTAAAACGCAAGCACACCCAGCACGCCCTGCGCGCCCGTGATGGGGAAACCGCAGGCGCCGGTCAATCCCTGCTTGGCAATGATGCTCGCTTCGGGAAAATGCGCATCCTTCAGGACATCGGAAAACCAGAGCGGCTCGGCGCGCGCCCAGACCATGCCCGGCAATCCCATCTCTTTAGGATAGGTGGTTTCCTTTACAAATCGTTCAAACTCAGAGGCTTCTAGTTCCGCTGGGCGCCAAACATCGATACACCGTAAAACCGCGGCCCGCTGATCCACGCGCCAGAATGTGCCCAGATCCCAGCCCTGGCTTTCGCAAAAGGCCTGTAAAATATTCGGCGCCGCAGTTTCAATATCCGGCGCTTCCGCCAGGGCCCGGATGACGGCCACCTGCGTGGCCAGATGCCGCTCCGACTGCTCGCGTTCCGTCACGTCCTGCAGAACACCCGCGAAATGCGTCAGGCGGCCCTGATCATTGCGGATGGGCGTCAGATGAAGGTCATTCCAGAAGGGGCTTCCATCCTTATGATAGTTGCGCAGAAGCGCCCGGCCCTCATACTGTTCGCGCAGCGCGCGGCGAATGTCCTCCAAGCCCTTCTGATCGCGGTCTTCGCCATATAAAAACCGCGCATTGCGTCCGAGAACTTCCGTCGAAGAATAGCCCGTCAGTCGCTCGAAACGCGTGTTCACATAAACCAGGGGGAAATCCGGCTGCGCAGCGTCCGCGATCATCAGGCCGTGCGGCCCGGTGGTTAAGGCTTTCTCGCGTTCGCGAAACGAGTTGGTAAGTTCCCGGGTCAGAACATCCGCGCGCTCGCGTGCGGATGTATAGGCCCATAAAAATCCCAGACAACCAAACAGCAGGCCAAACCCCATCACGGCCACCGCGCCCGAATGATTGGCCGCCTGCGCTTGCGCATTGGCGTCAGAGGTCATGAAATTCAGCGCCCAGGGACGGCCCGCGACATCAATCACCTTCAGCAGGGACAGCGGCGAATCGCCGGGATCCTCCCACTCGGACAACGGCCCCGCGCTGTTATAAAAAAGCGCTTCTTTTGTTTTTAAAGGACCGTCAAACACCTGGAGAGAAAAGGACGAACTGCCGGCCGGCAACAAACCTTTCAATAAATCATCCTGCCGGAAACGCAGGAAGGTCCAGCCCTGGATCGCTTCATCCGGGCCTTTGAGCACGGGCCAGAAAAGCAGAAAGGCGCGATGTTCCGGATCGTCGAGCAAAATCATTTTCCCCGTCAACGCCGCCGCATGATGCTCATGCGCGCGTTCGGCGGCGGTACGGGCGGACAATTCCGACCCCAGGTCATAGCCTAAGAGACCGCTATTGGCGTCCATCGGCTCCATCAGGCGCACGATAAAATAATCGTAACGTTCGCCCTCCGGCGACAAATTCCAGGTCGCCCCATTACGATGGGCCATTTCAAAAAAATGCTCCAGATCTGCCCGCGTCACATAGGCCGCAAACCCCAGCCCGCGCACATTAGGGAACCGTTGAGACAGATTAAGGGATGCGACATAGCGCTGCCAAAGCGTGGCGTCCACTTTCTGCGTTGCGACAAATTCGCCGCAGCCGCGCAGAAGATCTTCATACTGCTGCATTCGCGTTGTGACAGTAGACTGAATGCCGGACGCCTCATCTTCAAAGAAGCGCTGGGCATTGGCTTTGCCCGCGCTGCGCAGATGATTAGAAGCAATGAGGGTGGAGATCAGAATCAGTCCCGGCGCCGCCCAGGCGCCACGCAGCAGCCACTGGCCTTGGGGCAAACGTCCTTCAGATTCGGCGCGCCAGGCCAGATTGACCAGTGCTACGGCCGCGCCGGAAGCGGCGACCGTGACAAAAACCAGCCAAATGAACGGGGACCAGCTCATACCAGAGTCATTTTGTACTAAATTCCATCTTGTTTGTCGGTGCGCTTCTTATTTGGTTTGATAGTCATGGTATGCGATTAAAAAAGATCTATGTTGCATTCATGTTACTTGTCACGCCTGTTCTTCTGGTTTTCGCCATTAAAAACAGCAGCTCTTACGGTCCTTTACTGGCTACGCCCCAGGTCCGCCAACAGGGCGATCCTCATGCCAAAGTCACCATCGTCGAATATTCTGATTTTCAATGCCCGAGCTGCGCCCATATTCAGCCTTTTCTGAAAGAAATTATGGCGACCTATAAAGGCAAAGTGCGTCTGTACTTCAAATATTATCCGCTGACCATGATTCACAAAAATGCCCTGCCGGCCGCGCATGCCGCGGAATGTGCGGCGCGCCAAAACAAATTCTGGCCCTATGGTGAAAAACTGTTTGCGCGGCAAACCCAATGGGCGCCCCTGGCCGATGGGACAACCCACTACATGGCCATCGCCCAGGAAGAGGAATTGAACCTGCCGGCTTTTCAGGCCTGCCTCGCCGACCCCACCGTGGATCAGGATCTGTTGCGCGACACCGCCGAAGCGCAGCAGCGCGCGGTCAATGCCACACCCACATTTTTCGTGAATGATGAACGGCTTGTGGGCGGCGTTTTTGAATCCGATGGCGCGCGCACCATTGAACGCGAGCTCCGCCGATGAAACCCGCGGACATCGTCTCCCTGTTGGGACGGCTTGCCGTCGGTGGCGTGCTGCTCTATGCGGGATTTTCCAAAGCGCTGGCGCCGGCCGCTGAATTTGCCGCAGCGCTCGATACCTATCATCTTTTCCCTGCCGCCGCGCTCACGCCCATCGCCCTGGTTGTTCCCTGGTTTGAAATCTGGACGGGATTGTTTTTGATTGCAGGCCTTTATACGTGTTGGGCCGCCGGATGCGCGGCAGGACTTTTTACGACATTCCTGGCGGTACTGGCCAGCGCCAAAATGCGGCACATCGATCTGGCCAGCTGCGGTTGCTTTGGCGCCGAAACCTTATCGCCGGCGGTAACGGTTAAACTGGATGCGGGGCTTTGGGTGATTGCGCTGCTCTTGCTTTTCTTCCACCGCCGGACCCGCAGCTTGACGCTCGACAGTAAATGCGACTAAATCAGCGGGACTCGGGTAATTTCCGACAAGGGCATCGTATGCCGCAAGCCGTATTGCGAGATATACCAGCTCCAGACTACTTGTAAAAGTACTTTTGCCATGCAGGCCATAGGCACGCCAAAAAGCAACCCCCAGAAACCAAATAGCCGCGCCCCCGCCATCAATGAGAAGACAATCAGGACAGGATGCAAA
>Ga0206844_10354_pt1 | contig 11323 bp, 10 predicted proteins | sample Alteio_BWOrgCont_22_FD_152907 | JGI IMG/M metagenome (GOLD analysis project Ga0206844, IMG submission 152907) | Enriched cells from forest soil in Barre Woods Harvard Forest LTER site, Petersham, Massachusetts, United States -... | ecosystem: Environmental > Terrestrial > Soil > Temperate forest >...
CTGGGCCACGGGAAACGCGAAGTGCGCGGCGGAAGTTGAGAGAATCCTCCCCGCCGCCTCCGAACCAGCAAAAGAGTGGCTCATGGACTGGACGGTGGGGAGCACGCGCCTTCCAAACGCAGAAAGGATCTGAACCGTCCGATTCGTCTCGATGTTGGGCCGTGTGGTGTCCGTGGTGCACACTGCGGCGATCCATCGATCCATCTCCACTATCCGTGAGGGCCGAGAATCTCACGCCGACTTTTTCTCCAGCGCGGGAACTCAATAATCTTCCCGCGTTGGTCCCGCTGAACCCATCTTGCCGTCTTTCAAAATCTTTCTGGTATGTCGTACTCAATCACTCTTGCCTTTGCAGTTACCTTTCTCAACTAGGCTTGCGGCGGACTTGATCGCATAGCATGATTTCTGGAAATCCGGATGGGAAAGAACAATTCTGTTTTATTCCGATGCCGTCCTCAAAATCAGGGAGAAAACCAATCCCCTCCCAGGAAACTTTCTGTGTAGGTCCTCCAGATCTGCCTGTCGATCGCCTGTTCAGCCTGGAATAAAAGACCAAGAAGTCCGTTACCTACTGGTGAGACTCATTTTGCTGCGGCGGATGATGAACAGAATCTTAGAAGGCGTAGGGTGATGGTAAATCCTTTTGATCTCAAGACCGCACTTTCGGCCAAGCACGCACAACATGTCGTGCTCATCCATTTTCCCATCGCGCTATTCATCACGGCAACGGCTTTCGACCTTATCGCGCATCGGACAAGGTGCCGTGGCATAGCGGATGCAGCATATTACAACCTGCTGGTGGCAGCAGTTTCAAGTCTGCCGGCTCTCGCGACCGGAATACTTGCGTGGCAGTTCCAGCTCGAAGGCCAGAAACTGAAGGGCATTTTATTACTGCATCTAGTGCTTGCATGCGCATCGAGTGTGGTGATCTGGCTCGTCTTGTGGACGCATTTCCGCGCGCGGCGGCGGGCAGAAGTCTTGCCGAGTTACCGCGTCGCGCTTGAATTTCTGGGCGTGTGTCTTGTCGCGATAACTGCGCATCTGGGTGGCTTTCTAAGTGGCGTCAACGGTCCTGGCTAGAGATTCTCCTATGAGCCCGCCGCGTCCACTTGCCGCTGAGAAAGTGTGTTTCGCGGTCTGCACATTTGGACGGGAATAAAAACGATCAGCCCCAGTTATCAACTCTGAAAGTCGCAAATCAAGGAGGACAGGTGCCCGACAAAAAGCAAGATTTCATCGATCAGAGTTTACAAGACCTCAACAACGATGGCGTGGATCGCCGCGGATTCCTGAAGTGCATGGCATGGGCGGGCACGGGCCTGGTCTGGACCATGAGTGGTGGAATCCCGGTATCTCGAGCTTTCGCCAAAAGCGGTGGCAAGGGTTCCGACAAAGATGCCGGCAAAGGCGCGGACTTCAGCTTTGTCCAGATCAGCGACAGCCACATCGGCTTTAACAAGCCAGCAAATCCGGACGTCACCGCTACTCTCCAGACGGCCATCAACAAAATCAATGCCATGCCTCATACACCGGATTTCATTATTCATACCGGTGATCTGAGTCAACTCTCGAAGCCGAGTGAGTTCGATACGTTGGATCAAGTATTAAAAGGGGCATCCGCTAAGCAGATCTACTTTGTACCGGGTGAGCATGACATGCTGTCCGACAACGGCGAGCAATTTCTCCAGCGCTATGGGAAAGGTACAAAGGGCACTGGCTGGTCCAGCTTCGATCATAAGGGTGTGCATTTTGTCGGTCTGGTGAATGTCGCGAATTTGAAAGCCGGAGGCATGGGGTCGCTTGGTCACGAACAGCTTGAGTGGCTCGAAGACGATCTCAAGGGCCGATCGGCCAGCACGCCGATTGTGCTCTACGCACACATTCCGCTGTGGACGATTTATCCCGACTGGGGCTGGGGAACCGACGACAGTGAGCAGGCGTTGTCTTACGTCAGGCGTTTCGGCTCCGTGACCGTATTAAACGGTCACATTCATCAGATCATGCAGAAGATCGAAGGCAAGGTTTCTTTCCACACCGCGATGTCGACCGCGTTCCCACAACCTGCACCGGGAACGGCGCCCTCCGCCGGGCCTATGAAAGTTCCAGCCGAGCAGTTGCAGCAAGTGTTAGGCATCACCGACGTGAACTATGTGGTTAGCGGTCGCAGTCTTGCGATCGTCGATTCGCCACTCGCGGGTTAAGGGTCTTCGGCCTTTAGGAAAAGCAAGCAGGAAATCAATCACGAAAGGAAGTAAAAGAAAATGACGAAGCAAAACATGTGGGTTGCAGGTTTCATAGCACCATTAATGATCGCAATACTGCTCCTGTGCGCGGGCTCGCCGAACGTCATGGCGAGTAATAACGATAAAACTTCCGCAGCAATGGCAGCGGTCAAAATCGACAATTTCGTTTTCGGGCCGCAGACGCTCACGGTACCCGTCGGAACGACGGTTACCTGGACAAACAATGATGACATTCCTCATACGTCGGTCAGTACGGAAGGCGTGTTCAAGTCCAAGGTGCTGGATACGGATGAGAAATTCTCTTACACGTTTACCAAGGCGGGAACGTATCCCTACTACTGCACGATCCATCCGAAGATGACCGGACAGGTCGTGGTGCGGTGAGACGTGTACTCTTCGATGGCGATGCGACAGAACTGCTTCACATCCATGGAAGCATGAATGTGCTTCCGCAGAGCTGCTGTTCGCCAAAGAGCGTTGAGCGACTATGACTACAGAGTCAGCACAATTCGGAGTACGAGCACAGACAAATGATGACTTCGATCTTGTCCAGGCCAGCAGGAATGGGGATGTAGCTGCTTTCGAGGAACTCGTGAAGCGATACGATCGCACACTTCTGCGAATCGCTCAAAGCGTTACACGTAACCGGGAAGACTCGCAAGACGCGGTTCAGGAGACGTTCTTGAAGGCTTACCAACACTTGGGCGATTTCCGAGGAGATTCCAAATTCTCCACCTGGCTGATTCGCATCACTGTGAACCAGTCGCTTATGAAGCTGCGAAAGCAGCGCACAATAAAGGAGGACTCGCTGGATGAGGATTTTGGGACAGACGAAGACATGCTTCCCCGGGAAGTCATCGATTGGGCTCCTAATCCCGAACAGCTCTACCGGACGTCCGAACTACGGCAGATCCTAATCAAGACGATTGAAGAGTTGCCACCAATCCTGCGAACGGTCTTCGTGCTGCAAGATCTCGAAGGCCTTTCAACGGATCAGACGGCAGAAGCTCTCAACTTGAGTCAGTCTGCGGTGAAGTCGCGGCTATGGCGAGCCCGGTTGCAACTTCGCGAACGCCTGAACAAATACTTCGGCAAGCCAGCGGAATCTTCTGGAGTGGAGTCAACTCTTTACAACCGCCTGGCACGAGCGACGCCACATTCTCATCGTTTGGTTGCAGATCAACTAAACGCTAGATGATCCCACAGAGAACCGCGCTCGAATATGCCCAGTGTGATGTGCCTGGCGCGTCTTACGAAAGCTCGACAAGAAATTGACAATTAAGTGACATCCCATCCGCATCCCGTCGTTGTTCGCGGCAGTCTAACTTGCGTGCATCGTGAAGATCTCAGCAATTGAGATACGGACGCGGTTGCGGAATAAAACGTCACGAGCGCAATTATCAACAATTAAGTTCAATCTAAACGGAGAAATAACGAAATGAACTACGGAAAGTGTTTAACCGCCATTAGCAAGAGCCTGGCGGCAGCGGCAGTAACCATAGGGCTTGCGGCCAGTTCCTTGTGCGCAGGTCAAGAGACGGTATTACATACTTTCACTGGTGTCGAACGCAATTCCGGTAGCGCTCCTGGTAGCCTGACCTTCAACGCGAGTGGAGATCTTTTTGGCTCGTTCAGCGCGGGCGGTGTCGGAGAATTCGCCGACGGCGGGGTTTTCGAAATGACGCCGAAAGCAGGCGGCGGCTTCACCTACCAAGCGATTCACCAGTTTTCGCAGGCAACGGGCGACGGCGCTAATCCCGGTTCCGCCCTAATCTTCGACGCGAAGGGCAACCTTTATGGGGTCACCCCGAACGGCGGTAACGGCTGCGGCATCGTTTTTGAACTGTCGCCTCCCGCCACCAAGGGTGGAAAGTGGAAGGAGACCGTTCTGCACAACTTCGACAGCAACGGGGGCGATGGATGCAATCCCAGTGGCCGTTTAATCTTTGACCAAGCGGGAGATCTCTTCGGCGGCACCTTCAACGGTGGTGGCGGCATAAGCAATTTCTTCTGCAACAACGGTTGCGGCACGACTTATAAGCTGCACCTGGCGAACGGGAAGTGGACGGAGACCGTTCTCCATCGCTTCACCGGAAAGGGCACAGACGGGCAGAGTCCTACCGGCGGGCTGGCGTTCGACAAGGCCGGTAACCTTTGGGGGACAACGTTCATTGGCGGCGTTGGCAAATCATCGACCTGCGGCGGCACGAACGGCGCGGGTTTCTGCGGCACGGTGTTCGAATTGACGCCAAACGCAAACGGCACATGGACCGAGAGCACGTTGTATAGCTTCGTGGACGCCAGCACCGGCTGGAATTCTTTTTCTGGTCTGATCCTTGACCAGGCGGGAGACTTAGTCGGCACGACAGAGAACGGAGGAAGTGCCTTGCAGGGCACCGTGTTCAAGATCACCCCCAAAGGCAAAGGGAAAGTCACGGAGAGCCTCATCCACGAATTTGCTGGCGAAGCGGATGGAGCTTTTCCTAATTCCGGCCTGACCCTGGGTGCCGCGGGGACTCTCTACGGCGTGGTCTCGCAAGGCGGCGGCAATGGGGGAGTGAACATCTGCACGGAAGACTCGGATGAGAGCTGTGGCATTGTCTACAAGCTGACGCCCGGTTCCGACGGCACCTTCACGGAGACGATTCTGTATACCTTCAAGGGTGGGGCCGACGGAGCGGGGCCTGCAGACGACGTGCTTGCCTTCGACGCCAACGGCGACGTCTTTGGTTCGGCATCGTCAGGCGGCGACTTCAACTTCAACCAAACCGGTTGCCCCGGCAACCTCCCCGGCGGATGCGGAGTTTTATTCAAGGTGAAACCGTAATCGCGCGCGGCGCGTAGTGGTTGGAAGTAGCGCGGAGTCTCGTTTCGTTCGAGGCTCCGCGGCTTTGTAAGACGTGCAGCTGACCGTATTCTCCAGTAGAACGCTTCAGGTCTCTCCCCCGACCGACAGGGCGTCGGCGACGATAAGGATTCTCGATAGAATCGAACTGAGTCGACGCCCTTGTCCGGCTCCATAGCGTCTTCTGCCCGCTTCAAACGACGCAGTAGGACTACTGCGGCGTGTCACAAATCTCGACAAAGACTTGACAATCAAATGACATTCCATCCCCATCTCGTCAAGTACTCGTCGCGTCTAATCACCATGTTCTGAAAATTTGATAGCTGCGGCTCGGTAGACACTTCTGAAATAAAGCGTTACGGGGCTCAGTATCAGTGGCGAAATTCAAAATGTTTCGACAAGGAGAAATCATGAAGAAGTCATATTTTATCGCGGTACTTGCGCTGACTTGCCTGCTGGGGTTGGGGGGAAGTTCCCGCGCACAAGACGCAAGCAGAATCGTTGTTCATGTCCCGTTCGACTTTGTGGCCGGAGGTGCCACGCTCACAGCAGGTACCTACAGCGTAGGTCGAGTCTCTGACGCAGAGCGAAGTTTGGTGATCCGCAGCGATGACAAAGGCGCATTACTGCTTCCTATTGTTTTCGATGGAGCTGCGGCTGATCAGGCAAAGCTTGCCTTCCAACATGTCGGGGATATGTATTTTCTCAGCAGGATTGAGACGCCTGCTGGCGTTTATACCATCGGCATGCCACGAGTGATGACCAAGGTAGCCCAGACGAGGGATCAGGGCACCATGTCTTCTTCGGGCACTAACTAAGTCGAGCACACAGTAGTTGTCACGCAGAGGGAGTTCGAAAGCCTGGAATTTCGATCCGTGCCTGAACTCCCTTCTTCCGACAAAAAACGGCCTGGTCGCGGGAAAGGATTTATCCGGCTTCAATGTTGTACAGATCGCACAAAGATTACGGAGGACAAACATGAAAAAAACACTTTTGTTGTTCGGACTACTCATAACGTTGGCGGTTCCGTCAAGGTTTTGGGCTCAGCAGGCCGGCTATTCCCAGACCAACCTGGTCTCCAATACTGCCGGCGTAGCCACCACTACAGACTCTCAACTGCTGAATCCCTGGGGAATCTCGATTTTTCCCGGGCAAGATTTCTGGATCGCCAATAATAACAGCGGCACCTCCACGCTCTATAACGCACAGGGCACCAAGAATGCTTTGGTCGTGACCATACCCGGTGCCTCAAAGAATCCGAACGGTAATTGCACCCCTGGTTGCCCGACGGGAAACGTGGCAAACACCAACGGCAGCTACTTCGCCGGCGGATCGTTCATCTTTGACACCGAAGATGGCATCATAGCCAACTGGACCGGCGCTAACACTGCGGAAGTAGCCTTCGATAACTCCGCCAGCGGCGCAGTCTACAAGGGTCTCGCCTTACTCAACGACACCTCGCTTTTGGCGGCGAACTTCAACAGCGGCAAAATCGACGTGTACGATCGCAACTTTAACCCCACTTCGTTGAGCGGTTCGTTCACCGATCCAAAACTTCCCGCGGGTCTTGCTCCTCACGGCATTCACGTCATCGGGAACCAGATCTACGTCGCTTATGCTATGCAGGATGCTGCGAAGCACGACGCCCAGCCCGGCGCCGGTCTGGGGCAGGTGGATATCTTCGATGCAAACGGCAACTTCGTCAGCACCTTCGTCGCTGCCGGCGGCAAACTCAACGCGCCTTGGGGCGTGGTAGAAACTCCGGCATCTTTCGGAGCATTCCCGAACGCGATCCTGGTCGGGAATTTTGGTGATGGCACTATCAACGCCTTCGATACAACAGGAAAATTTCTCGGCCAACTCACCGACTCATCCAACAAAGTGTTGGTGAATCCGGGCTTGTGGGACATGGTGTTTGGCGGAGGCGGACCCTCCGGCGATCCGAACACTCTTTATCTCACCGCAGGAGGTAGCAACCAACCCAATTTCCCTTCTGGCGGCAATACAACGGCTGTGTTCGCGAGCCTGGTCCCAGCGGCGGCGGTCACCAATGCAAATTTTTCTCTGAATGTTTCGGCCCAAAGCGCAACCGTTGCGCCGGGGGGTTCGGCTAACCTGATGGTCAGCGCGAGCGCGGTTGGGGGATTCAATGGTCAGATTACACTCTCCTGCACTGCACCGGCTGGTCTCAGCTGTACTTTCAGTCCGGCCACGATTTCCCCAGGGGCGAGCGCTGCGTCTTCCACGCTGACAATTGCCGCCACGTCAACTCCGCCGCCGGTTACCGGTTACAGTCTGTCTGGCATGGCGTCCCTGCTGCTTCCTGGTCTGGGCATATTCGGAACCGTTCTTACTACTCGCAAACGGAAACCACTCGCAGGTAAGAGCGTTCTGTGGACGAGCGCGCTGGGTTTGCTGCTCGTCATCTCAATGTTCTCCCTCGGATGCGGTAGCAGTTCAAACAGTCCAAAAGCCCAAACGTCAACATCCCAGGTCACCTTAATGGTGACGGGCACATCTGGCGCACTCAGCCATACCACGCCCGTAACTGTCACTATCAATTAGAGCGAAACTAGCCTTGGCCAGGGCGCACTCGAGTGCGCCCTAGCCTAGCATTATTGCTTTAGATCCACAGTAGCAACCTTACTTATTTTCCACTCGTTTTAGCATGACGTTGGGATAAAACCTCAATTGCCCCGGTTATAGAAGAGGTTGCGGAGTCTTTGGAGTCCGACAGTCCGAAAGGAGGTTATCTAGGCTGCCGCTGCTGGCTCGTCCATGGAGAACTCCGCAGTCACCCGTTCAGCGGAGGAAACTGTTCGGCCAAAAAGATCTTTGGGTGGAACTCGGCAAAAGGTCAACTAGTGGAGTTTCACATAGTGCAACAGAAGCACAGGAAAAGACAAGAAGGAATTGGAGATAGAAATGTTGTGTGCCAGATATCAACTTACTGTCAGTGCCGCACCTCGCAGTGATGTGAATACCACGCGTGTGGCTCAGCGGTCTGGGTGCGGACGCGTCACCAAGGGTAATCGAATTGCCAGCAAAGTTCGTCTTCTAGTCAGCGCGTCTTGGATGGATGCGGCCTCTCGTGAGGCCGCCTCAGTTTCCGAAATCCCATACACCGTTTCTGGATAACTTCCGGTTTGCCGACCAGGACTAAGCCGCTGGCGCGGCGGACGCTACCGCGTGGATGAGCCCGGGTGTTTCCGGCACGGCTGACGTAGTGTGGGTCACGGAGAAAGGAGACTCCCGTGACCCGTTTACGCAAGATGATGCTGGAGGAACTCCAGCGCCGCAACTACTCCGAGATCACGACTCGCAAGTACTTGCAATACGTGACTGCGTTCGCTCGCCATTTTGGTAAGCCGCCAGATCAGCTGGGGCCGGATGAGCTGCGAAGCTATCAAGCTTATCTGCTCCAAGAGCGCAAGGTGACACCCGGCACTGCAGTGAACTGTGTGGCCGCTTTGCGGTTCTTCTTTATTAAGACGCTCAAGCGTCCTCAGTTTCGGGAGTACCTGCCCTATCCCAAAGACCGACGCCGATTGCCCACTGTGCTCAGTCGAGAAGAGGTCTCAGCTCTGATCAACGCAGCTGGCACACTGTTTCGACGCACGCTGCTGATGACGCTCTACGGCACCGGCATGCGTCGCTCCGAACTTGCGCATCTCAAGGTGGGCGACATTGATAGCCAACGGATGATCATCCGTGTTGTAGCAGGCAAGGGCGGTAAAGATCGTGATCTGCCGCTGAGTCCGGTCCTGCTAGAAACCCTGCGGGAGTACTGGCGGTGGCGCAAGCCGAAGCTCTACCTGTTTCCCACACGCACTCGTCGCCTGCAGCGCGAGGAGCCGATCTCCGATAAGACCGTCTGGATCGCATGCAGCGAGGCTGCCCGTCGTGCCGGCATCTCCAAACGCGTCACTCCGCACACGCTGCGCCACAGTTGGGCGACTCACTTGTTAGAGGCAGGCACCGATTTGCGGACCATTCAGGTTCTGCTCGGGCACGGTGATTTGGAAACTACTGCCCAGTATCTGCATCTGTCACGGCGACACTTGCAGGCCGTCAGCAATCCGCTGGATGGTCTGACTCTGGCTGGCACCGAGAGCGTCAGTCGTCGCTTTAGACGAAAAAACAACGAATGACTCGGCCCACCCTTGAGGTGGCCGACATTCTGCGTGCGCAAGGCGATCGCTTCCTGGAGCGCTATCGATCGGGCTTTGACTTTCAGCAGCTCAAAGCCTTTCGGGCCATTCAGCGCTGTCGCACGGCTGCCCTCGGCGGGCATCGCGATGCTTGCCAGAGTTGCGGTTATCAGGCCATCTCCTACAACTCGTGTCGCAATCGGCACTGCCCCAAGTGTCAAGCGCAAGCGCGTGAGCGCTGGCTGGCAGCACGCGAACGCGAACTCCTCGACACCAGCTATTTCCATGTCGTGTTCACTGTGCCTCACGAACTCAACGTGCTAGCCTTGGAAAACCCGCGTCTGTTTTACGATCTGTTGTTCGCCGCCAGCGCGCAAACCTTGCTGGAGATCGCATCCGATCCGAAACATCTGGGGGCTGAGATCGGCGTGATCGCGATCTTGCACACCTGGGGACAGAACCTGCTCCTGCATCCCCACATTCACTGTGTCATTCCCGCCGGCGGACTCTCGCTGGATAAACGTCACTGGGTCCGCCCGCGCTATCCTTTTTTCTTACCGGTAAAAGTCCTGAGCCGTGTCTTTCGCGGCAAGTTCCTCGCCGGCCTGAAACAGCTCTATCGCCGCAAGAAGCTACAGTGTGCCGGCCCAGCTGCTGCACTCGCCGACCCCAAGCAGTTTGCAAAACTACTTCGTCGTCTCCATCGTCACGATTGGGTGGTGTATGCCAAGCCTGCCTTCGGCGGGCCCATGCAGGTGTTACGTTATCTGGGCCGCTACACCCATCGCGTGGCCATCTCTAATCATCGCCTGTTGGCCTTCGACCAAGAGCGCGTGACCTTCCGCTGGAAGGATTATGCCCACTGCGGCAAGCCAGGTCAGATGACGTTAGCTGCCACCGAGTTCCTGCGTCGCTTCTTTCTGCACGTGCTGCCCAAAGGCTTCGTCCGCATCCGGCACTTCGGCTTTCTCGCCAATCGCTTTCGCGCTTCCCATCTGGCGCTCGGCCGGCAACTGCTGGCCTCCGGTGGTTCGACGGAGCAGGAAGTTAAAACAAACGACGCCCGCTCCGAGATCTCTTCTCTCTGGCACTGCCCGCGCTGCGGCGCATCGATGATCGTGATTCAGAGATTTACTGCTGCGGAACTATCAGCATGCATGTACTTCGATTCTTCCTAACCCGTCCCTCAGCCGCGATGCAAGGATGTGCTCCCGCACGCCGACGCATTCGTGTCCTCGCCGTATTGAAACAGCCTTCTTTGTGGGTTTCCGATTCTTTCCCTTCCAGGGCCCGCGACCATCTCAAACTCCACTTTGACTGTTCTCGGCCAGTCCTTCATCTCTCGACTCGATCCCAGACTGGCATTCAAATCCCATAGCGCACCGCGCCCGCCGCAAACGCCAGCGGCTTCCTCCTAGTCTGCTTATCGAAAACGCCTCGGATCGAGTTCCACTTCGTTGTCGGAGTTCTTGCCCGAGGCGTTTCCGATTAAGCCTAGCGACAAGCCGGGAGTTGATCGGATTGGTCAACAGAAGCGCGTTTATGAGGACTCAACTCATCTCCTATAGCTTGCCAAAAGCCGATAGCGGCTATCGTCGTCGCTCCTTCACCATCTGTGCCGTTGCGCCTCTTTTTCGTCAGGTATTTTTAGTGTCGGCGAGGGAGTCCCTTTGCCGAGGCCTCGGATCCAGGTGGTTCACGGAACGGCTCCACAGAAATGCGCTCGTAACACACTTCCAGAACGGTCAGGTATTCTGTACCGCCCGGCAATTGAAGGACTACGCTGTCGCCCGCTGCCGACTTCATCAGCGCGCGCCCTAGAGGTGACACCCAACTGATGTGGTTGCGGTTGAGATCGATCTCGTCGGTGCCCACGATGCTCACTACTCGCGATACTCCCGCCGCATTGGCATAGCGCACGGTCGCTCCGAAGAATGCCTTCGTCGCCGCCTGCCCCGCTCTCGGAGCTTCCGGGCCCACCACTTCCGCGGCTTCGATTCGCTGCGTGAGAAAGCGAATCCGCCCATCGATCTGCCGCAGCCGCCGCTTGCCGTACTGATAGTCGGCATTTTCACTGCGATCGC
>Ga0206844_10355_pt1 | contig 11309 bp, 9 predicted proteins | sample Alteio_BWOrgCont_22_FD_152907 | JGI IMG/M metagenome (GOLD analysis project Ga0206844, IMG submission 152907) | Enriched cells from forest soil in Barre Woods Harvard Forest LTER site, Petersham, Massachusetts, United States -... | ecosystem: Environmental > Terrestrial > Soil > Temperate forest >...
ATCGAGCCGCCATGCCGGGCTTGCCGGCGAGATCATGCTCGAAGACCTGGCCGGCCTGACCGTGGATGTCGAATACGCCAGCGAATACTGCTATCGCTCGACCCACACGCTGCAGGACCCCGGCGTGATCGTCATCTCGCAGTCAGGCGAAACGGCCGACACGCTCGCGGCGCTGCGCGAAGGCAAGTCGCGTGGCCTGGCAACAGTCGCTATCACCAACAACGCGAATTCGACGATGGCGCGCGAAGCCGACGCCTCGCTTCCAACGTTTGCCGGCAAGGAAAAAGCCATCCCCGCGACCAAGAGTTTCACCACGCAGCTCGTCGTGCTGTATCTACTTACGCTTTCTATGGCGCGTTTGCGCGGCCGCATGACAGCCCACTCCGTTTCGAGTGTCATCGAGCAGCTGGAGAAGCTGCCCGGCTTGCTCGAATCTTCACTCGATGGATGGGCAAAGCAGCTGTCCGCCGTCGCGGAGCACACCCGCGACGCACGTGGCTTCCTCTACCTCGGCCGCGGTATTCACTATGCCATGGCCCGCGAGGGCGCGCTCAAGCTGAAGGAATCGGCCTATGTGCAGGCTGAAGGCTATCCGGCGGGCGAGCTAAAGCACGGTCCGAATGCTCTGGTCAGCAAGGATGCCCCGCTTGTCATGATCGCGACTCAGGATCGCAGCGATCCCGACTCTATCCTGCGCTACGAAAAGACAGTGCAGCTGATGAAAGACATGCATACCCAGGGCGCGGAGATTATCGCGCTCGCATCGGAAGGCGATGCCGAGGTGCCGAAGTACGCGCACTTTACCATCCCCGTACCCAACGTCAGCGAATATCTGCTGACCATCCTCGAAGTCGTTCAGCTGCAGCTGCTCGCTTACTTTACTGCAATTCTGCGTGGCATCGACGTCGACAGCCCGCGTAATCTCGTCAAGGCCGTCGTTCAGGAGTAAAAGTAGTAGTCACGAGAGCCTTCGCTGTCATCTTGAGCCAGCGAAGGCTCTCGTGTTTTGATCGTGATTAAAATGGCATGCGTGCAGTAAAAGTCAATCCGTGATCGTAAGTGTGGAATTCGGATGTGGCAATCTGTATCCCGGCGCCAAGGGTCACGCCAAGCCGATGATGCAATGGATAGCGGGCCACGATTCCCGGCGTCACGAAATTCTGCGTCTTGCCGTCATTCGGGCCGCCTTTATAAAAGGTGGAATTGAATTCAACCTCCGGCCACCAGTGTGGATCGGCCTTCCACTGCAAGGCCGTGTTCCACGCGATAGGCCGGCCCAGCTTATTGCTGTTTGCCACCGGCAGCGTCGCGCCCAAAGTCGTCTGCACATCGAATGGGCCAATGCCTTTGCCGCCGGCGAGAGTCGGCGTCACTGACGCGTCCGTACTGCCATTGCTGTAGCTGCCTGTCGGAATGCTCCCGCCAAGAAACGCGGTGAGGATCGCATTGTTGTTCTTCTCGTTGCTGGCGTAGATACGGTATTTAAACAGAAACGTAGTATCGCCGAAGCCGTCTTTCCCGGTGGCTGTATTGTGCTGAATATACGGGGGCACGTTGAAGAGCAGCTCAATTCTTCGTGCTGGAATCAATTCCAGGCCCTTGCCATTTCCGTAGGTCCAGGTGTCCGTGTGGGCCGGTGTAATCTGACGGGTAAAGTCGGTGCGAAGCTCCTGCTCGAGGCGCGGAGTGACGGTCACCAGCGGAGTAACCCAGCGCGGTTGCTCCGCTTGCGTGCGGTTCACCCTGTCCTGCCAGCTGTCGATAAAGGACTGTGCGTGCGCGGGTCGAGCCATTCCAGCCGCCGTCACTATGGTAAGAAGGAAAAGTAGCGAGGGTCTACTATTAAGTCTCATCCTGAGGTCTCCAAAGTACTTATGCGTTTCAATATGAGTAAAATCGCTATCTCTATACTATAGGCGCGATTTTCCCCTCCCTGCGGACCTGGGCGCACGGCAACCTGAAGGAGTAAAGTAGTGTCAAAAATTTTCCCGACGGCTCGATCGGCTTCTTCTAGCCGTAGAAGACCTCGCCTTGCTAAACGCTATTTCCCGGTGGTGAGTTTCACAATCAAAACGCTCGCCGGCGGCAACTCAAAGGTTGCGCTGTGCGATACGATCTTTGCCTTTGACCATGCGCCGTGCCACTCTCCGCTTTCCGAGATTGAGGAGCCACCCAGCTTCATGCCCGCAGTCGCGCCGATATCGTTGCCGGGCGAGGTCAGCGACATTGTTTCGGCATGAGAATAGCCTGCCGGTAGCTCCAGCTTCATCGCGGCCGGATGCGCCGATGCGCCATGGCTCTTGTTAATCAACGTCACATAGAGCGACTTGTCGCTCCTAAGGACGGCGTACACATTCATCTCCGGCTGATCGTCGGCAAATTTCGCGGCCACCAGTTTGCCATGGCTGGCAACGTCGAATGCCTTGATCGCGTAAGCGATCGGATGAATCTCGTATCCCTGGGGCTTCGTCCAGAACGTCGCGTACCAGCAGGGCGTCTGCTGCTCGCCCGCGGCCACGTTGTCGCCGGTATGGAAATTGATGCCTTGCGACTGATGCGCTGCCCACCAGAAGAGATAATCCAATCCCCAGAGTGCGGAAGCGGCGGTGTTGCTCACATCTTTTGCGCCGCCGTTGTAGAAGCTATTCGTCTCTTCAATGCGGTAGGAAAGTCCGGCGGCCAGCACCGAGGGAGCGAAGGTTTCATATAGCTGCTGATAGTTCTGTTCAAATGCTGAAGAGAGCAGCTTATCTCGTGTAGCATCCACATCCAGCGCAATCTTGCCATTGCCTCCAGGATACGAATGCTGAGTGATCCACACCACGCGCCCCGAGGGGCCAAAATCTTTCGCAAAATTGCTTGACCATACCGAATCGCGCTCCGAGGTCGTGCTCGGCCCGCACAGTTTCAAAGCCGGAGCGACGCCCGGCGCCGTGAGCGCAGCCAGGTATCGCTGTATATCGTCGCGATATTTCGGATATTGCTTCTCGTAGATGTTTGGCTCGTTTCCAATCGCAATGCATTCAATATCGGACTTGTAATGGTCCACGAGATACTTCGCAATCGGCACAGCTTGTTCAGGACCAGAGTCACGCAGGCGCAGCGTGTAAATCACCTTCGCGCCGGCTGCATGGGCAAATGCAAAGACCTGGTCGATGTCTTTCGTGTTTGGAATCGTAACGCCGGGGCGGTCGGAAGTATTGCCGCCGATGCGCAGGCTCTTGATGCCGATCGTCTTGAAGAGAGCGATCAGGGGTGCATTATCGGCGCGAAAATAGGTATATTTCCCGCTGCTGTCAGGGAGGATCGCGGCCGTTTCAAAACTCAGACCCAGGTAGTCGTCGGGAATCGTAAATGTTGACGACGAGGGGTCCACGTTGACCGTGACCGGCTGACTGTTCTGCGCATAGATCTGGACGGCGGTAAAAAGCGCCAGGTTTGCAACAACAACAGTTACAAATCGAGAAAACAAGCGTGATTTCATCGGTCCTCAACTCCCCAAAAGCGTCCGGAGCCCGATTCAGGGCGTCCAATCATCAATTTATTCGGGTTTTCGCATCATAAATGCAGCATGCACTCCCGTGTACCGCTCCGCGCCCAATCGATCCGGCAACGAAATTCGGCACAGGTGCTTTACACTGGAAGTAACGCAACATTTGCAAGGAGAACACACCAGGTGTCACAACGCACCTTCAGCATCATCAAGCCAGACGCGGTCCGCAAGGGCTATACCGGAGCCATCCTCGCCGAAATCGAAAAGGCAGGCTTCAAGATCATCGCCATCAAGAAGGCCTCCATCTCGAAAGCACAGGCCGAGGGCTTCTACTACGTGCACAAAGAGCGCCCGTTCTTCGGGTCGCTGACCGACTTCATGTCCTCCGGCCCCATCTTCCCGATGGTGCTTGAGAAAGACAACGCCATCGCCGACCTGCGCAAGCTCATGGGCGCCACCAACCCAGCCAATGCCGAAGAGGGCACCATCCGCAAGAAGTTTGCCGGATCGATCGAAGAGAACGCCATCCACGGCTCGGACGGAGAGGATACCGCCAGCTTTGAAATCGGCTACTTCTTCGCCGGCAGCGAGCTGGTCTAAACAACTAACGCCCCGGCTTTCTGTTCAGGAAAGCCGGGGTTTATTTTTGATCCTTATTTTTCGGAACCAGCCTTTAGCTCCCTGCGTATCCTCAGCAGGAGCGAACTATGCCTTCCGCACGATCCCGCCTGATCTACCCTCTTGCCGCCTGCTTTCTTTCACTCGCCGCCCATCCGGCGCTCGCCCAAGATACTGACCATGATTGGGAGAAGAGCTACACAGTTGCGGGCAAGCCGTCTCTAACCGTCGAAACCTCGGATAGTCATCTCAGCATTCAGCCCTGCGGCGACTGCAAGACGATCCACATCAAGGTCCACTCCGGCCAGAAGCTCAGTGAGCACCGGCTTGAGGAAAACCAGTCGGGCGATCACGTCTACTTCACGTTGAAAGAGAAGCCGCACGTCGGCTTTCACGTCACATTTGGCAATCATGAGGGCACATCCGTCACTATCGAAACGCCAGCCGCGCTCGATCTCGATGCCCGGACCTCGGACGGCGGCTTGACCGCGCACGGCTTGCAGGGTGATCTCCAGATTCACACCGGCGACGGCAGCGCCGATCTCGACAATCTCAGCGGAAATCTGCGCCTGACCTCGAGCGACGGCAATCTCACGCTCCAGAACGCAGCCGGCACGATCGAGGCGCGTTCTTCCGATGGCCACATGAAGGTCGATGGCAATTTCTCTGCCGTCCAGCTGCACACCAGCGACGGCACCCTCGATTTCTCGCTCGCGCAGGGCGCTCAGCTTACTGCGGCCTCGCGCATCGAAAGCTCTGACGGACGAGTCACTATCCGCGTGCCGCATGATCTGGCCGCGAATCTCGACATTTCGAGCAGCGACGGACACATCGAATGCTCACTGCCGCTTAGCATGGACCACTACGACAGCCGCGAGGGTTCTGGCCATCATCTGCAGGGCAAACTGAACGCGGGGAGCGTTCCGCTGACCATCCACACCTCGGACGGCAACGTGACCATCTCCCCGCTATAAAGCGCAATCGTCAAGCGGGCAACGCGTGCAGGTACTGGTAGTCTTCCGTCAGTTCCTGCACCGGATCGCCATCGAATTCTTCCTGCTCCACAAAATAGTGCTTGATGCCGGCTTTTTTCGCCGCGGCAAAGATCGGCTTGTAATCGATAGTGCCTTTGCCCAGAACAGTCGACACGCGCTCGCCCGGAGTTTTCCCGGCAACCGCCGGCTTCAGGTCTTTTATGTGGAGCATGGAAATGCGCTCCGGATATTGCGTCAGATACGTGATCGGATTCTTCCCGGCCGCAACCACCCATCCGCAGTCCATTTCGAGCGTTACGTAAGCAGGATCGAGGTCTTTCAACAGCACATCAAAACCCGTGGAGCCGCCCAGATCGTGGAACTCCATCGTGTGGTTGTGGTATCCAAAGCGAATCCCCTCGGCCTTGAACTTCTTCCCAAGATCATTAAACTGGCCGGCATTCCACCGCCAGTCATCCAGCGACAGGCCGTTTTGGAAATACATCTTCGCGCCGCCCGGATAGCTCGCCAGCTTTGCCGGATCGGCCACCGAAGGCGACGAGCAGATCACATATTCCAAGCCCAGCGCTTTCGTAAATTTCAGATTTCTATCCACATCTTTCAGCAAGTCCGCCAGCGAATAATGCGCGCTCACGCAGCGCAGGCCGGCGCCGCTCATCGCGGCCTTCACTTCATCCGGGCTGTGTCCATAGAAGCCTGCAGCCTCCACTTCACGGTATCCAATGGCCGCAACCTGCTTCAGCGTGCCTGCATAATCGCTGGGCAGCAGCTTACGTACGCTGTAAAGCTGCAGGCCGACCGGCAGGCCCAGCGGGTCTGCGAATAGTTTGCGTGGATTCAACCCCAGGGCTGCGGCGGCGGCCGCACCCGTCTTCAGAAATGTCCGTCTTGTAACTCTGCTCACGTTTGCCATTCCCTCACTCAAACGTTTTACAGGATAAAAAGGTTTCACGCTTTTTTTAAAGCATTGACTGGAATCGTTGCCAATCCGTGAAATTGTGCGGGAATCAATAGCAGAAGCGGAATGGGGCTACAGAAGTGGTGCTCGATGAGGAGACAAAAAAAATAGAGCCTATGTCGGAGCATGAAGACATAGGCTCTTCCTGGAAGGGGTGGTTGCTACTACCGGCCGCCCGTGATGGACACTTCGCGTTGAGCGATGTGTTTTTCGCGTACGTCCAGTACTGGTGTGGTCCGCGTCGCCAGACGGATGCTGCGCAGCGCATGCGAGCCATCCGCCACATCGTCGAATTTCATCGACAGCACGGGCGCGTCGGGACCAAATTCTGCTGGGGAAACCGCCCACATCGCCATTTCTTTCGGGTCGTCGTGGTTGGTCAGAGTCATGACACTGTCATTCGTATCGAGTCGCACGTCGTAACGACCGGCCTGATAGGTCTTGCCATGAGATTCAAAGTTGAAGGGAACGTTGACCGTCACCTTGCTGAGTGCGAAGGCTGCACTGGAGCTAGCCAGCGCGGCTGCAAAAACGAACATCCTTGTCATCGGTCGCATAGTGTTTCCTCCCTACGCAACCAACACTACGAATTCTCAGAGACACCTGTCGTCAAACTGCCGTCTAGTTCTTGTCAAATTTGGAAAAGTGTTCTTGACGCACGATAGAGAATGACTGGCGAGCAGAAAAGTGTTGCAGATAAAGACATTTTGATGGGGATGGAGCGCTTGGCGGGAATCACTTTTGGCGATGACAAAAATCAGTTTCAGCGATGGCAGCGAGAAGCTGCTTGCGGATCGTCGAGAAACAAATGTCCGCTGAAGGACTTTATTGGAGCACCGGGCGGGAATTGAACCCGCGAATACTGGTTTTGCAGACCAGCGCGTTAGCCACTTCGCCACCGGTGCTCATGCGGCCGCCATGCAGGGCGCATGGCGGCTGAAAGATCAGATTACTCGGGCTGTGCGACCGTGCGCAGATAAGGTTTCACAGTTTTGTAGCCGGGGAAAATCTTGTCGGCCTCTTCGTTCGAAACCGCGCCTGTAATGATCACGTCGCCGCCCTGCTTCCAGTTCGCCGGTGTGGCCACACGATGCTTTGCCGTGAGTTGAATTGAGTCAAGCACGCGGATAATTTCGTCGAAGTTGCGGCCTGTCGTCATTGGATACGCGAGCGTCAGCTTGATGCGCTTGTCCGGTCCAATCACGAAGACGGTGCGCACGGGCGCATTGTTGGCTGGCGTGCGTCCTTCGGAGGTCTCGCCGGCGTCGGCCGCCAGCATGTCGTACAGCTTCGCGATCTTCAGTTCGGGGTCGCCGATCAGCGGATAATTCACCGCATATCCGCCCACATCCTCAATATCCACTGCCCACTTGCTATGGTTGCTCACCGGGTCCACGCTCAGGCCGATCACCTTGGCGCCGCGCGCGGCAAACTGGCTTTCGAGACCCGCGACCGCCCCCAGCTCTGTCGTGCAAACGGGGGTGAAATCCTTGGGATGCGAGAAAAATACGGCCCAGTTATCGCCAATCCATTCATGAAAGTGGATCGTGCCCTGCGTCGTTTCCGCCGTGAAGTCCGGTGCAATATCGTTGATACGAAGTGACATTTCGATTTTCCTCTTCGGGGAATCCTAAACTTGCCGTGAAATTAAAAAACCCACCTCAGCAGATTCTCTGCGGGTGGGCATTTGAGCTTGGTTTGTTGAACTTCGCTCTAGAGACACACCCGCATGGTGCAGCAGCGACAGCAGCAGCACATACACACGCAGGTTGTAGCGGAGCGCATCATTGTGAATTTCAGGATAGTTCCCGCCTGAGGATGTGTCAAATGAGAAGGATAGTTGCAAGCCGGTGGTTTTGCCTGACATCAACATCCTGAAAAATCATAGAATCACAGATCCCGAGAGCCAGTTAGCTGAAGACGCAATCGCCCGGGTGGCAGTCTCTCCTTGACGGGAAAGGAGAGAGCGCGTACTCTCCTTTTTCAGATAGGAGAGAGCCTTTGACGAAACCAGTTGAACTCCCGCAGGGAACGCTCGAGATGCTCATCCTGAAGGCGGTCTCGCTCGGTTCGCTGCATGGTTACGGCATCCTGCTGCGCATCCAGCAGATCTCCGGCGAGCGCCTCGAAATCCTGCAGGGCTCCTTCTACACGGCCATCTATCGTCTTGAACGCCGGGGCTGGATCAAAGGCGAGTGGAGTGTGTCGGAGAACAATCGCCGCGCCCGTTTTTACTCGCTCACCGCTGCCGGTACGCATCAGCTCCAGGCCGAGACCGCCAAATGGATCGACATGGCCGCTGTTGTCGCCGGCATTCTCGACAAGAAGGCGGGCGAGATATGAGTCTCCTCGCCGCAATTCGCAAGCTTTGGCACTTCATCGCGCCCCGTACCCACAGCGATGTCGAAGAAGAGTTTCGATCTACCCTCGACGCCTACCAGGAGGATTTAATCCGCCAGGGCCTTCCTGCAGAAGAAGCCCGCCGCAAAGCCCGCATCGACCTCGGCCAACCCGTCACCCAAAACGAAATTTACCGCGATGCGATTGGCTTCCGGCTCTTCGATGAGTTAGGTGGAGACATCCGCTACGGCCTCCGCGCCCTGCGCCGCAACCCTGGCTTCGCCGCCGTCGCCGTGCTCTCACTCGCACTCGGCATCGGCGCTACCACGGCAATGTTCTCGCTCATCTATGCCGTCCTACTGCACCCGTTTCCCTACGCCGGCGCCGACCGCATCATGAACCCGATCATGATCGATCCGCGATATCCCGACGAGTTTTCGTATTTTGGCCTGAGCAAGGCCCAGTTGGATGAAGTGCGCCTTGCAGCCCCGGTCGATTCGGTGCTTGGCTTCAGTGGCTCGCACATGGAGATCACCGGAGGCGGACTGCCGGAAGACATCTACGGCGCCTACCTCACAGAGAATGCCGGGACGTTCTTTGGTGTGCGCGCGCTTCTCGGTCGCAATATCGAGCCGTCCGACGCAGAGAACGGCGGTCACTCCGTCGTGGTTCTCAACTACCGCTTCTGGCAGCGCCACTTCGGCGGCGATCCCCACATCATCGGGCAAACGCTGGAGATGGATCACGCTCCGTACACCATCGTCGGGGTCATGCCGCGCAGCTTTGCATTCAATGACATCGCTGGCGTCGGCGATGTTTACCTGCCGGCTAGTCTCCTGCGAGGCATGGCCAACGCTCCCTCCCTCTACTACCTGCCGTGGATCAAGCTGCGGCCCCACGTCACACTGGCCTCTGCCAACGCTGCGCTCGAGCCTATCGTGCTCGAGGGCAAGAAACTTCCCAAGGGATCTCCCGATCACAGGCATCTCGCGCTGCAGCCCATCATCGTGCCTTACCAGCAGAACCTGGGCCGCACCCTCTCGCTTCTGCTGGCGGGCGTCGTCCTTCTGCTCATCATCGGCTGCGCCAATTGCTCCATCCTTCTGCTGGCCCGGGGGCGCACGCGCCAGCATGAGCTCGCCATCCGCACGGCGATCGGCGCCAGCCGCTGGCGCATCGTGCGCCAGTTGCTCGTCGAAGCCCTGGTCATCTCCTGCACGGGCGCCGTCCTGGGCGTGGCTGCGTCGTACTGGCTCGGCCGGCTTCCCCTGTTGCTGTCTCCGGACTCTTTTCCAGCCGAATCCGTCATCCGCATTAACGGTTCCGTCCTCGCATTTTCCGTCGCGCTCGCGCTGCTCTGCGGCATCCTCTTCGGTCTCGTCCCCGCATTGCGTCTCTCGCGCAACGATCCTGCGCGTTCTCAACCGGGCCGGCAGGGCGTGGTCGCTGCTCCTGCAAAGCGTCGCTGGAGCGTTCTCATCGCGGCGCAGGTCGCGCTCACGCTTCTTCTTATGGCCACCGCAGGCACTGCCATCCGCGGCTTTCTGCGGCTCACGCAGATGCCCCTCGGCTACGATCCGGCCAACGTCATGCAACTCGGCATCTCGCTGCACGCCCACGATCCAGCCGAGTGGAGCCACATTCAGTCGCGTGAAGCGCGCGCCGCCTACATCGAGCAAATCCGGCAGAAGATCGCATCCGTTCCCCGAGTCTCCACGGTCGCTGTCGGCATCGGCGCCACGCCGCCTGATGCTGACGTTCAGAGCTCGTTCATCATCGACGGAACTGCCGAGGGCGAGCAGCCGCAGGCCCGTGTGGTGCTGGTCGACGAGCGCTATTTCACCGCGCTCCGCATCCCGCTGCTTCAGGGGCGCGTCTGGAATGCGGATGAAAACACCCGCGGAGACTTTATCGCCGTCGTCAATCGCGCTTTCGCGGCACGCTATCTCTCCTCGTCCAATGCTCTGGGTCGTCAGCTGCGCATTCCCGGTCTCGCACCTCATAATCGCTACCAGGCCGTCTCTGCGCAAAGCACGGCCTGGCGTCAGATCATTGGCGTCGTCGGCGATGCGCGCAACGACGGCGTCGATCAGCCCGTGGTCCCCGCCATCTATGTTCCGTACACCGTTTTGATTCCGGCTTACGCGCAGTTCCTCGTCCGCACCGAAGGCGATCCGCTCACCTGCCTGCACTCCATCCGCACCGCGATTGCATCTGTCGCTTCCGACCAGCAGATCTCCAACAGCACCTCCGCCTTCAACGGCACCTTCACCCTCAGCGAGGCCATCGAGCGCGACGCTCAGTATAGCCGCCAGCGGCTCTTCTCCATCTTGTTTGGCGTCTTTTCTGCTATGGCGCTTGGTCTCGCGATGGTCGGCATCTTCAGCCTCGTCGCGTACAGCGTCGCGCAGCGCACTACCGAGTTTGGCGTCCGCCTGGCGCTGGGCGCGCCGCGCGCGCATGTGTTGTGGGTCGCCGCGCGCATTGCGCTGGTCAGCGCGGCCGCGGGCATGGTTTTCGGCCTCGCCGTGGCTGGCTCTCTTGGCGCGGTTCTCGCCCACTGGATGCAAAACGCCTTTGCCGCCGGGAGTCTCTTCGTCGCCGCCGCACTGCTCGCTCTAGGCGCGCTCCTCGCCTGCCTGTTACCCGCCCGCCACGCCATCGCCGTCCCACCCGCAGAAGCTCTTCGCTATGAATAAAGTGGGTTCCATCCGTAATTCGGGGAGGAGTTGATAGGCGCAGAGCGTTTTCGTTATGCAGGGTTCGCGCTACCGGCCTGACGAGCGAGGACGCCGTGCCTGCACGAGCTGACGCATCGCAGCGCTGGCAGGAGTTCCCAGGCCTTCCAGGCCCTCCATGACTGCTGCCGCGTCCTGATCGTTACGGTTCTGGCTCACCTTCCACT
>Ga0206844_10356_pt1 | contig 11298 bp, 8 predicted proteins | sample Alteio_BWOrgCont_22_FD_152907 | JGI IMG/M metagenome (GOLD analysis project Ga0206844, IMG submission 152907) | Enriched cells from forest soil in Barre Woods Harvard Forest LTER site, Petersham, Massachusetts, United States -... | ecosystem: Environmental > Terrestrial > Soil > Temperate forest >...
CATCTCGTTTAAAATGCTAGAAATATCGCTTGTTGTTAATTCAGCTGAAATAACTCCTCTGAAGTTATTCTCAGTACTAAAAATCGGCGTAGAACAACTGATCCCTGGTAAATGATTTGATTTCAAAAGATGAATATCTGACCATACTGTCTTGCTTGCATTTGAGGCTGCCTTGTACCAAGAAAACTTTTTGAATTGAGGAAATCGAGCTGTAGAAGTTTTTTTGAAAACATATTTCCCATTTTTATCAAAATAATAGATAGTATTTTTTTCTTTATTTCCCTCTTCCATGATATGGAGAATATAACCAATACCTTCGAGAATCATTTCAGAATTTAGCAAGGCTATAGGAAAACTACTTAGATCGGTAGCTGAAATGAATACCCCATTTTCACTAGCCAAAGTTAAAGCGGCAATTTGGTCGGTTGTTCGTAAAGTGTCCAGCATATACCTTACAATTGGAGCATTTACATCCGAAGTCAGATCTTGGTCATTTAGAAGCAACCCGGCGTTTTCTATAACAACACGAGCTGTTCGTAAATAGTTTGACGTTTGGGAGATGGAAGAAGAATTAAGCTTTTGAGCAAAGCTTTCTGCGGTATCGATGTTGGCTTCTTTGCTTTTAACATAATTGTAGGCCACGATAATTGTTATAGCTAAGCACATTAATATTAATGTCTTCGACAATATCTCTGTTTTTATTCTTCTTTTTAAATCGAATGGAAACATAATTAATGCCTTTATTGAATCTCGTTAATCCATTTTTGCAAATAATCTAAAGATTCTAAGCTTTGTTTGATTGAGCTATACATATTAAGGAAATCTTTCCTTAACTCAGCTTGACTAATTTGGCTAAGATCTACTTCATGATTTTTATCGCTTAATAAATTTTGAACATTTTTGTTCATGGCATCAAGACAGGTACTTAAAGGTTTTATGAGTTTGTTCCCCATGATAAAACTTAGAAAAAACGCGATAAGAATCATGATTGTTAAACGAAGATAAAGATTACTAATCTCAATTTTCTCTTCGTTATTAACAATCGATGAGGAATAATCCATATAAATACCACCAATGGGTAAGCCAATAGCGTCTTTAAGGGTTATCCCTATATATTCGCTGTCTGTGCCATAATCAAAGGTCCAGTAATCTTTTTTTGAAGATTGTAAGCTTGATATAATCTTTTTTTGCAAATCCGTAGGTGACTTTACCGTACTTGTTTTAAAAACATCATTGACATTGTTTTGGTCTAATACAAAGACCGTAATTGAATTAATCATTGGTTCTTGTTTCTTAGCTTGTTCAATAAGTCGTTGTGTATTTTTTAAATGAGCAAGATTAATCCCCAATTTTAAACTTTTCTCTATAGATCCTTTCAGGTCATTAGCAATAACGTTAAAACGTGCATTAACTAAATCTGAGCGTGTAATATGATAACGAAAATGCATCAAAACTGTCTGCAAAAACAGACTTAGGACAAGTATGACAAAAATTAATACAGAAACTTTATTGTTCATTTTTATCATGCTGGAACCTTTGTTACTTCATTAGAATTAACAATATTTTCATAAATGAAATATGCTAAGTAAATCGAATTTAATATTATGATAAAATAAGCTAAAATTTTGAGTGTATCTGGCAGGTTGAACGTGGAGAGGAGGGCTCCTGTTATAGTTGGTCCTGCAGCCATACCAATTCTTTCAAAAACGAAATAAAAGCTAAGGATTGAACTCTTTGAATAATTTGCAAATTCTTTCTGCGCTATTGATTCAAGGGTACCCATCATTGTTAAAGTGTGGAAAACAGAACCAATTGCATAGATGATTAGTCCAACGATAGCTCCAATAGTACTTTTAAATGTTGCATCTAGAAGAATCGCACCTGCAATAATGAAAGAACTTAAAATAAGCAAAGCTCTAGGATTCGGTATTTTTGTTATAAAGCGCACAGATAAGGGTGAAATAAGGAAACTAATAATTCCAAATATCATCACAATGCGACCAGTGTTTGATGGCGTATTGCCAAGATAGGTTGTTAAATAAATAGGATAAAGCAAGCAAATGAGGGATGTGAAAATTAAGCGTGCTGGAAAACCAGAAGCAATGACTGCGAAAGCAAGAGGTTTAAGTCTAAGCAGGCTGAGCGGATTTTTTTGTGTTTGACGTTTTTTGTGCAATGTATAGCCTTCAAAATCGAAAATATATCGATATCCCATAATCAGGGCAATTGCTGAAATAATGGCTGCCAAACCGAATGTGTAACGATAACCAATGTTATCAACTAATATACCGCCAATTGGTGCACCACAGATGTAGGCTGCAGCCAGAGCGGTCGCAAAAATGGCATAGGCTCGAATTCGTTGGTCTTTTTCTGAATAAGCGGCAAGATAATTTTGGCAGCATGCATAGGAGATGCCATAACCAAAGGCAGCAATTGCGCGCCCTCCCAACAAGCCAGACAAATCGTCCATTAAAAAATTCATGAGATAGCCAAGCATAGAAATGCATGTGCCTAATATAAATGTTTTTTGAAAACCGATTCTGTAGGATATAAAACTTGATAAAGGAATAGAAAAACCAGCAAAAATCATAAAAATTATAATAGGAGTCCCACTTAAGAAATACTTTGAAACAATAAAGCTTGGTTCATAAAATTGGGCGGCAAAGCTTGGTAAAATTGTGACGAGGACGGTCTCCGCAAGAATAATTAGGAAAGCAGGTAACCTGAGGTTTTCAATGATAGGTCTTACTGGTTCGCGAACGGGTGTATTTTTAGCAAATGTATATTTTTCCTTAATCTCATGAATTGTTTCATTAATCATGAGTAACCTATCTTTGTCTGGATAGTTTTTTTCTATTGTTTTTGCTTCGTTACGTAACCGTTTAGCAGTTGCTGTTATGTATTCAATAAATTCGTTCAAACATTTAATAAGCTCACCGATAGCATCCCGAGTTATTATAATAGCCGTTGTTGTGTAATCAAAAATGGTAATACGTTTCATGAGATTAACAAGGTTAGTAATTGGGATAGTCACTGAATTCCTAAAAAGAAAAATGAGAAATTCAAAACCTACAATCAAGGAAACAAATAATATTGTCATAATATCATAATACACATCATTAATATGAGCACTTGTGATTGATTGAGAGACGCCGAGGTGTAAATAACCTACAGTTTCGTTGTTGGTTTTAATTCGCAAAGGAACGTTATGGAAATTAGAGATATTGTAAGCTGGTAGAGTTTCTTCATCGCTTGCAACGCTTAAAGAAAATCTCTTAAATGATCCCCTGATAGAATTTTTAAAGTTATTTGTGTGATAGATTAGCTCACCATTAGCATCTGTAATGGTAATATATCCCAATTCATTGGCATTTTTCATATTGTTATTGAGAAATTCAGGTACATTGACCATTTCATTGAATGGGATACCCAATTTTAAAGCATGTTCAAAAACATTAATAATCGAAATGCCAACAGCACGTGAACGATTATCCATTTCAAATTGTAATGTCTTTTCTTGCACGTTTGTATGGAAATTAAATAATATCAGAGCCATAAAAAGAGAAGAAAGCATTGTTATAATAATAGTTTTAACTATTATGTGCTCAAAATATTTTCTTAAATTACTATCAACTGTCATTATTATTTCTTTCGATGTTTTTGTCGGAGTTCAATTCAGGCAATATTTCTGCATACTTAATCATGGACAAAGGCGGATAGACTTTAATATTTCTAAAAACTTCGGGTGCAAGAAGGAGAGAAAATGTTTTTAGTTTTTCATAGGGGATATTTTCCGGTTTCTCGCCATGAATTAAAATTTGTTCTGCTTTAAAACCACCAAACAGACCCACGTCATAGAAGCGGCTTAATAGTCCCATTAAGGGGCGAGGGCCAAAGAAAAATGTATATTCAGTGGTGCCAATAGTCAGTAATTTGTGTTTGTTAGCAACATCCATAACATGCTTAATGTTGATGGAGAGGAATGATTCAGCAGGGATGTAAATAAATTGGGCGCCTTCCTTGGCGATTTTTTCAACTTCTTCTTCAATTTTTTCGACGATAGGTTGTCCATTTTCATCGACAGGAATTGGGTGATCTGAAACCTCTAGTTCAAAATCTGGGCCAATTTTTTGTAGCTCTTTTACCATGATCCCAGAATTCGTTTCTGCGGGGTTATAAAGAGTAGCCACTTTTTTGAGATCCTTAAGATACGATTTCATGGCTTCGATATGGGAACTGATGGGGGCCACATGATTAACACCCGTTATATTGCGGCCAGTTTTTTTCATATCATAAATAAGCTTTGATTTGATAGGGTCTGTTACAATAAGGCTAATCATAGGGATATCCCAAATGTAGTCTTGCTTGTTAGGCGCATCAATAGTGCCGGCAATTGCTTCGCAGGCAGGTGTGCCCCATGTGAAAATAAGATCAGGCTTAATATCCCTAATCTCTTTGACAAAATCATGGCATTTCTCTTTGTTTTGGTCGCAATATCTCAGGGTATATTCAGCCTTTATTTTTTGTCGTTCCATATAGTCCATGAAACCTTTGACAAGGGCATCTTTTGTTGCCCAGAGGACTATATAGATTTTGAAAGTTTTTCCTTTGTTATTAACATCCTTCTTTTCTTCTGGAGCGGAGGAATTAGTAGGCGCAGAGGAAGAGCTGGTAGCAGCAATTGCCACTGCAGACATGCTAAGGATAGCTGGAATTAAACTAGCTATTATAAGGCAACGTAATGTTTTGCTTAGCTTTTGAAACAATTCTTACAACCCTGCTCTAACCTATATTGCTAGAGTGATTGTATAGGAAAAAAATTAATATAATCCTAATGTCCAACTATGAACAAACATCAAATTTTCACAAATGCCATTAGGGTCTTATTAATATTATTTTTTTAATATAGATATGAGTTAATTTTGCGAAAGTGCAGTAATGTCTATTAAATTTGCAGAAAAAGATTATGAAATAAAAAAATGTTTTGCAGCTTTAAAAGAACTTTATCCTGATTTAAAAGAAAATGGTTTTGTAGAACGCATTAAAAACCAATTTTTGGAAGGATATAAGCTTGCTTATCTAGAAAAGGATGATCAGATAGTAACTGTTGCTGGTTTTCGCCTACTTGATACCCAACATTGGGGCAAAATTTTATATTTGGATGACCTTGTAACATTGTCAGCTTACCGTTGGCAAGGTTATGGCGGGAAGATGTTAAAATGGCTTGAAAAAGAAGCTCGCCACGATGGTTGTCAAGAACTGCACCTCAGCTCATCATTTCATAGGCATCAAGCGCATGCTGTTTATTTAAAGTATGGTTACCGCTTAATATCGCATTATTTTGCAAAAAAATTGGATTAGTAAAATGGACAAGATTGTTTATATTTTGGCCTTTGTTTTTATGACTTTGCAGCACAGCCAAGCTGCATCGCCAACTTGTTCATATCAACCCGGCATGGGGCATGCCTTAGGTGTCTTATCACAGCTTGATACAATCTATCGAAGCAGTCCGCACCGCGATGGTATTGCATTATATGCTAATAATCTTATCCAGACTGGTCTTTATCCAGGCCCATTCCCACCAATTTCAGATATTTATGTAAAGCCTGTAACAGGCGGTATTAACTCAAAGCGTACTGCGAATAGCGCTGAAACTTGTGTGATGAGCAAAGAAATTATTCGTTCAGCAGTGTTAACGGATAAAGAGGATAAATATAGGACTATTGACCACTATCGCCAAGCTCTTGAAAGTTCGTTTAAGAGCGCAACCCATTCTCCTAGGATTCATCGACATCTATTGATAGCCTTAATAACTGTAGAATTAGCTATCGCCAAAAAAATGCAGCAAGATACTGCAAGGGCAGCTGCTGTGCGTCAACAACAAATCACTGCTGCTCTTGCGCATAATCAAATGGTGACCGAGCGAGAAGCAAGACGTGCACAAAGACGAGCCCAAAGACAAGCAAAAAGTCAAGGCCGTAAGAGACAGCATCATGGTCACGGCCATGGTCATGGCGGCCATCGAGGCAAGCGTGGACCTATGCCTGTGCGTGTGGCTGTACCTCCACCTATTCCTGTCCCAGACTTAATGCAGATTGTAATTTCTCAATATAGTGTTTGGAATGGAAGTAATGATTTTGGCTCGATGGCGGGTTGGATACACGTACTTCAAATTATTGGAAATAGCCACGCATTTAATGAGGCTTTTGATATTGTTGCAAAAGAACATCGCTGGTAGTTCAACGCTTAGCGTATTTGTGTAGTGATTTCGCGGGCAATTTCCTCACTTAGAGTAGTAAGGACTCTGTCCATGGCTGCTTTGCGTGCTGTCATGGTGGAAAATTCCTCAGTAGCATTAATATTGAAAGAGCTCGCAAGTGAGGATATACCTTCATAAATAGGTTCAGCTGTACCTAATTTCTTCACTGTATAGCGTACCTTTAAACGTTCTTGAGCTCGCAAAACGGTAGCATCTTTACCATAACTAATCTCAGCTCTTTCGGGGTGAAGATCCAAATCAACGAGATATGTTCCATTAAAATGTTGACGCCAAAGCCCCGCAAGGTTTGTTTCCAGATCTCGCTTCATCTTATAAGCAATATAACCTTGTACACCTTGAATTTTGACAACAAATTTCTGAGTATTGCTGCTGTCCATTGGTTGATGGACTCGTTGAAAATTACAAGCACTTAAGAAACAGACCAGACCAAAGATACTAAAGCACCTAAACCACAACATTGACAATCCTATTTGGTACAATGATTACCCGGCGAATCGTTCGACCTTCCGCATCACGTTGAACAAGTGGTAAGGCCAATGCCATTTCCTGTAATATCTCCTGAGAGGAATCAATCGCAGCATCAAAAGAACCGCGCAGCTTTCCATTCACTTGCACAGCAATTGTGACTTGGTCAATGGCTGAAAGGGCCTTATCAGCCTGTGGCCAGGGAGTATTCATAATATCTTGATCAGATCCTCTCATTTGTTGCCAAAGCTCAGAGGTAAGATGCGGAATCATTGGGTTTAATGTGAGAAGTAATGTTTCGAAACATTCACGAATAGACTCGTGATTGGCTAAACCAGCCTCTAGGGCTTCTTCGAGTGTTCTGGTTAGCTCACGTGCGAAAGCAATGGCCTTATTAAAAACAAGTCGCTCATAACTTTGCGTAATGCGGACAATCATCTGGTGTGTTGTTTTGCGCAAAGTTAATGAGGCAGCTGGGGTTTCTTTATTTTCTTGGGATTGATATTGATCGAGGGATTCTTTTAACCGTACTAAGCGATTAAGATAACGCCAACAGCCTTCTAATCCCTCATAAGACCAATCAAAATCCCGGTCAGGTGGGGTATCCGAAATGGTAAAAAGCCTTGCAGTATCAGCTCCAAAAGTTTCAATAATATCTACCGGGTCAACCAGGTTTTTCTTTGATTTGCTCATTTTCTCTGAGCGTCCCTCAATCACTGGATGGTGCCTTTCCACGGTTACAAGCTGATCATTAAGGGATGTCACTTCCGAAGGGTACAACCAGCGTCCGGCTTCATCTTGATAAGTTCTGTGACAAACCATTCCTTGAGTGAGCAGCTTTTCAAAAGGTTCGTCAAAGTTAAGAAACCCTCCATCTCGCAAAGCCTTGGTGAAAAAACGTGAATAAAGTAGATGAAGAACCGCATGCTCAATACCGCCGATGTACCAAGAAATAGGCATCCACGTCTTTACCGTTTCAGCATCAATAGGCTCAGGACTTTGTGGGCAGCAATAACGTAAGAAATACCAGGATGATTCAAAGAACGTATCCAATGTATCTGTTTCGCGAGTTGCAGGATTCTGACAAGTAGGGCAGGTGACGTGTTTCCAGGTTGGGTGAATATCAAGTGGGTTTTGACCATGCTCAAAAGTGACATCCTCTGGCAAAAGAATAGGGAGGTCTTTTTCCGGAACAGGCACAATACCACAATTTTGGCAATGAATAACTGGGATGGGGCAACCCCAATAACGTTGCCGTGAAACACACCAATCACGTAATCGATAGGTAGTGCGACGCTGGCCTAACGTCTTTGTTTCTAAAAAGTTCAACATCTTTTCGCGTGCAGCTTCAACTGTTAATCCATCAAGGAATTGCGAATTCATCATTGTGCCGGCGCCTGTATAGGCCTGTGTTGCAGACAAAGGTTCAGCGTTCGGCTGAATCACAGGAAGAATTGGTAAATGGTAAAGGGTTGCAAATTCAAAATCACGCTCATCATGAGCAGGGCAACCAAAAATGGCACCTGTCCCATAATCCATTAAAACAAAATTCGTCACAAACAAAGGCAGTTCAGTATTGGGGAGTAGGGGATGTCGAATTTTTTTGCCAGTATCATGCCCTTTTTTTTCAGCCGTGCTGAGGCTTTCTTCACTGGTTGACATTTGCAAACAACTGGTAACGAATTCTTGCAACTCAGGATTATTAGCCGCTAGCATTTCAGCGATAGGATGCGAAGCGGCAATGGCACAAAAAGAAGCACCGAATAGAGTTTCAGGACGTGTAGTAAAGATATCAAGTGAAAAATCATCGTTTTTAGATGCAAAAGTAATTTGCGCACCTGTCGAGCGACCAATCCAGTTTTCTTGCATCCGCACAACTTTTTCTGGCCAACCGGTCAGCAGTTTTAAATCTTCCAGAAGGCTTTGTGCATAGTTAGTAATACGTAGAGACCATTGATTTAATTTTCGTTTTTCTACCAAAGCACCGGAACGCCATCCACGACCATTGATGACTTGTTCATTGGCAAGAACTGAACTTTCGACTGGATCCCAATTAACCCAAGACTCTTTCCGGAAGGCTAAATCGCGTTTATAGAAGTTTAAAAATATTTTTTGTCCATGCTCATAATAGCTGGGATCTGAGGTATTTATTTCACGCGTCCAGTCATATCCAAAGCCCAAAGATTGAAGCTGCTGCTTCATATGCGCGATATTATTTTCTATCCATAGCTGAGGTGCTACTTGATTATCCATGGCAGCATTTTCAGCCGGCAAGCCAAAAGCGTCCCAACCCATAGGATGAAGCACTTCATACCCAAGGGCGCGTTTGTAACGTGCTAGTGCATCACCAATTGTATAATTACGCACATGCCCCATATGTAAGCGTCCTGAGGGGTAGGGCAACATTTCAAGAATATAGGCTTTAGGCTTTGTTGATTGAGTGTTTGCTTGGAAAGCATTGAGCTTTTGCCATGTCCCTTGCCATTTCTTTTCAACGCTCCGAAAAGGATAAGACATAAGAACCTACTATTTTGAAGAGCTAAAGCTAATAATCCTAAGCTGCCTTGCTTTTGATAATATAAGGTTTTCCAGTTTAGTTTTAATTTCTTGATGTACAGGCGCCTCAACCCAGGTACCGTTTTTATCCAGTACTTGTCTGTTAATTGAAACCTTTAGTGCATCTGAACGTAGCTCTTTCCCAATTATTCTGATAGTGATTTTTAGCCGTTCTTGTGGCGCTTGCGGTACTGTGTACCAATCCGTAATAATAACGCCGCCTGTTGCATCAGCAGAGTGAAGAGGTAGAAAAGCAATAGTTTCAAGACTTCCTTGCCAAATATAGGCATTAACATGAGCCACAGGGGTTTGATCAACACTACGTTTTACACCTTTGCCAAAAAGTAAAAACTCTTCACCAAATGCTTTGCCGAAGTTCATTTTTCTTTCGTCTTCAGCGGGCAAAGGTGCTGGCTCTTCTTTTGCTTGGTCACATCCTGCTAAAACACAAAGACACCCTAAAACAGGGAGTATTTCGATAAGATGATTCCAATAAAATAAAGAGCGCTTCATACTGTCGTTCTTATGCATGTTTTATGCCATTATCACTTTTAAAATTTCTCAGTGAAGGAAATTAGCCGGTTTTGAAGCCGGCTAAAAATCTCAACAAATTTCATATTAGAACGAAATTGCTATACCTGTCAAAGCAAGAAGACCTTTGTTATTTCCTATGGCCGGGGTGAAGGATGATGAAGTTGCACCAAGAATGCCATTAGCTACTCCAACTGCCGCTGTATTGGTTTTGGTTTTAATATAATCCGCCTCAACATACAACTTCAAACCTTGCAATGGTGTTACGTTAAACGTAGCTGATGTAATATTGCTGGTTGCCTTATTGATCGCATCAGTTCTGCGGAATGTTTGCTGATGACCAAGGGCAAATTGGTAAACACCTTCAGTATAATTGGCTGCAAAGTTCCATGCTTTACCAGAGTTACCTTGCCAGGTATTTCCTAACGATTGATCAGCGATAGTAAGACTGCCATCAAACGGCAAGCGTGACCTGCCATTATCAAGCCAACCACCACCAACTTGGTACTTACCATATCCAATAATGCTGCCAAGTTGATATGATTTAACATCACGAACACGGGTGCGGAAATAGGTTGTTCCTGTAGTACTAACAACATAAGAACGGTCAAAAATACCAACAGCACTAAACTTAAAGTTCACATCACCAAAGTTGCGATTTACACCAGTACCAAAAGACATGCTGTGAACGCCAAAAGGACCACTGTCTGTATTAGGATAAACGCCTTTGCTATTGCCTGGTGATTTTATTTTGTTTGTGCCTGCTGTGTTGAGGTCCTTATCACCCTTATGTGATGTGTTGGGCGTAAATCCAAATGCTAGGCGAATACCTTGCCATTCTGGAGAGTAAACCACAATCTTGGTCGCATATTTGGTTTCACCAAGAGCGCGGTAGTTAAAGAAGACGCCTGCCGAGATGTTATAGACACGATCGAGTGGCGCTGAAAAACCACCTGTCGCACCCATTAAGCGGCTTCCATCTTGTAACAGCGCGCGAGTAATATCAGCAGCAGCACCCGCTTGAATGGTTACACCTTTTTGCAATTCCACAAAGTTCTGCTCTACTGCTAAACCTTCACCTGGAATGGCTTCAAAAGTCAGTTGATATTTATAAGAGAGGTCTGTGGAGCTTTTCCCCGCTATAACGAAATAGAGATCAGCAGCATCAACGGCAAGGTGATATCCTGCGCCTTTACCATTGCTGCGATTGGTTTGGTTAATTCCATAGAAGTTTACAGAGGTAAACCCGCTGATTTTGAGGGTTGGTGGTATAGCTTCGCTAGGCGTCTCTTCCTTATTAACTTTCTCAGAACCGGTTTCTTCAGTGTTATTCTTTTCAGTATCTGCTTTTTCGTTACGTGTTTTGTGGGCCTTAGTTGTTGGTACGTCAGCGCGACCCGCATAAACTGTAGTATTTACTAGGCATAGAGCTAAAGCACTACTAACCAAAAGTTTTGTTGTTGTTT
>Ga0206844_10357_pt1 | contig 11281 bp, 10 predicted proteins | sample Alteio_BWOrgCont_22_FD_152907 | JGI IMG/M metagenome (GOLD analysis project Ga0206844, IMG submission 152907) | Enriched cells from forest soil in Barre Woods Harvard Forest LTER site, Petersham, Massachusetts, United States -... | ecosystem: Environmental > Terrestrial > Soil > Temperate forest >...
CGCGTCCAGTCCAGGCTGGCGCCCAGGCGGCGCAGCTGCATAAGAATGGTGTCGCCGGATTCCTTGCGCCATTCCCACATGCGTTCGATAAATTTTTCGCGGCCTAAATCCTGGCGCGTTTTTTTCTCGGCACGTAGCAGCTTCTCCACCACGTTCTGGGTGGCGATCCCGCCATGGTCTGTGCCGGGCACCCATAGCGTCCGATCGCCCGCCATGCGCCGCCAGCGGATCAAAATATCCTGGAGCGTGCTGTTCAGGGCATGGCCCATATGCAGACTGCCCGTGACATTGGGCGGGGGGATGACGATGGTGTAGGATTTCTGAGTTTTGAGCTCTGAGCGCAGAACTGGCGTAAAATAGCCATGTTTTTCCCAGTAAAGATACCAGGGCGCCTCCGTCGGTTCAGGATCGTATGTTTTGGGCAATTCGCTCATTTTCTTAAGGAAGATACCAATTTTCCAATCGGTTTTTTTCCCTTGACACTCTAAAAGGCCGTTGTTATATATTAAGCGGCATTAATAAGAGGTCGACGCAGCGAAACACGGAGCCGTAATGACAAGGTCGGAAAATCTTAAGAAAAATCTTCGCCGCCAGTTGACCGTTATGGTGATCCCCCATAACGATGTAAAACCGATTCGTCTGAATTTCTCCGTTGCTTTCCTGGGGTTAATCGCCTTGGGGTGGACGGGACTTACGCTGTGGTCTGGCTTCATCGCCAGCCGCCACGTCGATTATTGGCGCGCTAAAACGGATGAGCAGGTCCTGCGCGGCAAAGTGTGGTATTTCAGCCAGGAAGTCCGCAAGTCCCGCGAATATCTCGATCGCGTACGCGAAACGGAAATCGCCCTCCAAAATTTATTGAACATGAAAACCCGCAAAGCCATTGTGGAAAATGACCGCAATGGCGTCGGCGGCCCGACGCCCATGGATACCCGGGCGCTATCGAACCTGTTAACCGGCTACAAGTCGATGAATTTGGACGACATGAATTTGCAGATCCAGGATGTGAATAAAACCGGCTCGGATCTGGTTTCCAATTTTGCGGAAATTTCGGATTACATTAAGGACCAGCGCGAAATGTTCCGCGCCACGCCGCTAGGCTGGCCCACCAAGGGACGCCTGACCTCGCTTTTTGGCCGCCGTCATGATCCGTTCCAGGATACCGAGGGAGAATTTCATAACGGGTTGGATATCGCCAACAATCTCGGCACGCCGATCAGAGCCACCGCCGATGGCGTTGTGCGCATCGCCTCCTGGCAGGGGGGCTATGGCCGGCTCATCGTGATTGATCATCCGCGGGGGTTCAAAACATTTTACGGCCACAACTCGCAGTTGCTCGTGAAAGCGGGCGATACGGTCAAGCGCGGACAAATTATTTCATACATGGGAACGTCTGGGCACAGCACCGGCTTTCACTTGCATTATGAAGTATGGCAAAACGGGCATCCGGTGAATCCTATGAAATTTGTGAAAGCCGCCGAGGAGGAGTAGTTTATGGCCATGTTTGGCAATTCCAATTCAGGAAACGGTAAGTCCGATGTGCATCTCGAAACCATTATTGGCGCGGAATCCGATTTTCAGGGCACGCTGCGTTCCAAAGGCTCCGTGCGTATTGACGGCAAAATCGAAGGCGGCGTGGCCGCCGAAGGCGTGATTCTGGGCGACCGTGGGGAAGTGCAGGGCGATATTTCCGCGCGCACCGTGGTCATTGGCGGCAAAGTCACCGGCAATATCCATGCTACGGAATCTCTCGAACTCTTGACGAAATGCCAGGTGTTTGGCGATCTGCACGCGCCCCAGCTTCTAATCGCCGAAGGGGCGATTTTCGAAGGCAGTTGTCTGATGGCATCTGAAAAAGCGAAAATTATTGAATTAAACGCTAAAGCATAAAGTCGTTCCACCGTCGTCGATTTGCCTTCCTTAAGACGCTTTTCTAGAATCTGTTGACACCAGCTGACGAACATCCCGTACGGATGCTCGGGCTGGTCTTTGTGTGCCTAAAAAACAATCTAAATGAACTTCTTACGCAAACATCAGGCTAAAATTCTCTGGGGCGTGCTCGCCTTCTTCCTGCTTTCGATTGGACTGGGATTCGGGACGAGCTTTTTCGTGAAAGGCGCTCCGAATGACGCGGTGGCTACGGTCGATGGCGACGATATCACGATCCGCGAATTTTTACTGCATTACAACCGCTCCATCGCGCAGTTGAAACCGGGAACCACCCTCGATAAAGCCGGCGTTCAGCAGAAGCAACAGGAAGTGCTGCGCGACCTGGTTCAGGCCGATGTGTTCCGCCGGCAAAGCGCGATCTATGGCATTCGCGTGCCCGATGCGCAGGTGATCAATAGCATTGCGGGCATTCCGCAATTGCACAATGACAAAGGGAATTTTGATCCGCAGCTCTATGGCCGCTTTTTGCAGTATCAGGCCCGTGAATCACCCATGGATTTTGAAGAGGAGCAGCGCCAGTCCATTGCATTCTTCAAGCTGCGCTATCTGATCCAGTCTTGCGTGAAAATTACGGACGCGGAATTTGCCAGCGCCTGGGCCGAGCGCGGCGCGGCATTTGCCAAAACCAATGCCTATGAAACGTCCGCGGATGGAAAAACAAAACATTTGCGCACGCCCGCTGAATTGCAGACTCTGTTTCGCCAGCAGATGAACGATGAGAAATCCATGTGGGCTCTCAACCAGTGGTTCAGCCAGATCGGGCAGAAGCTGGTGGTCAAGCCGCATCTGGATCGTCTTGAAGCAGGGGGGAATTAGATGTCCACGTTAATCGTTGTCGGCGTGCAGTGGGGCGATGAAGGCAAAGGCAAGATCGTCCATTTGCTGGGCCGACAGGCGGATTTGGTCGTGCGGTATCAGGGCGGCAACAATGCCGGGCACACGGTGATTTTTGACGGCAAACATTTTGTTCTGCATCTCATTCCTTCCGGCATTCTGCAGCCGAATAAAAAATGCCTGATCGGAAACGGTGTGGTCGTAGATCCGGAAGCGCTTTACGAAGAAATCCAGTTTTTAGAAAAACGAAAAATACGCGTGAAGGGACGCCTGCTGGTGGCGGATGGCGCGCACGTGATTTTGTCTTACCATCGCTATCTCGACTGCCTGCATGAAGACAGCGCCGGCGCCGGCAAGATTGGCACCACGCGCCGCGGCATCGGCCCTACATATTCCGATAAGGTGGGACGCGTTGGCGTGCGCATTGCAGACTATATGAATCCGGATGTTTTCCTGCCGCTGCTGGAAAGCAACCTGCGCGAAAAGGCGCCGCTGCTGAAATCTTTTGGCTCGCACGAAAAAATCCGCAAGAGCGTGTTGAAGCGCTATGCGTTTTTACGAAAATTTCTGGCGCCTTATATTGTCAACGGACCACAACGCGTTTATGAGGCTGTTGAAGGCGATAAGAAAGTTCTTTTTGAGAGTGCGCAAGGCACGATGCTGGACGTTGATTTTGGAACGTATCCTTATGTGACCTCCTCAAACCCCATCGCCGGCGGTGTTTGCATTGGCTCCGGCCTCGCGCCAACGCAGATTGATGATGTGCTGGGCGTTGTGAAAGCCTACACCACGCGCGTGGGCGAAGGACCGTTCCCCACGGAACTGAAAGACAATTTGGGCGAAACCCTGCGGCAGCGCGGCATGGAATTTGGCGCCACTACGGGACGTCCGCGTCGCTGCGGCTGGTTTGACGCGGTGGCGGTGCGCCATGCGGTGCGCATCAACGGGTCGCGCTGGCTGGCGTTGACGAAACTGGATGTGCTGGAAGGTGTGCATCCGCTCAAAATTTGCGTGGGCTACAAGATCGGCAAGCGCGTCATTCGCGAATGGCCCACGGACCGTCTTTTCCAGGCGGAAGCGCAGCCCGTCTATGAACAGATGCCCGGCTTCACCGAATCCATCCGCGGCATGACGCGCTATACGCAGCTGCCGTTGAATGCTCGCCGCTATATTGCCCGACTGGAAAAACTGGTGGGCGCGAAGATGGCCATGGTCTCGCTGGGCCGCAGCCGCGACGAAACGATTATCTTAGACGGCAAATTTCCCTGGAAACCATGACCCGCCTTCGCCACATCGTCAGGCTTCGGCGGGTCATCCGCCATAGCCCAAAAGGCGGCGGCGGATGAAAGCACTTCTCGCGCTGGAATCCGGCCAAGTGTTTGACGGCATCTCCTTTGGCGCCGAAGGGGAAACCATCGGCGAAGTCGTGTTCAACACCTCCATGGTCGGCTATCAGGAAATTTTAACGGACCCTTCGTACGAAGGTCAGATTGTGACCATGACCTCGCCCCACATCGGCAACTATGGCGTGAATGAAGACGATGCGGAAAGCCGCAAACCGTTTGGCGCCGGTCTCATTGTGCGGGAAATCAGCAGTACCTATTCCAACTGGCGCGCGCAGGAAGGCGTGCAGGCCTATCTCCAACGCTACGGACTTGTCGGACTGGCAGATATTGATACGCGCGCACTCACCAAGCACTTGCGCGAGACCGGATCTTTGCGCGGCGTGATTTCCACGCGCGATTTAGACGCCAAAAGCCTAATCGCCAAAGCCAAGGCTTCTCCGCTGATGAATGGCCAGGACCTGGCGCGGCAAGTCAGCTGCGATAAGCCCTATCAGTGGGTAGAAGAGAATGGGCATTGGAACCGCCGTCCCGTGGATGCGGCGCCGCAGCTGGCCGCCCATGAAAAATTTCGCGTGGTGGTCATGGATTTTGGCGTGAAGTTCAATACCCTGCGCAGTCTGGCCAAGCGCGGCTGTCAGGTCCTGGTGGTTCCTGCGAACACCTCTGCGTCCGCCATTGAAGCGTTCGATCCCGACGGAATTCTCGTCTCCAACGGCCCCGGTGATCCCGCGGCGGTCACGTACGGCATTCAAGCGCTCAAACAGCTCATTGCCGGCATGGAGAAGAAGAAAGAAGCGGACCGTTTTTCCATCATGGGCATTTGCCTGGGACATCAGCTTCTGGGGCTGGCCTTCGGCGGCAAAACGTTTAAATTAAAATTTGGCCATCGCGGCGGCAATCATCCGGTGAAAGATCTCACCACGGGAAAAATTGAAATCACCTCACAGAATCACGGCTTTGCCGTGGACGCGGAGTCGCTGCCGGCGCACGTCGAAGTCACGCATAAAAATTTGAACGATCAGACCTGCGAAGGGTTGCGCCATAAACATCTCCCTATTTTTGCCGTGCAGTATCATCCGGAATCATCGCCGGGGCCGCACGATGCCGCCTATCTCTTTGACCGGTTCCTGGAAACGATGACGGTGAAAGCCTGATGCCTAAACGTACCGACCTTAAAACGATTCTCATCATCGGTTCCGGCCCGATCGTCATCGGTCAGGCCTGCGAATTTGATTATTCCGGCACGCAGGCCGTCAAAGCGTTGCGCGCCGAAGGCTATCGCATCGTGCTCGTCAATTCCAATCCCGCCACCATCATGACGGACCCGGAGTTGGCGGATGCCACCTACATAGAGCCGCTAACGCCGGAAATTCTGGAAGAAATTATCGCCAAAGAGCGTCCCGAAGCGCTCCTTCCGACGCTCGGCGGTCAAACTGCGTTGAACCTGGCGGTGGCTCTGTCGGAACGTGGCACGCTGAAAAAATACAACGTGGAATTGATCGGCGCCAAGCTCGAGGCCATCAAGAAAGCGGAAGATCGCGGCCTCTTTAAGAAGGCGATGCAGGCGATCGGCCTGCGATTACCCAAAAGCGGTTATGCCAAGTCCCTCGCCGATGGCGAAGAAATTTCCAAGCTGATCGGCTTCCCTATTATTTTGCGTCCGTCCTTTACAATGGGTGGCATCGGATCGGCCACGATTTACACGAAGGACGAACTTCTGGAAGCCCTGCGCCGGGGATTGGAAGCGAGCCCCGTGGGCGAAGTCCTCATGGAAGAATCCGTGCTGGGCTGGAAAGAATTTGAAATGGAAGTCATGCGCGATTGCGCGGACAATTGCGTGATCATCTGTTCGATCGAAAATTTTGATCCCATGGGCGTGCATACCGGGGATTCGATCACGGTCGCACCCATTCAGACGCTGACGGATCGGGAATATCAGGACATGCGTGATGAGGCGTTTGCCTGCCTGCGCTCGATCGGCGTGGATACCGGCGGCTCCAATGTGCAATTTGCCGTTAATCCGCAGACGGGTGAGCGCGTGGTCATTGAAATGAATCCGCGCGTCTCCCGCAGTTCCGCGCTGGCGTCAAAGGCCACGGGATTTCCGATCGCCAAGATCGCGGCGCTGCTGGCCGTGGGCTATAGGCTGGATGAGTTGCCCAATGACATTACGCAAAAAACGCCGGCGTGTTTTGAGCCGTCCATCGATTACACCGTGGTGAAGGTCCCGCGTTTCGCGTTCGAGAAATTTACGGCCGCCGATCAAACGTTGAATACGGCGATGAAGTCCGTGGGTGAAGTCATGGCACTGGGCCGCACATTCAAGGAAGCGCTGCAGAAAGCGTTGCGCGGTCTGGAAATTGGCGCGCAGGGCCTGGGCGCGGACGGAAAAAGTCCCGGCGAGTCTTGGCTCGCCGCGCTGGCTACGGCGGCGCCTGTGCAAAAAGAAGAGCAGCTCCGTTTTCTGCAGGACCGTTTACGGGTGCCCAATTGCGACCGCGTGTTTTACGTGGGCGCCGCCTTGCGCATTGGGCTGACGGTGCGCGAGATCTGCGACTACAGCAAAATCGATCCCTGGTTCATCAGCCAGATGGAAGAAATTATTCAGATGGAGAAGAAGCTGCTAGCCGCCGCTAAAAACCCCCTGGATCGCGCGCTGCTCCTGGAAGCCAAACGCTTTGGTTTTTCCGACCGGCAGCTGGCCTATCTGCGCAAGGTGACGGAAACCGAGGTTCGCGCCTGGCGGGAAAAAGAAAAAATCATTCCAACCTATAAATCCGTTGATACCTGCGCCGCGGAATTTCAGGCTTATACGCCGTATTATTATTCGACGTATGAAAAAGAAGACGAAATCGTTTCCAGCCATAAGCGCAAAATCATGATTTTGGGCGGCGGGCCTAATCGCATTGGCCAGGGCATCGAGTTCGATTATTGCTGCGTGCATGCCGTGATGGCCTTGAAGGAAGAGGGTTACGAGACGATCATGGTGAACTGCAACCCGGAAACCGTGTCCACGGATTACGACACTTCCGACAAACTTTATTTCGAGCCTTTGACGCAGGAAGACGTGCTCAACATCGTCGATAAAGAAAAACCCGAAGGGGTTATCGTGCAGTTCGGCGGCCAGACGCCCCTGAATCTGGCGATTCCCCTGGAAAAGGCCGGCGTTCCTATATTAGGCACGTCCCCGGACTCAATTGATCTGGCGGAAGATCGCAAACGTTTTGGCGCGCTGCTCACCAAGCTGGGCATTCCGCAGGCACCCAACGGCACCGTGTTTTCCTTCGAAGAAGCCAAGGCTACGGCAGATCGCATCACCTATCCCGTCATGGTGCGGCCCAGTTACGTGCTCGGTGGGCGCGCCATGGAAGTGGTGTATGACGAAGTCATGCTGGCGGATTACATCACGCGGGCCACGCGCGTGTCTCCGGAACATCCGATTTTGATTGATAAGTTTCTGGACAATGCCGTGGAGCTGGATGTTGATGTGCTTTCCGATGGGGAAGAGACCTACATCGGCGGCATTATGGAACACATTGAAGAAGCGGGCATTCATTCGGGCGATTCGGCCTGCATGCTGCCGCCGCAAACATTGTCCGCGAAGAATCTGGCCAAGCTGCGGGATTACACGGAACGCCTGGCTAAAGCGCTCAAAGTCCGCGGTCTCATGAACATTCAATTTGCCATTCGGGAAGATATTATTTATATCCTTGAGGCCAACCCGCGCGCCAGCCGCACCGTACCGTTCGTGTCTAAGGCAACCGGCGTGCCGCTGGCGAAGCTTGCCGCAAAAGTCATGGCGGGGCGCAAGCTAAAAGAAGTATTGTCTGAGAAGCTTTTGAAAGATGGACCTACCATGAAGTGGGTCGCGGTGAAAGAGGCTGTGCTGCCCTGGATTCGGTTCCCCGGCGTTGACGCCGTGCTCGGCCCGGAAATGCGTTCAACGGGTGAAGTCATGGGGATTGATCTGGACTTCAGCCGCGCTTACGCAAAATCCCAGGCTGCCGCAGGTTCCGCGTTGCCAAAATCCGGCGGCGTGCTGTTCAGTCTGACGGATCGGGACAAGCCGACGGGCTGCCAGATCGCGCGCGAACTGACGCGTCTCGGATTTCAGCTGTACGCGACGGAATCCACGGCCAATTTCTTTCGTACGGAAGGGCTTGAGGTGAAAACAGTTTTGAAGTTGACGGAAGGACGTCCGCATGTGGCGGATGTGATTCGCAATCAAGAGGTGTCGTTCGTGATCAATACGCCGTCGGCCAAACGCACGCGCAGCGAAGGGTTTACGATCCGTCAGGCCGCGCTGCAGCATAATATTCCGATCGTCACGACGATCGCAGCCGCGAAAGCGGCGGTCACGGCGATGCGCAGCCTCAAAGACGGGCATTGGCAGGTTGAATCGTTGCAGCATTACTATGCGGATGCGGCGAAAACGAGTGGTCTTTTGAAGACCGTAGGGACAATTCATGGCTAAAGTCGTATTACGCAGCGTCACTAAAAAAATTAACGAGAACGTGATCGTCGACGCGATCGATCTGGAAATTCAGGATCGCGAATTTTGCGTCCTGGTCGGTCCTTCCGGCTGCGGAAAAACCACCACGCTGCGCATGATCGCCGGACTCGAAGAAATCACCTCCGGCGAAATCTTCATCGATGACCGGCTGGTCAATGCGGTGCCGCCCAAAGACCGCGATATCGCCATGGTGTTCCAGAACTATGCGCTCTACCCGCACATGACGGCCTACAACAACATGGCCTTCGGCCTCAAGCTGCGCAAATTTTCCAAAAAAGAAATCGACGCGCGCGTGCGTGAGTCCGCCGAAATTTTAAACCTGACCCATTTGCTGGAGCGCCGCCCGAAAGAGCTCTCCGGCGGCCAGCGCCAGCGCGTGGCCCTCGGGCGCGCCATCGTGCGTAAGCCCAAGGTCTTTCTATTCGATGAACCGCTTTCCAATTTAGACGCCAAGCTGCGCGTGCAGATGCGCGCGGAGATTTCCAAGCTGCATGACCGCCTTCAGACCACCATGATTTACGTCACGCACGATCAGATCGAAGCCATGACCATGGGCGACCGCATTTGCGTGATGAAGGACGGTGTGATCCAGCAGGTGGATGTGCCATTGGCGATTTACAATCAGCCGGAAAATAAATTTGTAGCCAGCTTCGTCGGCAGCCCGCCGATGAATTTTCTCGATGTGCAGGTGGAAAATCGCGACGGCCAGATCTGGCTCAATGAAGGGAAATTCAGCCTCAAGTTGGCGGCGCGTCATCAGACGGTGGCCAAACATTACGTCGGCAAATCCTTAACCTGCGGCATTCGTCCGGAAGATATTCTCGATCGCCGCGCCATGAACGGCAGCATCGGCGAAGGCCGCATCGCCACCTCCACCATCGAAGTCGTGGAGCCCATGGGTAGTGAAGTGTTGCTTTATCTCAGCACGGGGAAAAACACGCTGATCGCCCGCGCCGAACCCCAAAGCGACGCCAAAGTCAATCAAGAAATGCAGCTCGTTTTCAACATGGAAAAAGTGCACCTCTTCGACAAGGAAACCCTCGACCGTTTGGTTTAGTTTTTTCCGGATTGTCCCTCTTGATGGCGTGTCAAGCATTGCGCCTAAAAAACGCGACTAAAGACCGCCTTGCGAATGAGGTCTGGTAAATTCGCCGCCGCAAAATATGAGATTTATCCTTGCCATGGATGGTCACCAGAACTTCCTGGAGCGTGACAAGAACGCTATCGCCCTTTTTATCTGTGCGTCGTGTCTGGACAAAACGGATAAGGGGGCTCAGGGAGTGAAGAGACTCGACGACTTTCTGCACAGTCTCCCGAATTTGTCGCTGGGAGAGATGGAATACCCATCCATGTGTAAGGATCCATTCCTGACGCTTCAATTCGGCAAGTATATGATCAAGCGCACGATCTGGATGCACCGGTGTTAAATGGATCAGCACAAATCCTTCCACTGCACCGCGAATAACCCTGAACACAATCGCCGGGCACGTTGAATTTCCCCAAGTGAAGAGAGCGACATGTTCCAATGCCGAATGAGAGCCGTATACAAGAGCCCATCCATACATATCCACTACCACCGCCTGCATCAATTCAAGCCGAATAATTTTTGGAGCAATCTCCTGGATGATTCCGGAAATGGGGTGTGAATAAAAAGCGCGCACCGACCCGTTGAAATCGACTCCTTGCGCATAATTGTTCGATTTGATTCGCTCCATGAGCGCGCTTTCAATGTGCAAAAGACGGGATTTGGCTTTTCCTCGAAGGAATGGAAAGGCCAATGCCCGGGGACTCAGTGCCTCGCCTTGGAAGGCATTTGACGTTGGACTCGCTCCCATCCGATTTCCGTTGGCATCGAATGCTTGCCATGGCACGGAGCTATAAATGAAGCATAAAATGAGGGGCGAAATCATTTTGCGCATGGGCTTTTATTCTAAAGCAGATACGCTGACAATGCGATGGAGCTAAAGGAAAAAAATAGCGCGAAAGGCCCAGATTCTGTAGACCTGTGGTCAAAGCTTCCGTTAATACTGGCGAAGAGGCTCTTAAGAAACACCCCTGTTTTTGGACGTCGTTTTTCGATGTAACCTGTCGTCGTTTCCTTCTGTCCTACTTCCGTGATTCCAACACCAATCAAAGGGAGACACCATGTCTAGACTATTACTCGTCATTCTTATTCTTGCCCTGATCAGCAGCCTGCCCACGTGGCCCTACAGTTCCGGATGGGGCTATTATCCCAGCGGCGGTCTTGGGCTGGTCGTTTTGATTCTGGTGATTTTGTTGCTGACCGGACGTCTATAACATCTATCTTCAAAGGAGACTTCTATGAATGACATTCACAAAGCACGGCAAACCGCAGAAAAGGGCGCGGATCAAGCGTCCAAAATTATCGACGACATTCGTGATCGCGCGTCGGATTATGTGAGCGCCGCTAAAAGTTGCGTCAACGATTCTCTGGAAGACGCGCAAGATTACGGCAGAGGCGCCTGGAAAGACGCGCAAGTCTGGGTCAAAAAGAATCCCGCGCTGGCCGTCGGCGGCGCTGTGGTTTTTGGGATGCTATTGAGTACGCTGCTCAGCAATCGCGATAACGATTAAATCCGGTAATTAAATGTTAGGCAGAAAAGCCCGCGGGAGATCG
>Ga0206844_10086_pt2 | contig 11244 bp, 6 predicted proteins | sample Alteio_BWOrgCont_22_FD_152907 | JGI IMG/M metagenome (GOLD analysis project Ga0206844, IMG submission 152907) | Enriched cells from forest soil in Barre Woods Harvard Forest LTER site, Petersham, Massachusetts, United States -... | ecosystem: Environmental > Terrestrial > Soil > Temperate forest >...
CAATCAACCTATCCAGGGAATTCTCGTCATAACAGCACAGCGTTTACGATAGGACACTATGCTTTTGTGGGAGGCGGGATAACAGGGAACAGCAGCAGTTTTTATAATGATTTTTATAAATGGAACCAGAAGACAAATAGCTGGAGTACGATCAAAGCCTATCCGGGATTGGGATCAGATTGTAATATATCTTTTTCAATAGAAGGATATGGATATGTAGCATTTGGACGGAATAGCAGTGGGGTAAATACAGATATGTGGCGATATGATACAGGAGCAAACACGTGGACAGCAATGGCCGCGTTTCCCGGAGCAGGCCGTTATGATGCATCAGTATTTGTATTAGGTCATAAGGCATATATAATAGCAGGATCCAAAGGAGGTCCACCGTATTTGAATGATGTATGGATGTATGATGCGCACCAGAATAGCTGGAAACAACTGAGTAACTGCCCGGCCGGAGATGTAGAAGGACTAAGTGCATTTACTATAGGTAATCATGGCTATATAGGAGGCGGGTGGAATTATTCAAATTTCATGAGCACCTTCTGGCAATATGATACTACCAAAGACAGTTGGACATCCATAGCAAGTATTCCATTACCCAATGGACTGGGAGGAGATGCGGAAGCATTTGTAATAGGAAGTAAAGCATACATCTGCGTGGGATGGACAGGCGGAATATCAACGCCACTGACAAGTGGATATGTATATGACACGGTAACCAAAGGTTGGTCAACGTTTACCAATATGGGTATCAATGGGATAGAGAGATATTACTCAGTAGCGTTTGCGGTAGGCAATAATGGATATATATGTGCAGGAGACAATAACTCAGGCACTGATATTAATGATCTCTGGCAATGGAATCCGGATAGTTCGATGGTAACTACTGCTGCTTGTGGTACTTGGTCGCAACAAGCTAATTTTACCGGTAATGCCCGACACGATATAACGGCATTTACCATAGGTCACTATGCCTTTGTTGGCGGTGGTATAACGGGTAGCAGCAGTAGTTTTTATAATGATTTTTATAAGTGGAATCAAAAAAGTAATAGTTGGACTGCTATTAAGGCATACCCTGGATTGGGGCAAGACTGTGAAATATCTTTTTCAATAGAAGGATATGGATATGTTGCTTTGGGAAGAAACAATGGTGGGGTAACTACAGACGTATGGCGATACGATACAGGAGCAAATACGTGGACAGCAATGGCAGCGTTTCCCGGAGCAGGCCGTTATGATGCATCAGTATTTGTGCTTGGTCACAAAGCGTATGTTGTGGCAGGTTCAAAAGGTGGTTCGCCATATTTGAATGATGTATGGATGTACGATGCACATCAGAATAGCTGGAAGCAGATGAATAACTGTCCTGTTGGAAATGTAGAAGGGTTAAGTGCTTTTGCCATTGGTAACCGAGGGTATATAGGAGGAGGATGGAATTATTCTAACTTCCTGAGCGGATTCTGGCAATACGATACCACCAATGACAGTTGGTCATCAATAGCGAGTATCCCATTATCAGGTGGATTGGGAGGAGATGCGGAAGCATTTGTTATAGGCAGCAAAGCTTATATCTGCGTTGGTTGGACAAGCGGAATATCAACACCATTGACAAGTGGTTATGTATATGACACAGTAACTAAAGCTTGGTCAACATTTACTAATATGAGTACTAACGGAATAGTGAGATATTACTCAGCAGCGTTTGCTATAGGAAATGATGGATATATATGTGCAGGAGATAATAGTTCGGGTGCTGATATAAATGATCTTTGGCAATATCAACCATGTACAGGTGTATGTACTTTGCATTCAGGATTTATTTACACTGTAGGTGCAAATGGTAAAGCTTCTTTTACCAGTACATCAAAAGATACTACTTCCACAACTACATATTACTGGGATGCTGGTGACGGTAAAGGTTTTGGCAGTAAAGATACTTTCACATATACCTACGCTAACAATGGAATATATGATGTGAATCTGCGTATAGGAGATAGTTCTGGAAGTTGTACATCAGATACAACAATAGCTATTAACATAGCAAGTACAGTTAACGCATGTAATGTATGGAGTAAGCAATCAACCTATCCAGGGAATTCTCGTCATAACAGCACAGCGTTTACGATAGGACACTATGCTTTTGTGGGAGGCGGGATAACAGGGAACAGCAGCAGTTTTTATAATGATTTTTATAAATGGAACCAGAAGACAAATAGCTGGAGTACGATCAAAGCCTATCCGGGATTGGGATCAGATTGTAATATATCTTTTTCAATAGAAGGATATGGATATGTAGCATTTGGACGGAATAGCAGTGGGGTAAATACAGATATGTGGCGATATGATACAGGAGCAAACACGTGGACAGCAATGGCCGCGTTTCCCGGAGCAGGCCGTTATGATGCATCAGTATTTGTATTAGGTCATAAGGCATATATAATAGCAGGATCCAAAGGAGGTCCACCGTATTTGAATGATGTATGGATGTATGATGCGCACCAGAATAGCTGGAAACAACTGAGTAACTGCCCGGCCGGAGATGTAGAAGGACTAAGTGCATTTACTATAGGTAATCATGGCTATATAGGAGGCGGGTGGAATTATTCAAATTTCATGAGCACCTTCTGGCAATATGATACTACCAAAGACAGTTGGACATCCATAGCAAGTATTCCATTACCCAATGGACTGGGAGGAGATGCGGAAGCATTTGTAATAGGAAGTAAAGCATACATCTGCGTGGGATGGACAGGCGGAATATCAACGCCACTGACAAGTGGATATGTATATGACACGGTAACCAAAGGTTGGTCAACGTTTACCAATATGGGTATCAATGGGATAGAGAGATATTACTCAGTAGCGTTTGCGGTAGGCAATAATGGATATATATGTGCAGGAGACAATAACTCAGGCACTGATATTAATGATCTCTGGCAATATTACCCATGTTCAGATACAGTTGCGCCAATTACGCCATGTAAAACTATGCATGCTAACTTTACATATTTTACTGGCTCTGGTGGGCAGGCCGCATTTTCAAGCAATTCGACAGGTACTGGGAAGACTACAATATTCTTGTGGGATGCCGGTGATGGAGTGGGCACGGGTAACAGCAACACTTATATCTATACTTACTTGAATAATGGTACTTATGGGGTGAATTTGCACCTTGCTGACAGTACTGGAAATTGTACAGCGGATACAACTATATATGTTACTATTATTAACGCAACTAAATGCAATTTACATGCTGCCTTTACATTTGTAAATGGTTCGAACGGCTTGGTTAATTATACCAATACATCGGCAGGAATAGTTAAAGGTACTCATTTTTATTGGAATGCCGGTGATGGCAATGGTGGAAGTACAACTAACAATTATAGCTATACCTATGCATATAATGGAACGTATGGGGTTAACTTATATATTACGGATAGTATTGGTAACTGTTCATCAGATACAACTATTTATGTTGCAATCACAAATGCTGTATCGTGTAGTCTGCATGCCGACTTTAGTTATACAACAGGCTTAAGTGGACAAGTAATATTTGCCAGTGCCTCTGCCGGTATGAATTCAACTACTCAATTATACTGGTATGCAGGCGATAGCATTGGTTATGGTTCTGGTAATCCGTATAGTTATACTTATGCGAAGAACGGCACTTATCCGGTTAATCTTTTCCTTTATAATAGTAACGGAGGTTGTTCATCAGATACAACAATTAATGTAACTATAACAAATGCAAATAATAGTGTTAGCACTTGCATGTTGGGTATGATTTTGCAGTCATCAAAAGCAAGTTGTGATACATGTAATAATGGTAGCGCAACTGCCACTGCAACAAGTGGTACCTCCCCTTATACATATAGTTGGAGTAACGGATCAACAGCATCTAATATAATTGCGAAGCCGGGTATATATACATGCTGTGTAATTGATGCAAAAGGATGTAGCGCTTGTGCTACAACCACAGTAACTGATAGTTGTTTGTATGCTGAGTTTACCTACAGCATAACCTATGATACACTAGGAGCTGTGGATAGTGCAACTATAACTTTTATAAGCATTAGCGATACAGTATGTGCAGATTCATCACTGTATAAAACAGCACAGAAGAATCCTAAAATATCTTACACCTGGAACTTTGGTGATGGAAACTCACAAACCATATCTGGCATTGGGGTGAAAACATCCAGGCACACATTTGTGCCTGGCAGCTACGATATTACACTTGCTATTAACAGGGAAGGGTCACCTACCAAGTCGGTTACAACAAAACCGTTACGTATTAAGAAATCGGGTACTCTAACAGGAATAACTTCTATATCGGAGAGCGCAGATGTTAAATTGTTTCCTAATCCTAACAATGGTTCATTCAGGTTGACTATTAATCGAGCATCAGGTAATCATGATGCGCAATTGGAAGTGACAAATCTGCTAGGTGAAGTTGTTTATGCAACCAATGCCCGTAGCGCAAATGGAATGATACAAGATGATATTAATCTTGTGAATATTTCTGCGGGCACTTACTTTGTAAGAGTGATAACTCCTGGTAAAGTTTACAATACCAAAGTTGTGATTGCAAAATAAGAATTCAATAAATGAATTAGAAAGGCTGCATGATTTTCGTGCAGCCTTTCTAATTTTAGAGCCATTACCTGAAAAAATATACATTTGTCACTCAATAATTTTCTAAGCAAATATGCTAAAACAGGTAGGTGTTGTATTTAAAGCTTTTTACGAAATAGCTCTTAACCCTAAGCTATTGTATAGGGTAGTGGAAGATAATAGTGTGTGGCAAAAGTATGTGAAAAAGCATCACCCCGAATTTGTAAAAGGGTTGCCAGTTGCCGAAATAGATGATGTTATACTTAACTTTAAAGAAACACTTGATGTAGTTGATTTTTTGGGTGGTGGTTCTACTCCTGCTGATTTGGCCATTATAAAATCGCTTTGTAGAAGCTTTCCAAATTGCAAGTATTTTGAAATTGGTACATGGAGAGGGCAGAGCGTGAGTAATGTTGCCGATGTTTGTGCCGAAGCATATACTCTTAATTTGCCAGATGATGCTTTTAACGGAGTATTTCGTGACCTGTTTGGTTTCTTTTCAAAAAAAAATCCTAAGGTAAAGCATGTGTACGGCGACTCAAAAACATTTGATTATGCTGGACTAAATACGAAGTTCGACGTTATTTTTATTGACGCGAATCATCGTTACGATTTCATTAAGAGCGATACTCAAAAGGTTTTCCAATACCTTACGCACGAAAATTCAATTGTTATTTGGCACGATTATGGTAAAGATCCGGCAACTACAGTTTTCGAGACATTAGCTGGTATTTTAGAGGGTATTCCTGCCGGTACTGAAAAGAATTTGTATCATGTTTCAAATACACTTTGTGCCATATATACTAATAGAAAGTACAAAACATCCGAATTAAAATCTCCGGCTATACCCAATAAGTTGTTTAAGGTTGCTTTAGAGTCGGTTAAGCTATAAAGTATTCCCGGCTGCATTTTATTTCCAAATTAGTATCTGATAATCAACATCTTATCGTGTTTAAATAACCTCTAGGTAAGGTTTTTCCAATTTCGTATCTTTGCAGGTCATTTAATTCACTATGAAGAACATATTTATTACAGGCGGTGCAGGCTATGTTGGAGCGATTCTTGTTCCGAAACTATTAAAGCAAGGTTATAATGTAACCGTGTTAGATCTGATGATATATGGCGAGGACGTACTGCCAAATCATCCTAACTTGAAAAAGGTAAAAGGAGATATCAGGGATCAAGGATTACTAAAGAATACCATACCTGGCAATGATGCAGTGATTCACTTAGCTTGTATATCAAATGACCCAAGCTTTGAGTTGAACCCAACTCTTGGTAAATCAATTAACCTTGATGCGTTTGAACCTTTAGTTAAAATATCTAAAGAGAATGGTGTTAAAAGGTTTATCTATGCTTCTTCATCAAGCGTATATGGCATTAAAGAAACACCTAACGTTACAGAAGATATGCCACTTGAGCCACTTACTGATTATTCGAAGTTCAAGGCAAATTGCGAAACTATTTTAGCAAAATATCAGTCACCTGATTTTACAACATTAACTATACGCCCTGCTACAGTATGTGGCTATAGCCCAAGGTTGAGGCTAGACCTGACCGTCAATATTCTTACTAACCTGGCTGTAAACAAGGGCGAGATAACAGTTTTTGGTGGCGATCAGAAACGTCCTAATATCCATATTGAGGATATGACCGACTTATATTGCTATCTGCTTACCTTACCTTCTGAAAAAATTGCGGGCAAAATATTTAACGCGGGTTATGAGAACCATACCGTATCTCAAATTGCCGAAATGGTAAAACATGCTGTAGGTAATCATGTTAAAATAATAACCACACCTACTGACGATCACCGTTCATATCATATCTCTTCGGAGAAAATTAAGAAAGAGCTTGGCTTTGAGCCTAAGCATACCATTGAGGAAGCTTCTGTTGATTTGAAACGCGAATTTGAAGCGGGACATATTCCTGAATCTCTTACAAGTCCTAGATATTTCAACGTTAAGTTAATGCAATTAATACACTTACAATAATGCTTGCCACATCTAAAAAAATGCAGGTACCGTATATTAATCTAGGTTTGCAGAACATTGCATTAAAGGATCAGTTAATTGCTGAGTTCTGGAAAGTAATGGAAAGTGGCCAGTTTATTATGGGCGAAGCACTAACTAACTTTGAAAAGAGTTTCGCTTCTCTTAGTGGTACTAAATATGCGCTAGGCATGGCCAATGGCACAGATGCTTTGTTTCTATCACTAAAAGCAATTGGTGTAAAAGAAGGTGATGAAGTCATCACTGCTCCAAATTCATTTTTGGCTTCTGCATCATCAGTGGCATTAATAGGTGGTACACCTGTTTTTGCTGACGTAAGAGAAGATTTTAATTTGGATCCTGAAAAAGTAGAGAAAGCCATTACTGCTAAAACTAAAGCCATTATTGTGGTGCATTTAACTGGCCGCCCTGCACCTATGGACGAATTACAGGCAATTGCTAAAAAACATAATATACATATTATCGAAGATTGTGCTCAGGCAATAGGCGCAAAATATAAAGACAAACCGGTCGGAAGTATAGGTACAACCGGATGCTTTAGTTTGCACCCATTAAAAAATTTGGCTGCTGCTGGCGATGGTGGTGTAATAACTACAAATGATGATAAGATTTACAACTACTTGTTAAAAGCGCGTAATCATGGTTTGAAGAACCGTGATGAGTGTGAGTTTTGGAGTTATAATTCAAGACTTGATAATATGCAAGCAGCTTTATTAAATGTAAAGTTGACACAGCTTGACAAGTGGACAGCGCGTCGCAGGAAAATAGCTGATATGTATTATGAGAAGTTTAAGGACTTGAAAATTATTGCTCCCCGTGATAAGTCATTTGAAAAAGCAGTTTACCACACATTTATTATACAAACTGATAAGAGGGACAAACTGAAAGAGTTTTTGGCGGATATGGGAATAGATACTAAAGTGCATTACCCAATCCCTATTCACTATCAGGAAGCAGCCAAATATTTAGGATATAAGAAAGGCAATTTTCCGGTTACCGAAAGGCAAGCGGAAACTATACTTAGCCTTCCTGTATATCCTGAATTGACAGATGAGCAGGTGAACTATGTTGCTGATGCCATAGTGGAGTTTTATAAAACGAATAGTTAAGAATAACCAATATAGACTAGTGGGTAAAGCCAGAAAAAAGCTAATAAGTAAATATTATGGCCCTGCCCAGATTATTTATGGAAGATTGTTTTACCTGGTAAAGCATTTACATAACAAATGGCATACCTACAAAAGTTTGAGAAGAAGTATTCAGCTAGATGAAGGATCGACTATAGGTATTCATCACTCTACTATGTTTAACCTTAATAATTCTAAAATAATAGTTCGTAACGGTTCTTTGAAAATAGGTATCGACTTTGGTTATTTCGATGGTGGAGTATATGATTCACGAAAAGATAATTGTAGAATCTATATGGTAAATTCTACTCTCGAAATAGACGGTAATGTTTCGCTTTTTCCGGGAGTGGTGATCTCTGCAATAAACGCTAAGGTCACTATTAAGGACGGGACAATCATAAATGGCGGATCTCATATAATTGCATTAAAAGATATTGAGATAGGGCAAAACTGTTTGTTTGCCCAAGGTGTAATGGTACGAGATAATGATGGGCACAAACTTTCAACAGAAATAAGCGAAGAAGTTAACATGGGTATTGAAGGTATACGAATTGGTAACCATTGCTGGTTAGGACAAAAGAGCATGGTGTTAAAAGGAACGGAATTAAAGGATAATGTAATTGTGGCTGCAGGTGCAGTAGTCACTAAATCAGTAGCAGCAAATAATTTAGTTGCAGGTATACCTGCAAAGGTCATTAAGGAAAATGTGAAATGGAGCGCTTAACTTATAAATAAACAAATGAAAACATTAGTAACAGGAGGCTGTGGTTTTATTGGCAGCCATTTAGTAGACAGACTTGTAAACGATGGCAACGAAGTTGTAATACTCGATAACTTAAGCAGTGGCTCATTGCGCAATATCGAGCACCATAAAGGTAACCCCAAGGTGTCATTCCACCAGGTAGATATTGCTGATTACGAAAAGATACTTCCACTTTTCAAAGATGTGGTAAAGGTATTTCATATAGCAGCATTGGCCGATATAGTACCGTCCATTGAACATCCTATGAAGTATCACCATTCTAATGTAGATGGTACAATAAGCGTGCTTGAGGCTTGTCGTCATCAAAAAATACAACGTGTAATTTATGCGGCTTCTTCTTCATGTTATGGTATTCCTAATAAGTACCCAACTCCCGAAACGGAAGCTATTTCTCCTCAATACCCTTATGCGCATACCAAATATGTGGGTGAAGAGTATTGTATGCATTGGCACAAAGTATATGGGCTAAATGTTACAGCACTTCGTTTCTTTAATGTGTATGGGCCAAGGGCAAGAACATCGGGTACCTATGGTGCTGTATTTGGTGTGTTTTTGGCGCAAAAATTGAATAACAAGCCATTTACCGTGGTCGGGGATGGCAAACAAACCCGCGATTTTACTTTTGTAACCGATGTGGTTAACGCTTGTGTTACTACCTCAAACAAAAATGATTGTGCTGGAGAAATTATGAACGTAGGCAGTGGTAACACTTATAGTGTGAACCTGCTGGTTGAACTTTTGGGCGGCGAGATTGTATATGTACCCAAGCGCCCCGGTGAGCCTGATTGTACTTTTGCTGATACAACTAAAATAAAGCAAAGGACAGGGTGGAAGCCTGTTGTAAGTTTTGAGGAAGGAGTTAGAATAATGCTTGATAATATTGATTATTGGAGGGAAGCACCGCTTTGGGAACCAGCAAGTATAGCTGAGGCTACAAAAGACTGGTTTAAATACCTCGGTAAATAAAAATAGGTATGAAACAAACTAAAATACTTACACTCGAACAATTAGCTGAGGAGTGCAAAAAATTAAAGAAGCAAGGTAAAACTATTGCGCAGTGTCATGGTTGTTTCGATTTGTTGCATCCGGGGCACATAAAGCATTTTCAGGCTGCAAAAGATAAAGCTGATATTGTGGTGGTGACTTTAACTCCTGACCGTTTTGTGAATAAGGGGCCTGGAAGACCTGTTTTTACAGAACAGTTGCGCATGGAGTCAATTGCTGCAATACAAGCAGTTGATTATGTTGCGCTAAATCATTGGCCAACCGCGGTTGAAACGATTAAGATGATCAAGCCGAATTATTACGTTAAAGGACAAGATTATAAAGACCGTGAAAAGGATCTGACAAAAGGAATATATGACGAAGAAGCCGCTGTTAAGGCAGTTGGTGGTGAATTACTTTTTACCGAAGAAATTACTTTTTCTTCTTCGCACCTTATCAATTCTCACTTCAATCCGCACGGTTCTAGAACACAAGATTTTGTTGCAGGTTTAAAGAAGAAATACAATGCCGATTATATATTAAATGAAATTGAAAAGTTAAATAAGCTTAAGGTAATGGTAATTGGTGATACTATTATAGACGAGTATCATTACTGTGCTCCGTTGGGGAAGTCATCAAAGTCTCCAACTATATCGAGTATATATATGCGAGAGGAGGTATATGCAGGAGGTGTGTTAGCTGTTGCAAACCATTTGGAGCAATTTGCCGGAGAAGTTAAATTAGTTACGTGTCTTGGTAAGCAGAACCTTCAGGATAAAGTTATCAAGAAGAATCTCTCTCCTGGTGTTGATTCAAAATTTTTTGAAAGAGCCGATGGTCCTACCAATACCAAAAGACGGTATTTGGATAAGTATATGAACATTAAGCTTTTTGAAGTTACCTTCATGAATGACCACTACATTGATGAGAAACTGGAAGCTGAAATTATATCATACCTTAAAAAGGAGTTACCTAAGTATGATATGGTTTTAGTTACTGACTTTGGTCACGGATTTATTACTCCGAACATAATTAAGTTCATTGAAGCTGCAGGAAAGTATGTTGCGGTAAATGCCCAAACCAATAGTAACAACTATGGGTATAACTACATTACAAAGTACAAGAAGGTTGATTATATTTCAATTGATGAGAAGGAGCTTCGTTTACCATTTGGCGATAATTACGGTGATGTAGAGTCTTTAATAAAACAATTGAAGAAGGTAACTAAAGCTGAAAAGATACAGATAACCTTAGGCCAAGAGGGATCAGTATGGCATGAAAAGAATAAGTTTTACCATGCACCGGCTGTGGCAAGATCGGTAAAGGACTCGGTTGGAGCAGGGGATGCAGTGCTTTCGTTTACTACTTTAGGTGCATATCAGGGTATGCCTCCAGAAGTGGCATCTTTTGTGGGCAACTGTGTCGGAGCCCTTGCTGTTGAAATAATTGGAAATGCGCATCCGGTTTATAAAAAGGACTTGGTGAGATTTGTGCAGCATTTTTTAAAATAGATCTGCCTTCTGGTCTTTAAGTTATTTTATGATGTTCTTTAAGTATAGGTTCAATTGGTAATATGGGGATAATTCAAAAAGCAAGCGTTAGGTTGACCCTGTTCTCTTATGCGGGCGCAGCTTTAGGGTATTTCAATAAAATATTGCTTTTTACCAATTTTCTTACACTTCAGCAAGTTGGCCTTATTAATGTACTCAATAATATTTCGGTGCTTTATGCACAGGTT
>Ga0206844_10358_pt1 | contig 11170 bp, 9 predicted proteins | sample Alteio_BWOrgCont_22_FD_152907 | JGI IMG/M metagenome (GOLD analysis project Ga0206844, IMG submission 152907) | Enriched cells from forest soil in Barre Woods Harvard Forest LTER site, Petersham, Massachusetts, United States -... | ecosystem: Environmental > Terrestrial > Soil > Temperate forest >...
CACATAGATCAAAAAAAAAGATAATTCCGGGCAATCGCACGCATTCTATTAAGGATTTATTGGAATTTGGGAGTTATAGTTTGTGGGTAGGGGGCTTAGCTTTAGGAAAGAGAGCCGTTTTTGCCTCCCAAACTAAACGGACGCATCGCCGTATGTTCCCTTATATACGTTGGCTCTCCGCCATAAGCCTTGTTTTCGTAATCTGCGCCATGATTTTGCTCGGAGACTCTGTGCGGCAGGCGGTTGCACATAATCTTACGGAGATGATTGAAAAGAATAATGTCTCGCTGGCGCGAAGCTTTACCGGCGCAAGGCGGGAGAGCTATGGAAAGATGAAATACGGTCTTGAGGCATATCAACATTTCCGCGCCTCTAATCTCCCGGCAAAGGCATGGAAAAATGCCGCTGAATATCCGGCCATGCTGAGCGCCTTGAGCAATTTTGCCGCCGCCGCGCAACAGTATTTCGCGGGAATGCCCAACATCACCGCCCAGATTTATATGTCCGATGGCGCGCGGCTCATTTCCGGCAAAAACGGCATAAGTCTGTCCGATCCTTATGCCGTGACGGCTGAGCACAGCGATAGCGCCTTTTATTCGGCACTTAAAGGAAAACCCGCCAGTGCTGTGATATTTGAGCAACTGCCTGCTCATTCGGGAGATGCCGCCGATCGAGGCATGCTGGTGAAAACGTTCATCCCCCTCCTGCCGACGGGGCCTAATCAGGACGTCAAGGCCCTTATCGAAATCCGCTATAACGCAACACCGCAATGGCGGCATATTGAACGCCTGTATTGGATAGCGTTCAGCAGCATCCTAGCTCTTTTACTGGGAATGGAAGGCGCGTTATTTTTTATTTATAGAAAGCTGGAAAATATCATCACGGAGCATCATGAAAAAAATCTCGTCCTGACTGCACAATTAGCCGCGGCACAAAGCCAGAGCGTGGATAAATCGCAATTTCTGGCGAATGTCAGCCACGAGTTGCGCACGCCCCTTAATGCCATTATCGGTTTTTCCGAAATCATCCGCTCGGAACGCGTGGGCCCGCTCGGAAACGCAATATACCTGGAGTATATCAAGGATGTCTATGACTCGGGTGTGCATCTGCTGAGCCTGATTAATGACATTCTCGATTATTCCAAGGCCGAAGTCGGCAAGCTCTCGCTTGAGATAAGCGAGGTCAACGTCACCAACAGCATTCGCAATTCCATGCGCCTTATTACCCCGCGCGCAGAAAAAGGAAAGGTGCGGCTGGTGGAATTGATCCCGCCTGAGCATTTCATGCTCAGGACGGATGCGAGAAAACTCAAGCAGGTTATGCTCAACCTGCTCTCCAACGCAGTGAAATTCACCCCCGCAGGCGGCTCGGTCACGGTCGCAGTATGGCAGAGCACGGCGCAAGGCGGCCTGTCCATCGAGGTAAGCGATACCGGCATCGGCATCGCACCCAAGGATATTTCGCGCGCCATGGCACCCTTCGGGCAGGTAAAGAATATACTTTCAAAAAATGAGGAAGGCACGGGCCTGGGATTGCCGCTTACCCAGAAATTCATCGAAATCATGGGAGGAATTTTCACCATCGGGAGCGAAGTCGGCAGGGGCACCACCATCACCATCATCCTGCCGAAGGACGTGGAAGCCGTGGTCACCTGAATAATGCGATACTGACATGTCGAAATCTGTTATCATGACCGGATTATGCTGAAGATAAGGCCTGTTCACCCTGGAGATCACGCACAGATACTGGCGCTGGCACATATTGCCGGGATCGGCATGTCATCGCTGCCGCAGGACGCCGAGGTGCTGCGCCGCAAGATCGAGGCGGCAGCGCAGAGTTTCGCGGGCTCCCCTGAGCATCCGGGAGAGGAGAATTTTCTCTTTGCGCTTGAAGACACCGCGACAGGAAAGCTTGTGGGCACAACGGGCATCGTGGCCCATGTGGGGCTCACGCGGCCATTCTACTCTTACAAGCTTTCAACCATCACCCAGGCTTCGGCGGGACTAAGCGTTTATTCCTTGCAGCACGTGCTGCACATGGTCAACGACTATACGAACGCCACCGAAGTGGGCTCGCTGTTCCTGCATCCGGATTACCGCCGCGACGGCATAGGCAAAATGCTCGCGCGCAGCCGTTATCTCATGATGGCGGAATTCCCGCAGCACTTCTCCGATGTCGTCATCTCCGAGGTGCGCGGCGTGCAGGATAAGGATGGCAATTCGCCATTCTACGATAATATCGCGCGTCATTTTTTCAAGATGGGATTCCAGCAGGCCGATTATATCTACGCCACCCAGGGCGCGCAATTCATTGCCGACCTGATGCCCCGCTACCCGATTTACGTCAACCTGCTGCCCCGGGAAGCGCAGACGGTGATAGGCGTGCCCTTTGAAGCCTCGCGGCCTGCCATGCGGCTTTTACAGGCGGAGGGTTTCCGTTACGAAGGCTATGTTGATCTGTTCGATGCGGGCCCCACCTTGCAGGCGAACTGCGCGAATATCCGCACGGTGCGCAAGAGCCATAAGGCAAAAGTGACGGCCATACGCGAGATACGATCCGTCCCGCACATGATATGCAACACGCGCCTTCACGATTTTACCATAGTCGCAGGCGGCGTCGAAAGCGAAAATGGCGGCGTCGCCATTGACGCCGATGCGGCGAAAGCGCTGGGGGTGGGGAAAGGGGATATGGTGCGATATGCGGAGTAAGGAATTATTCTAAAGCGGGCAATGAAACCTACCGGTTGCTGCGAGGCGTGGACGATTCGCCGTGCGGCGTCGAGGACTCGCCGTGGGGCGTTGAAGATTCCCCGTGCGGAGTGGAGGACTGACCGCGCGGCGTCGAGGACGGCCCGAGATTAGGCAGCGTGAGCGGTGCGGAAATAGGCGTGGAAGACGGCCCGTTGGGCGTTGAAGTTGGGCCGAAAGAGGGCAATGCCAGCGGCGCGGAAATGGGCGTGGATGACAGCCCGGTCGGCGTTGAGCTTGGCCCGAATACGGGGAACGCCAGCGGGATGGAAATTGGGGTGGACGAGAGGCCTTGCGGCGTGGAGGAAGGCCCGAACACCGGGAATGCCAGCGGCACGGAAATCGGCGTGGAGGAGAGCCCGCTTGGCGTCGAGGAGGGGCCGAAAGTGGGAAAGGGCAGGGGCGAGGGGATAGGCGTGGAAGAAGGGCCGAATATAGGCGCGGCGAATGCGTTGGAAATGTTGCTTATGTTACCGCCGCCCCCCCCACCACCTCCTCCGTTATTACCGGGAAAAAGTATTTTAGCAAAAGTCGCCTTAGGCGCAGTGTGGGAAACGACGGACACGGAGGATGACTCGGGAGGTGGGGGCAGTGAGTCAATGCCGGCCAGGGAAGGGGAGGGAATGGAGGAAAATGACGGCGCGGCGGGCGAGGGAATAGGAGCGAATTGTGGTGTTTTGGGATTGGGAATGGGGGTAAAATGGAGCGCCCCCACGGCAGCGATAGGCGCGAATTGAGGCGTAGCCGCAGCGGCGGGCGCAGTGGGCTCTGCACCGGGTGCGTTCGCTGCATTATCGAGGGCACCAGCATCTGCCGGTTGCGCCGTTGCCGAAAATTGCAGGAGAAAAAGAATTACGCATAATCGCCGGGAAATACGGACTATCAGCAGCAACTTATGCTTGGCATCGAATAGGGAAAACATAGAAGGTGATTTCTAGACCAGTCCGCCGCGCCGGAAAAGTATTAAATTCATGCCCCGCATGCAAAAACGAGAGAAGAAAGCCCTTGTTTTTCGCCCATTTGAGCCCTATGTCAGCTACCTATGCAAAACTGGACTTCCGATAGCTGGCGCACGTTCCCCATACGGCAGCAGCCGGCCTATGCCAACGCGGCCCAATTGCGCGAAGTGGAAGCCGCGCTTGCCACGCTGCCGGCGCTTGCTTCGGCCAACGAAGCGCGGCAGCTCAAGCGGCAATTGGCGCTGGCCGTAGAGGGCAAGGCATTTTTGCTCCAGGGCGGCGACTGCGCCGAGAGTTTCGCCGAATTCAGCGAGAACAACCTGCGCGATTTCATGCGCGTGATGCTGCAAATGACGGTGGCGCTCATGTACGGCGCGGGCGTGCCGGTAGTCAAGGTCGGGCGCATCGCGGGCCAGTTCTCCAAGCCGCGCTCGGATGAGCTTGAAAAGCAGGGCGCGCGTGCGCTTCCCAGCTATCGCGGCGACATGGTCAACAGCATGGAATTCGGGGAGGCCGCGCGCAGCCCCGATCCCGATCGCCTGCTTAAAGTCTATTACCAGTCGGCGGCGACGCTCAATTTCCTGCGCTCGCTCGCCAAGGGCGGCTTTGCGTCCTTGCGCCAGATCAGCCGCTGGAACATGGATTTCGTCGCGGCCTCGCCCCAGGGTAAACGGTTCCGCATGCTTGTGGATCGCATTAATGAATGCCTGAGCTTCATGGAAGCCTGCGGCCTGCCGCTCGACGACATGGAGCAATTGAGCGAGGCGAGCTTCTTCACGTCGCACGAGGCGCTGCTTTTGGGCTATGAATCGTCGCTTACGCGCATGGACGAGAGCGACGGCAAGCCCTACGTCGCCTCGGCGCACATGCTCTGGATCGGAGATCGCACGCGCTCGCCGGACGAGGCGCATGTGGAATTCCTGCGCGGCGTGGCCAATCCCATCGGCATGAAAGTCGGGCCTTCGACCACCAAAGACGCATTGCTCAAGCTCTGCGACATTCTGAATCCCGGGAACGAGCCCGGACGCCTGACGCTGATTGCGCGCATGGGGGTGGCAAACGTCGAGAATTTGCTGCCGCCGCTCGTGCGCGCGGTGAAGGAAGCGGGCAAAGCCGTCGTCTGGTCATGCGACCCGATGCACGGCAACACGATAAAATCGCCGTCGGGCATCAAGACGCGGCGCTTCACCGACATATTGTCGGAAGTGCGCAGCTTCTTCGCCATCCATAAACAGGAAGGCACGCACGGCGGCGGTGTCCATTTCGAGATGACCGGGCAGGACGTGACCGAGTGCCTGGGCGGCGCGCAGGCCATCTCCGAGATGCACCTGGCCGACCGCTACCATACTCACTGCGATCCGCGCCTCAATGCCTCGCAAAGCCTGGAGCTTGCGTTTCTTATCGCCGAGGAGCTGAAGAAGAAAAAGTAGGAAGCAGAATGAAATATTTCCTGGGAGTGTCCGTTCTCCCCCTTTTTTTCGGCATATTGGTGCCTTTGGTCATTAATATTGATTCGGGATTCTCCGGGCAATTCCGCCCTTACATTATAGCCTCATCGCAGTTATCGCTCGCCTTAAGCGTTATTATCCCTTAATAGGCGGATATATCGCCGTATCCGGCCGCCCGGCCGGACATGGAAGGAGTTTTTTAGCATTAGGAATATTCCTGGCCTGCATTCCGGCAGTCATGGTTCTGCCAGGAAGTATAACGTCATTGTTTGCGTATTGGGGACATGGGCTTAGATAAAACCGCAGGGATTATCAGTTGCGGAGAGCTTTAATAAGAAAAAGTGGGAATTTCTCCAATATGGTTAATGAAATGTTACGATTACATGAAGTTTAGCCGGGTATTAATTAAAGTTATTTATTGGGCGGCTGATACTGCGTATAGTGGGCCCATTGCAGACTCATTACGGGATGCAAATTCAAAATGGATTACATTTTAAGGGAGATTTCTTATGAAGAAGCTTTTTTCCTTTCTCGCTCTGTTTGCAGTGGTGGCAGTAGCTCAGGTTCCCGCTCATGCTGAGGACCTTGGTTGCACCGTCACATATTATCCTGACGGTACAGCCACTGTTGTATGTTCTTCCATCACTTACGATGAATAACAAGTTTCATCTTGCTGCAATTTCTAAATAAAAAGGAGGCGTTCGCGCCTCCTTTTTTCTGCGTTTGCGTGCTTCTCCTGCAGGAGATGCCGTGACATTTATGGATATATTAGCGTATAAGGATGTCCCTCGTTAATACATAGCCATGAACCTTTCCACCGATATATTCAAAACACAAGGCCAGAACTGCGTTGGCGGCGTACCGCGCGGGGCGGAGAGTTTTGTATTGGCACAGGCGTTCATCCAGTTTGAGCGCGATCTACTCTATATCGCGCAGAGCGACCGCGAAATGGACGCCGTGCGGCTCGGCCTTGCGTTTTTTGCGCCCGGCGCGGAAGTGGTATTGCTTCCGGCGTGGGACTGCCTGCCTTACGATCGCGCATCGCCCAACGTTTCGGTATTGGCCAGCCGCGTCGTGGCGCTCTCGAAACTCTCCGAGCCGGGGGATAGACCGCGCATCCTGCTTACGACGGTGAACGCGGCGTTGCAGAAGCTGCCGCCCAGGGCCGTCATGCGAAATGCACGCTATACGGTTCAAAGCGGGGTGCCGCTTTCCCACGATTCGCTCATCCATTTTCTAAGCGAAAACGGTTACCGCCGCGCCGCCACGGCAATGGAGGCGGGCGAGTTCGCCGTGCGCGGCAGCATCATCGACATCATGCCTTCGGGCGCGCCCGGCGGCATCCGCCTGGATACGTTCGGCGATATGCTGGAATCCATCCGCAGCTTCGATCCCGTGTCGCAGCGCAGCGCGCCCGAGTCCATTGCCGGGATCGCGCTCACACCCGCAAGCGAAGTCATTCTCAATGCCGCCACGATAGAGCACTTCCGTGAGGGCTATCGCACGGCATTCGGGGCCGCGCACGGCGATCCGCTTTATGAGGCCGTATCGCAGGGGCGCGCGGCGGCGGGCATGGAGCATTGGCTGCCGCTGTTTTATGATAGGCCGGAAACCCTGTTTGACTATCTGCCGCACGCAGCCCTTCTGCTCGACGCGCAGGCGGAAATGGCAGTGGCCGAGCGGTTAGAGCTGACACAGGAATATTACAGCGCGCGCAAGAGCAACGAAAAAGCGCGCCGCTATGCGGAAGCGCCTTATCACGCGTTGCCGCCGGATGCGTTGTACTTGACTACGGAGCAGTGGAAGGAACTGCTTGAGAGCAGGAACACCATGACGCTGAGTCCTTTCGTGGCCGATAACGGAGTCACCCTTGACTATCATCCCTGTCCCGACTTCGCGGCACGAAAGCTCACGGGCGAAGTATTGTTTGCGGACCTTAAAACTTATGTGACAGGGCAGCGCGCGCATGCGCGCGGCACGATCATTGCCTGCTATTCGCAAGGCAGCCGTGAACGGATTGCCGCCATGCTGCATGAGCATGGGCTGCACCCGCTGCGCATTGAGTCCTTCGCGCAAGCGAAAGAGATCGGAGGGAAAACCGTTGGGCTTGCCGTGCTGACGCTGGAGCGCGGTTTCGAGGCGGACGGGTTGGCGCTCATCAGCGAACAGGACTTATTCGGCGAGCGCGTCATCCGCGCCGCGCCCAAACGCAAAAAATCCGAGCATTTCCTCGCCGAAGCGGCTAATTTCGTGCCCTCCGAACTGGTCGTCCACCGCGAGCACGGCATTGGGCGTTTTGAGGGCCTTATCACGCTCGATGTGAACGACGCACAGCATGATTGTCTTAAAATCCTCTACGAAGGCGACGACAAGCTATTCATTCCCGTCGAAAATATTGACCTGATCTCACGTTACGGCAGCGAGGAAGAGGGCGCCAAGCTCGACAAGCTCGGCAGCGCGTCATGGCAAGCGCGCAAGGCGCGTCTTAAAGAGCGCATCACCATGATGGCCGGGGAATTGCTCGGCATCGCCGCAGCGCGCGCGGTCAGCGAAGCCGTGCCGCTTGCCGCCCCGGCCGGGCATTACGAAGAATTCTGCGCGCGCTTTCCTTTCGCCGAGACGGAAGACCAGGCCCGCGCCATCGAAGACGTGCTGGCGGACATCGCCTCCGGCAGGCCCACCGATCGCCTGGTCTGCGGCGATGTCGGCTTCGGCAAAACCGAGGTCGCCATGCGCGCGGCGTTCGTTGCCGCGTCGTCGCACAATGAGCGCGGCAAAATCCAGGCCGCCATCGTCTGCCCCACCACCTTGCTTTGCCGCCAGCATTACCGCACTTTCAGTGAGCGCTTCCGCGATCTGCCCTTCAATCTTCGTCAGATTTCGCGCCTGACCTCGCCCAAGGAACATAAAAAAAACGCTGGAAGGGTTGGCGGATGGCAGCGTGGACATCGTCATCGGCACGCATGCGCTGCTGGGCAAAAGCATCGCTTTCAAGAACCTTGGCCTGCTCATCATCGACGAGGAGCAGCATTTCGGCGTCGCGCAGAAGGAAAAACTCAAAAGCCTCAAGGCCGATATCCACGTGCTGACGCTTTCGGCCACGCCGATCCCACGCACCCTGCAACTGGCGCTCTTGGGCTTGCGCGAACTCAGCATCATCGCCACGCCGCCGGTGGACAGGCTCGCCGTGCGCACGTTCGTCATGCCGTTTGACCCGGTCGTCATCCGCGAGGCTATTTTGCGCGAGCATCACCGGGGCGGCAAAATCTTCTATGTTACGCCGCGCATCAAATACATGGCCGATCTGGAACACACCTTGCGCGAGCTGGTGCCCGAGATCAAAATCGCCACCGCGCACGGGCAGATGAATGCCACGGATCTCGATGCCGTCATGAACGCGTTTTACGACGGCGGATACGATATGCTGCTCTCGACCAGCATTGTGGAGTCGGGCCTCGATATTCCGACCGCCAACACCATCATTATCGACCGCGCCGAGATGTTCGGCCTGTCGCAGCTTTACCAGTTGCGGGGGCGCGTGGGGCGGGCGAAAACCCGCGCTTACGCCTATTGTACGCTGCCGCACCAGAAAAAACTCTCGCACGCCGCCACGCGCCGCCTGGAGGTCATGCAGACGCTGGACAGTCTGGGCGCGGGCTTCACGCTCGCGAGCCACGACATGGACATACGCGGATTCGGCAATCTCCTGGGCGAGGAACAATCCGGCCAGGTGCGCGAGGTCGGCATTGAACTCTATCAACAAATGCTGGAGGAGGCGGTGATGACCGCAAAAACGCAGGCGCAAAGCGGCCATGCCGCGCCTGCGGCGGACGAATGGAGCCCGCAGATCAATCTCGGCATGACGGTGCTTATCCCCGAGGCCTATGTGGAAGACCTGGAATTGCGCCTTGGCCTTTATCGCCGCGCGGCGGCGCTTGCGACGGAAGGCGACATTCACGCCTTCGCCGACGAACTCGTGGATCGTTTCGGCCCGCTGCCTGCGGAAGTGGATCACCTGCTCGCCATCGTGCGCTTAAAGCAGTTGTGCCGCGAGGCGGGCGTGGAGCGCATAGACGCGGGCCCCAAGGGCGCGGTGCTTTCCTTCCGCAAGAACCGCTTCGCGCAGCCCGAAAAGCTGCTCTCATTTATCGCCAAGAATACGGCCCGCGTAAAACTTCGTCCCGATCATCGCCTTGTGCTGATGGAGGACTGGAGCGATGCCGCCAAAAAACTCAAAGGCGTGCGCGAGTCCATTTCCGAGATTGCGAAGCTGGCGGCGTGAGGCCAGCACAGGATTTACTTCCTCTCCCTCCGGGAGAGGCGGATTTCGTTAGCGAGCGAAGCGAGGTTAAGAAATCCGGTGAGGGAAGCTTTGTTTGCATTTGTGCAGCGGTCCCTCACCCTAACCCTCTCCCGGAGGGAGAGGGAATCCCAGGAACTGGCCTACTTCCTTGGCCCTGCGCCTGCCGTATCGGGCGAGGTATTTTGCCGTTCGGTCCACTTCGTAGCCTTGCCGATTTCACGATTATGATGTATCGCGCCGATAGTGCTGGATATGGCCCCGGCAATGAATCCTAAACCCGCTCCCATTGCTAACATCTGGTTATAGGACTCTCCGTTGATCACGAAGGGCTCCTTTGTAGACGCAAAGAACGGGACATGACGAAGGCTTTGAAGGAAGGTCTCGCCTTTGGGAGCCGACTGCACACTCACCTCAATGAGTCCTTGAAATGCGCCAAACGCCAGACCATAGCCCAGTCCGCGATCAATTGCTCCAATGGCAATGTCTTCCTTAGTCAGAGGTTTCATCTCTTTAGGTATATCCGCTTCACGGCTTTTAACAGTCGATGATTGTGATGTGTCAGACATAGCCTATCCTTAATTTATCGGGGCAGTATCCCATAAATGTGCGCCCCGGTAAAATGACAATTGTGTTACGATGTCTGCTTCAGCTTCTTGCGCGCCACCTTTGCGCCGCTGACCTTTTTCAAAAGGAATGCCAGTTCACACTGAAAATCAATATATTGATAGCGAATTGCTCCCGCATTGCAAGACCGGCATGCGCGCTGTCTGAAACCGGTTCTGGTTGAACGCGGCGGCTTTCATTACATTTGGTTCCGCAAACGGCTCCCAATTTTAACAAGGAGGTCTTTATGCGGTACTTGCGATCAGTCAAGCGTCTTGCAATTGCTATCCTGCTGGTGGGCATAAACTTCTGCGTCAGCGCCTGCGGCAGCCTCACCTCGCCAGTTGACCAGGCATACTACACGGGCGGCGACATATTCGCCATACCCGGTGGATACACGCGCACGATATTCTCTGCGTCGAATTTTTAGGCATTTTGTTGCACTTGCTGCGCATTGCTTGTTGCCGACGGATATCCGTCTTGTAAAACCCGCAGGCTTTGTTACATTTAATTCATGCCTGCTCATTCGCCCATCTACATGCCCCTTCAGGAGATTTCATAGATGAAATCCTCATATATGGCTCTGCCTCGAAAAATTCTCCTGCTCTTCCTGTTTTGTTTGCCACTTTTGCATGCCGAAGCGTCCTGGGCAAAGCCGCATATCAATGAATTCCAATGCCCTCCTGCGCCAAGCGCAAAATCGCCTTTGTACAGCAGGAAAGCTATATTTACGCAATCCTGCGATTTTCTTTCTATCTTCCATGGCCAAGGCGCATGCGAAGTCTCCACGTTTCAGTCCATAGGCAAAATGGGGGGATGCCAGTATTTTGGCGCGACATACGACTCGGGCGGAGGGCGGATAACGGCATCGGCGGTTTTCGCGCGGCCCATTTCCTCGAAATCCCAGAATTATTATTTTCTTGCGGTGAATGATGTGTACGAGGCGACGCATGAACTGCCCCACATCACGGACTCGCTGGATGGGCCCGTTCTTATCATGACCGCGCACAACGGCAACGCCCTGATGAACGACAGTAGCTATTATCATTGGCAAAAGGGCGTATGGCATGCGCTGGATAACAAAGAGGATATGGATCAAGCCTTACCGAA
>Ga0206844_10359_pt1 | contig 11150 bp, 14 predicted proteins | sample Alteio_BWOrgCont_22_FD_152907 | JGI IMG/M metagenome (GOLD analysis project Ga0206844, IMG submission 152907) | Enriched cells from forest soil in Barre Woods Harvard Forest LTER site, Petersham, Massachusetts, United States -... | ecosystem: Environmental > Terrestrial > Soil > Temperate forest >...
TCAGTCATTAATTCATAAACCATATTAACTTTTGTTCTAATTCTTTTCGGCACTGGGCTAATGTTAAAAAAAGGCGTTTCGTTTTTATTAACCTCTTTTGCCAATTCATCCAAATAATCGCGCACTTCATCAACAACTTTCATGAGAATTTCCTTTTGTGATTTTTGCTGGTGTAAATTCTTACTAAGAATATTTGAAACCCAATAAGCAGAAAGAATTGTAGTAATAACTATAAGCGAATCACCTATATTAACTTCACCATATTGCATTGAACAAGTGAAAAGTGGCAATAAAGCATAGAGGATTGCAAGTATTATCACTATGATTGCAAGTGCATGGATAATACCTTTACCTATCTTCATAATGCAATCATTTCTTTTGCTTCACATTATTAGCGTCATTGAGATATTCTTCAATATCCTCCTTCAAAAAAGGCTCCTCTTCGGATATGATAAAAAGGTGTTGCTTTATTGCATCATATGTAACTTCATCAACACGTATTAACCCGCCAAACGCTTCTTCCAAAAATGAAGTCCCATAACCTGCGGTTCCATCCAGATTTACAACAAGTCTATAATTGTTTTTTATGGCTTCTTTTACCAATCCAAGAAGAATTTTTTCGCGAAATTCCTGTCCAGAATAATCTCCTTCCTCAATATATCGCGGGCCAGGTGTCCAAGAAAAGTCTCCTGCAATGCTAAGATTAAGGTCTTCCATCTATATTTCTGTTTGAATCGTTCAATTCCCAGTAGATAAACGTTCCTTCAAAGTTAATGTTTAATTCCCTGTAATCGCCATTTGCGACATCACCATATGCCTTATTAGTGATAACCAATAAATTAGAAAATGAATTTCTGTCCATTGCATCCTTTATTCCAGGCAATCCTTTTCCACGGTGAGGTTCATTTGTAGCAGTAAGATGCATTTTTCCAGTTAAAATCTTTTCCAGAAATTCATGTTGCTTTGTGATACCAAAAAGATCTTTAAGCTTTGTAAGTATGTTTTCAAAGCGATGACCATTTGGCTTATTAGATAAGCTTTTAAAAATACCGACACCAAAATCTACAAAGGCAAATCCAACCTTATTTTGCTTATCCATATGATTAACGGAAAGCCACCAATGTTTATCGCCCTCATTTGCAATAGCGGCATGATCGAACGTATTCTGCATCAATTCAATAAATGTTCTTTGTAGCCCTTGACACCTTCTTTCTGTCTTCCAAACTGTAGTTGATGCCTGCTTAATTATATCTGCTCCAAGAGCAGAGTTAACTGTTTTTTGAGCGTTAGTATATATGCCGTTGGATTTCCCAAATTGGTATTTTTCCCTTTGGTTAAGTAAATGCTTCGTGCCATGAAGATTATCACGAAGTATCTCGAAGAATCCCGAAGTCCTTAACTTATAACTGGCTTCTCCGTCGCTTGGAAAATTGCCATTGAATTTGATTTTACTGCCTATGAAGTTAACAATAATTGCGATAAGAACAACTATTGCATCGTCGCTAATTTTCGCAACTCCTTTCATATCAACAAAAACTGGTTTCCTTTTTTCGTAACATTTTTCAATTTTATCAATGAACTTAACTACAAGGTCAGGATTTTCTCGAAATGAGAAATTTCTAGGCGCTACTACTAGTTCATAACCTAATTGTAAGGAACTTTTTGTTTTTGCTTTAACATATTTCTCTTGATGTGGGCTTCCTTGAAGAGATGAATTTTTATTTCTAAGGTATTCTTGCTTACGAATCCTTTTCTTTAATGATCGTTTAATCCTTCTTTGGTTGGCACGCTTATGTTTAAGCGTTAAATAGAGTTTTCTCATGTGTAAGTACAAAGTTACCAAACATATAATGAAACCTAAGGAAAGATTTTTTATATTATGCCTGAAACTTCTTGCATGTGAAGAACATATCCATAATAAAAGCCCACAATCAAAATAATCTGTACCCTATAAAGTGGACATGGATTAAACCCTACGGGCGATTCAACAAAAGATGATTTCTGTATTCTACAGGAGTCATCTTTTTTAAATTCCATTGCTGTCTCTCGTTGTTATAATACTCCATATACTTTTCTGTTGCCAATTTTACTTCTTCAAACGTGGTGCAGTCCTGGTAGTCTATGTCATCCTTGAAATGCCCGAAAAAAGATTCCATGGGTGCGTTATCAATGCAGTTTCCTCTTCTCGACATTGATTGCACCATTTTCAACTTCTTTACATTATATGCGTATTCGGGATTTGTGTAGTGAACACCTTGATCCGAATGTATCAATACATCTTTAAATGAGGGTATTGATTTATTATTTTTCAAGCTCTCAATTGTCTGAAGCACAATGCCGAGTGTTAAATTATTTGATAGATTCCATGCAACAATTTCCCGACTGGCAATATCTTTCACGGCAGACAGATAGATCATGTTGCTTTGAAATGGTAGGTAGGTGATATCCGTGCAAAATGTCTTATATGGACTTCGTTGCCTGAAATTCCTATTCAATGTATTCTTAAATGTCTTGTGGCCTTCGGTTCTTTTCATGATATCTTGATATGGATTCCTCCTTCGTATTTTTGTCATTAGGAAATACTTATTTTTAATCCTCTTTATTTTCTTGTGGTTCATTACGATACCACGATCCGTTTTAAGCTTCATTTGCAGGGTTCTCCAGCCGTATGTGCCCCTTCCTTTATCAAATACCTCCTTAATGAGCAAGAAATCCTTGTGGTCTTTCTCAGGTCTATCAGCGTGTTGCAGCCATTTGTAGTAGCCGCTTCGAGATACGCCCGCAATGTCGCACAGAATATCTACATTCTTTCCTATCTCCCGTATGATCCCAAACTTTGCCTTTGGCCATAGTTTTACTCCGCTCGTTTGGCCCGGAGTCTGACTAAAAAATCATTTTCTTTTTTAAGGTACACTACTTCTAATTCCAATTTCTTAATCTTTTCTTCATCGGTTAATTTTGCAAACTCTTTATGTCTTCTTTGCCTTAACCCCTTTCCTCTTTGCTCTGTTGTAAATCCGTCAATACCTTTCGCTCTCAATACATGCACCCAATCATGCAAGAGATACCTCGGCCTAAATTTACCAATTGCCTTTAAATCAAACCCTGCCTCTTTAAATATTTCTGGCGGTGACATTCCTTCATTGAGATATTGATCGACCGCCCGTATCTTGAAGTCAGCAGTATACGCGAAATATTTTCCATTGAACCTCAGCACATTCTTATTTTTCACGAGCTTCTCTATTTGTTGTTTTGTATATGATGGTTGCTTCATAGTTGTTTTTTAATTTAATAATATCCCAGTGGCAGGCACAAAAAAAAAGTGGACACGTTTGTGTCCACTTTGTGGGGCCCAGATCATATTATGACGGGTCTTTAGTTTACATTCAAAACGGCAACATCTCATCTTCGACATAATCAATAGCTTCCTTTTTATCAAACTGCACCCCAAGTATAAATTCAACGGCTTCTTGAGCCATTTCCGCAGCCTCAAACGCTAAAAGAGGGTTCTTTTTGAACATTCTAATCCAATGCTGGAGGTAGATGTCATCACACGGTTGCTTGACTTCTATGCCGGTATAAGACCGAAAGTACCATGACCCGATTTCCATGACCAGTTCTTCAATTGCCATAATTTCGGGGAATAATCGTTCCAGGAACGAATGATCTTCCCTACCGAGCCGCAACCAATGCTTTGTGGCCGCCACAAGCTGTTTGAAGAATATGTCAAAGTATTCGTCACGGCTAGCAAAGTACCGCATTGAAGGCATAGTAATGATGTCCTCTGAGAGATCATAGAACTGTATCGTGTCTCCGTGGACAAGACGGGGGCAATGGTCCAGTCCTTCAATGACTTCTTTGCAGGCTTCAATAGGTGGCTTTTGTACTGGGCATCGTGGGACAATGATTTTGGGAATGTCCCCGCACTGCTCAATGTTATACACCTCATACGGCCGAAGGGAGCGGAAACCGATCCCATCTAATATTACATGAGGCTTTTGTCCCCGATAAATGTATGCCCCTATCCGCTCAATTTGAGATTCAGTGAGAAAGTAGTTGCGATCATATCCCTTTGCAGCTAACAGAAGAACATTGATGCCTCTGTATGGTCTTTTTGTCAAAAGGTTTGATGGCACTTCATTCCACGTTGTATGCCAGGGAACAATTCCTGATTCCAACAGGCCAACCATTTGCTCACTAATGCATTGGTGTGTCTGCAACTCCCTGTTTTTCATGGCGTCTCTTTTTAGAATTTTTAGAGGATTCAGGGTTTTCAACCGTTGGTACATCTATCGGTTCATATTCCCCTTCAGCAAGTTGTACTGTCTCAGCAACTACATCCTCTTTTTTGTTATTCAGGATGTAATTGACCGCCCTTTGAGCACTCATTGCAGCATTGATTACCAGGAACCTGTCCCGTTCAAGCCTTTCAATCCAGTAATGGATATAATTTGAACTGTATCCAGGTTGGGGAATCTTAATCCCTGCAATGGATGCAAGCTGCCATGCCCCAATTTCAGCAGTCAATTGCCTGAGTGCATATTGCCTTGAATCATAGGCAAATTGGTCTGTTACCTCTTTGCGGTTCAACCTCGTTTCATTTCCGGTCGCGATAATCAATTCATGGAACAAGGTGAAGAAATACTGATCCCTATCCTTGAATGCTTTGAGGAGTGGCATATACACGCTGTCTGAAAAATTGTGATACATTGGTTCACCATCGGTAAAGATGATCTTTGGCATGAGAGGTATGCCAGCCTTGATTTCTTCTGCTCTCTGGTACGGATTCTCTGGCAGTTCAATTTCCGGAAACTCCCCGGGCAATTCATCGCACTGTGCGACATTGAATACCGTATAAGTCAGCAGCTTCCACTTTTCACCATCTTCTCCTTTTTTCCAGAGGACTATGGAATACCCTCTTTCTCTAGGCTTCACCTTTGCATTCATGTCTTTGATCTGCTTGAATGTGAGGAAGTAATTCAGCGGATAGCCAAGAGAGGCCAGCAGCAATTGATTGATGCCGATATACGGCAGTTTGGTTGCCGGATTGAGCGGCACACCTTCCGGTGTCCAGGCTCGTCTCCAAGGGACACGTCCTGATTTGAGATTGTTGATGAAATGTTCTGTTACGAACTCGTTGACGTTTTGTTTTTCTGAAATTTCCATTTTGTTGTTATTTAATTGTGAAAGAAAAATGATTTCATTCACAGTGTAAACCATTCGCATAGAGTGTGTAAGGTAGTAATATGCCCGGATTCGGGAATTTTCAAAGTCCTGAAAGCAGGTAGACAATTTTGAGGTTTTGTGATAGAACACAGCCCATGAGCAGTTAATGGCCCCAAAGCCGATATTTACCCATAAAAACCTCATTACCCGACCTCATATACATCAAAAGGCTCTGTAAGCGCCTACAGAGCCTTTTAAAGCTGTTTGGGAAGCAGAAATCCGATCCCCAGTATTTGACCAAACAAGAAAAGCTGGCTGTTATCAAATTTACGGTTAAGCCTGAAAAGGGACTTGAGGACTTTGTCAGAAGAGTTCATAACCAGACGAGGTTCATCCCTGAACTCCGGACCAGCGACCGAGAATCCGTTATCTATTTTCTGGAAATGCTTTTATCCTTAGCCCAGCGGCAGTATGACCTCATATTCAATGGAGACATTAATGCTTTGAAATCCATTCATAAAGAGCTCAAAACGAATGATATCTATTCGATAAAGCGAGGACCCTGTGTACTTTCGAAAGATGAAAAATTTGAAGCTATGATTGCCGACTTTCTGAAAGGTCAAAATTTTGACCGTGATAACGACTACACCAATATCTCAGACCTTCCGGCAAAGTATTTATCTATGCTTGACTATTATTTGAAACATCGCAAGGATATTTCCGAAACCCAGCTGTGGTATGATTTTCTCGCCATTTCCGCATATATGTTTTATGGAACCAAACTCGAACTGCTTACACTAAAGAAACTCCAGAACCGCTAATTCCATAACTGCAACCGCCTCAAATATCTTCACATAGTATTTATTTTTTTTGAGCCTGTAGTATTCATTTTTAAGGAAGGGGTATTTGTCGGCTATCTTTTCTGCCAACGCGGTTTTATTCTTAACCTCGGATTTCAAGTAGTGACGTTCTATGGTTTCGATATCGTAAAAATATAACGGTACATACTTTTCCAGAGCCCGTTTGGTGATCTCTTTCAAGCATTGATTCATTCCCTCAGACCGGAAGGAGGGATGCGGTAGCTTCATTCCAATAGCTGTTACCCCATAGCGATCAATGGCTTGTTCAATCACTCTCCAAATCTTCCTGACTTTTTTCCTGGAATACGTTTCCAGGAATACCTTCATTCGCCAATCAATCAGGTCATTTCTGGTGCCAACTGCTAAGCCTAAAGTTCTCGTTCCCAGGCTAACGCCTAAAATTACGATTGCCTTTTTCACCATAGCTTAAAAGTATTGAGTTAAAGTACGCCGCCTTATTGTCAATGTCCTCTTTGGAAAGAACATAGGCCAGCTTTTCTAATAAATAATCCTTGGGAATGTGAGGGACAAATTTGAGGTAGTAGTCAACATTGCCCGGCTCAGCCAGAGCCGTGGCGATATGGGAGGCCAATTTATGTTCCTCCTGCGGGGTTAGGTGATTCATAGATTTTCAATGTTAATCTTTGAAGGGTTCCGACGCCGTTTCTCGATTTTTATGTATTAAACGAATCCGTCGAAGCGCACTTCTCTGTTAATCTTTTCAGGGGCAGAATCTTCAAAAAGATTCGGATACAGGTCCTCAAGATTGCATCCAAGTTTCCTGGCTATTTTCACTGCTACATCAATCGGTGGAAATGATTCATCATTTTCCCACCGTGAAAGTGCTGAGTCGGAACAACCTACCTTTTTTGCAAGAGCGCTTTGCTTCAAGCGCCCGGACTTTCTCCAAATCCTGATTCTATTTGATGGTGACTCTCGACCATTAATCTCCATAATGTTAAGGTAACAAGTTTAGGATGAGTTCGTAATGTAGTAATATCCGTCAAATTCGGGAATGTTGTGGATAATTGAAAATTGATAAAAGAAAAAAGCGATCATAAGTCGTTTTTTCAAATGATAATTGCTGCAGCCAGTACCGTATATCGCGATTATATACGATGAATGTGAAATATAAAATGCAGTATCCACAGATTTCACTTTCCCCTCACTTTTTTTATGCTAAAATAGGGGGCATGACAATCAAAAAACCAATTCCAAACAATCTTAAATATTACAGGGAAAAAGCAGGCTACAAACAGGCAGAGGTAGCAGCCATATTAAGCCTGTTAAAGAATGATGAATACCATAAACTCCCGAACAATCTTAAATACTTCCGTGAGAAACAGGGGCTTTCATTGAAAGAAGTTGCTAAAAAATTAGGCATAGCCTCACCGAAAACAATTGAGAAATGGGAAAATGCAGAAACGGTGCCAAGAAATCCCAGGCATGTGTTTTTGCTCGCGCAATTGTACGAAACTACTACGTCAAAACTTTATGAACAGATGGAAAAAGCGATTACCAGGGATATAACAAGGGCAGAGAAGGAGTTGGGATTAAAATGATAGGCATTCCTAAAAAGCATAGGTAAAATCAATAACCAATTACGCTTAATTTACAAGTAAAAGAACCCATGTCCCGGAATTGTTGCCGCTTGCTTGCAATATTACCTGCGGGGGTATATAATTAGGATACCATCGCCGTAAGGCGTTAACGGCCCCTTGAATAAAGGGGTGCGTATATAAATAAAATGTATATCAAAGACTTTGATTCTTGGAATCAGGTTAAAAAAAGAATACAAGGGGAAACAAGGCATATTGCCATGCGCAAGGGTGAAATCCGATGGACTTCCTGCGGCATAAATCTTGGGAGTGAAATTGACGGGAAGGGCGTTTCATTTACCCGTCCCGCCCTTATCCTTCATGTTGTTGGTTCTGAATTGGCATTGACAATTCCGTTGTCATCCAAACGCAAAGATATTGCAGGATATATTGCTTTTGAATGGAAAGGAAAAACAATGTCCCTTTGCATTCATCAAATGAGAATTATGTCTCAGAAAAGAATACTGGACCGTATTGGACGAGTTTCAGAAAACAGATTGGATGAGATCAAAAGTACCGTCAAGGAATTTTATTCCCTGTAAGTTTTCAGATTATTTGCAATGTACTTGTATAGATTACTTGTTATCCAATATGCTCTTTAACTGTGCTATACTCACCTGTATTCGGAAAATCATGCATCTTCCACTAAACCGTATGATACCGAACACGATATGCAAAGGGTACTGGTTGAAAGTCATCTGCTTTAATTTGCGAATAGCAATAAAGGCTTGGAAAAATAGCCAACTATTTGTCAATAAGGGACAGCAAATATTCAGTTTCTTTCATAAACACATCTATATCTCCCAATGCTTTTTCCCAATCATAGGTTCGAAAGCTGTCCTGAAAAGCCAGCAATGTAGGACAACTGAAGTAAAAATCACCCATTTGTCCTTTATTCTCAAGCATTTTCCATGGTTCGATTATCTCTTTAATGGATGGCATCCATTTTGCCAGAAATTGAAACGAAAATGTGTATTTTACCCTTATTTCTTCAGCATTTATTGAGAGGTTCGAAAATATTTTGCTCAAGAGCAGTCGTTTGTCTTCCGTAGTTGCCTTTGGACTTTCATATATCCGTTGCGCGGAAGCACCAAGCTCACACGTCTTAGCCGCTGCCTGATAATATATAGGGTTTTTTGAATCATCATGGTTCAAAATTTTAAGAGCATTTTCCTTATCTTTTGTGTACGTCTGAAATTTTTGCTCATAAAATTCAACAGATATTTTCTTATCAATCTTGTCCTCATAAATAGCTTCCAGGCGCTTCTCAGCAACCGCTAAGGCGGATTGTGCTTCAGTTGCAACATGAGAATCCTGGGTTATCCCTTTTTTGCAACTGGCTTCCAGAGCTTTATCCAAAACATGTAAGACTTCTTCATCCTTCGGAACTACATTGTTGAATAGCTTGAATAATTTTCCTTCGATTGATTCCTGACGGTACCATGTTCGATGAGTGCAGGAGCGATAGCCGCTACAGTGTCCATACCAGTGCCCTTTATGGATTTCCCAGGTAATGAGACCGCCGCATCCTTCACATTTCACTTTGGCCTTAAATACCGGGGTATGTTTTTTAAACTGTGGGTTTTTCCTTCCATGCAATATATCCTGGACTGAATTAAATAATTCTTTTGATATGATCGGCTGATGCTTGCCTGAATATGTGTCACCCTTCCAACGAAAACAACCATAGTATAGTGGATCGGAAAGGATATAACAGATTTGGCTCCGGGACACCTTTTTGCCTTTTCTGCTTCGGAGGCCTTCCGCATACATTAGGTCAGTTAAGACTGAACTGGAATAATTACCAGTGGCATACAGTTCAAAGAGCCGTTTAATATACGGTGCTCTTTGAGAATCAATAATATGAATTTTGTGTCCCTCTTCCCCGCTGGTTTGATAGCCGAGTTTTGAGTGTGTTGGCAGCCATCCTTGAGCTATTTTTTCCTTTTGTCCCTTCTTTACTTCTTCTGAGAGGTTGTTGCTGTAAAATCGGGCAACCGCTACCTTTATATCCCACATGAATTTTTCATGTGCCGGAGTGTTGCGATGGATGATCAGGCTTTCTTTGATAAAGTGAACAGCCCGCCCGTCTTTTTCTTTCAGCCAGTCATCTATCTGTAAAGCATCTCGTGGATTGCGGGTCAGACGGTCAATCTTTTCGCAGCAAATAATCTCAATTTTATTCTGATTCAGGTATTTGAGCATTTCTTGGAATAACTTACGAATTTGCTTCTCTGTAGCACCTTCAGAGATGCGAAAGACCTTTTCGGTAATAAATCCTTTGCTCCTTGAATACTCTTTTAAGAGTTTTTCCTGGGCATCCAAAGAATAACCGGTGTCTTCTTGCTCTTTTGATGATACCCTGCAAAATAGTATGGTTTTCATGATAAAAATTGAATTAAGCTAATATAATTATATATATGCCTTGCCTTATTAGCATAGCACTTTTTACCTATTCATCAATACGGCACTCTATTTTATAGAGGTTATAGAAATACTCGGATAGATCTTGGAGAATGATTGACGCTTCAGAAAAGCTAAGGGTTTCGCCATATTTTCGATTGACAACTTCTTGAAATTCTTTGATTAAGTCTTCACTTAGGTCATCCATGATACTACTTTACGCATTTTTGTATGATTACGTCAGGTAGTAAGTTTCCCTAATTTGGGGAAATTACAGTCTTACAACTTGATTGTAAAATTCGTATCATATCAATATGAATGAACATGATCAACAATTTTGTACTCCGATTGGAGTAACCAATTTTAGAAACTCCGTAGAGTTCTATATCAAAGACGAGGACAGGTTAGGCCACATATACTGTATCGGCAAAACAGGTGTTGGGAAATCTACTTTGCTTGAAAATATGGCAATCAGCGATATTCAGAAAGGCAAAGGACTGTGTATCATTGATCCGCACGGAGACATTGCAGAAGACATATTGCACTATATACCAAAAGAAAGAATCAAGGATGTTATATATTTGAATCCTGCCGATCTAACCCACTCAGTTGGTTTTAATCCGTTGCGAAGCATCCACCCCGATCATCAGTTCTTGGTTGCTTCCGGTATAGTCTCTACATTTAAGAAAATTTGGGAAGACAGTTGGGGCACGAGAATGGAAAACATCTTAAAGTATTCGTTATTGACCCTGCTCGAATCCCGCCACGCCACCCTGCTCGATATACAACCATTGCTCACCAACCAGTACTTTAGGAATGGCATATTATTCAAAGTCAAGAATCCGCACATATTAGAGTTTTGGAGAGAGGAGTTTGAAAAGTATCCACCAGCCCTTAAAGCAGAAGCAACAGCCCCAATCCTGACCAAATTAGGGTTATCTCGAATAAGCGTACCACTGCGAAATACGGTTGGGCAAAAATATTCCAGTTTTGCCTTTCAGGACGTAATGGACAATGGGAAGATATTTATTGCGAATCTCAGCAAAGGTAAATTAGGAGAAGACATATCCGCATTTTTAGGTGCTATGTTGGTCACGAATATCCAGTTGTCCTCCTTATACCG
>Ga0206844_10361_pt1 | contig 11094 bp, 11 predicted proteins | sample Alteio_BWOrgCont_22_FD_152907 | JGI IMG/M metagenome (GOLD analysis project Ga0206844, IMG submission 152907) | Enriched cells from forest soil in Barre Woods Harvard Forest LTER site, Petersham, Massachusetts, United States -... | ecosystem: Environmental > Terrestrial > Soil > Temperate forest >...
GACACGTCGTCTGCCCGGCCTTGCCTTTTGCGGCGCTGAGCGTTGGCAGCAACAAGGCGGCGAGAATGGCGATGATGGCAATGACCACCAGCAATTCAATGAGGGTAAATCCCATTTCCGGTCCAATTGGTTCTCTCATATAAAAGGCACGTGACACTCCACGCTTAATATCGGTTCGATCGACATATTTCAGACAATGCAATCGCCCATGGATTCAATCTCATCTTGAAAATTGCGGCTGTCGAGTCAATTTGCACAGTCCCGAATCTGCGGGGCGCATCTCAGATTTTGGCGCAGGATTGGATCCGTCCCGAAGGGACATTCTGAGAATAGCCCGGCGTTTCAACGCCGGGAAAAGCAGGAGAAGGCTTGAAGTCCCGAAGGGACGGCTGAAAACCAAGGGGAATCAATCGTCCCTTCGGGACGCGCGGCCAATTCCGACCAAAAAACCGGCGTTGAAACGCCGGGCTATTATCGCTTGTCCCTCCGGGACATCAGGGCAAACCGCAGCGGGCGGAATGCGTGTGAGTGGGAGGGTTTGGCTGTCGCTGTCCGTCGTCCCGCAGGGCGGGATCTTACGCGCTGCGGCTGACCCGTTGGACACAGCCACGCTTCTGGGCAGTTCGCGGATGCGCCCCCGTGCAACGTGCGCATCATAAGACACCGCCCGCATCGAAAACGGAACGGAGCGCCGTGCGCACGGTGCGGGACGGCTTTGGATGTTCCTGCTCGCAGCATGGCAAATGAAAACCCCATGCCTTGCCCAACCATGTGCGGCTATAAGCCGGTCACAGACCGGCGCTCCGGGGCAGAGCGTGGATGCGCCCTCGTGCAACGGCCTACGTTCGACAAAATTGACAATCATGAAAGTCAGAAATATGATCGGCGCATGCCGGAATGGGTAAGCGCAGATTATGGTCGAATCACGTCACGAGTCGGCGATGGCGCGGTTTTCTGCGTTAGGATGCATTGCGTATTGTGAATACATGGATCATCAGACGATTGATTGTAACAATAATGGTGTTGCAATTCCTTTGGTTTATTCTTTTGCCAGCGGGCAATAGGTTAGCGCCAAGGAGTCCCGAAATGGCTCAAGCCCTTCGCGCGTCTGAAACGAATCGGTCAGCAGCCACGGAGGCGGCAATGTGGGAGCAGATGCGTCACGATGATTTGCGTGATGCTCGCCGAAATGAATTTTTGTTCAGCCTGATGTTGCTGATTGATGCCGCAGTTATTTATTTGTTCTGGAATTATGGCACCATGAAAACGCCGTCTGAGAAGTCGGCGGGGGCAACCCGGAAACAGCATCCCGAGTGATTGCATTACTGGCGCTTCGCCGCCTCTGCCAGTTGCATAAGCTGCTTTGCCCGGTTGCACTTGCCCGACCCTGACCAATATGGCGGCCATGCTTCGTTTCGGGCCGAATCAAAGGATTGCCAGGCAGTTCCCGCAGTTGCCGGGGAACTGCGCGGGAAAACGACCTCTGTGCCGGACGGGAAGTCTGGCGGTTGGAGCCGCCAGTTTGGTGGGGTAAATCAATCCGCTGATACGGTCAGATCCGTCAGACGATATTCAACCGGGTCCCAATTTGCGGTGACCCGACCGGCCGCTGCGATACCCATGTATTGCGCCGGTTGAACAGAGGCCATGGGCAGAACCTCCTCAATCGACAAGCCGGTGAAGCGGACCGCATTCGCCACCGCGCGATCCAGCGTCACGGATGAACCGGCCATCCATGGTTTGCCCGGCGGACAGGCCCGGCCATCCGCGCCCAGGATCACCTTCATGCCGTTGAACTCATAGGTTCCGGGCGGGCACCCGGCGGAGGAGATGGCGTCCGTCACCAGAATCGTTCGCGCGGGCGTCTTGGCGCGAATCATGGCTTTCACCGTCGCCGGCGGGAGATGCAGGCCGTCGGTAATCAGGCTGGCGCACAATTCGTCAGCCGCGAGTTGTTCCCAAATGAAATTGGGGTGGCGCGGCAGCATGGGTTGACAGCCGTTGCCCAGATGAGTCGAAAGGGTGGCGCCCGCTTTGACCGCGTCGCGGATTTGCTCCGGCAACGCCATCGTGTGGCCGATGGCCACGCGAACTCCCGCCGCAACCAAATATTCGGTCAGGCGAAGCGTTCCGGGCACTTCGGGAGCCAGCGTCACCAGCCGGATTTTCCCGTCAGCAACTTCCTGCCGGCGTTTGAAATCTTCGGGGGACGCCGGTATCACATGTTCCAAAGGGTGCGCTCCCCGGGCGTCCTCCGAGATGTAAGGTCCCTCCATATGGAGGCCGGCAATGGCGGGTGAATTGACGGCAACCAGCGTTCGCGCGCAGTGGGCAAACTGTTCAAACGACGAGGTGATCAGCGTGGGCAAAAAGCGGGTGACACCGGTCGCCCGCAGCGCCGCGATGGCCCCCAGGATTTCCCCGGCGGTCGTGCGTGGATTATTGAAATCCACGCCGGCAAAACCGTTCACCTGAAGATCGCAAAAACCGGGAAATTCAATTTGCATGCCGCTGCGGAGTTACGTTTCTTTTGACGCGCCCGCCCGCGTTTGCTGGTTGAGCAGGGAAGCAGAGTCCTGGTCGAGGAATACGGTGACATCGGCATGGGTTCGCAGAATGGATGCGGGTGCCGCCGGGCTGATGGGGCCTTCGAGGCAGGCCTTGACCGCCTTCGCTTTGCGCCGTTCGGGCGTGACGCAAAGAATTTTTTCCGCTTTGAGGATCTGCCGAATGGAGATCGTAATAGCCTGCCGGGGAACTTCGCTCAAATCCCGGAACCAACCTTCACCGACCTGCTGACGCCGACACGCCTCGTCGAGATTGACGACGAGGAAAGGCGTTTCCGTTTCAAAATCGGCGGGCGGATCGTTGAAGGCCAGATGTCCGTTTTCGCCAATGCCGACGAACGCCACGTGAATGGGGCCGGCGTTGAGCGCCTCACCCACCTGCTGGCAGACCGCCGATACGTCACCCTCGCCATCCAACAAGTGATAGCGCCCGATTCCGGTGGGCTGAATAAATCGTTCCATCAAGTATTTGCGAAAACTGGCCGGATGGGTCACCGGCAGTCCGACGTATTCATCCAGGTGAAACATTTCCGCTTTTGACCAATCCACTCCCGGCGACGCCACGAGGGCCGTGAGAAACGCGAGGTGCGAAGCGCCGGTCGCCACAATGATCCGGGCGCTTCCGCGAAGCGCAATGGTCTCGGAGATAATTTGGGCGGCGCGCCGCGCCGCGGCTTGCGCGAGGTCGGTGCTGTTGCTGAATTCTTTGATGATCATAAAATTTTCCTTTCCCGCGTGGTTACTTCTCACGGGCTTTCGTCCATTGAACGAGGGTTGATGGACGCGCTCAAATATTTGGGCGAGCAAAGTCACGGCCGCATGGAACCAGCCTCTTTGGCGTCGCTTGCAAAATGGTTTATCACAGCCAATCCCGTCTGTCGAGCCTGTCACCAGCGGTGAAAATCCGCGGGCCACATCCTGACACCGCCCCCGGAGCGATGGTTGGCAGGCAGGGACGGTGCGCTGCGGTTGGTTCGTTGGACACAGCCGCACTCCGAGGCAGCGCCCATGCTGGCCGGGCTTATGGCTTCGCACCAAGATTGGGCACGGAGGTTTTGCTGATCGAGGCCTCCGGCACGGATTGAAGAGGAATGGCGGGCGACCATTTTGCCCAGTCGTCTCCGGGCTTCTCGTTCAGGATAAATTCCGCACCGTTGGTCACGGCCGGTTGGAAATCCGGCGGGGTGGCAAAGGCAATGCCGCCGCTGATGAGGGTTTGGGCGGATTCGGCGCTGATCGTCGCACCGCTGAACAAGCCGATATGAAAATTTATGCCGCCGGCGTTCCAGAATTTGGAGTTCAGCCGCACCAACGGCGCATATTCCTCCGCCACGCGGGCATGGATGACGACCTGGCGGGCGTCGTCACTCAGCCGGCAGGTCACCACTTCACCGACCTGAATGTCCCGGTAAAAAATCGGCGATCGGGGTTGCATGGAACCGAGTTTCGGCGTCAGCAGCACAATCTCCAGCGCCTGGATGGGCTCAATCGGTTCTTTTTCCGCGCCAGTGAAACTATTCGTGCGCGCGCCATTGCCGGGTTGCACGTTGATGTAGTTCCCGGAAACGAGGGTGCCCAATCCGCTTACCGCACCCGGTTTGAATTCGGGGCGGACGATCCAAAAAACTGCTCCCTGCCGCGCGAGACCGGCAGCGAAGCGGTCCAGTTTCGCGGTGACGGCCACGCGCTGCTGGTCTGCGGTCAGGTTCAACGTTTCCACTTCCCCAATTTTCTCGCCCCGATATTGGAGCAGCGTATTTTCGGGCTGCAGTCCATCAACCCTTTCAAAATAGATAGTGATGATCGGCCCGGCGAACAGGATGTCGCGGCAGGCATACCAGACACACAAAAGCGCGGCGGCCAGCGGGATGAGCCAGAGCAGCAGGTTCATCCGGCTTGGCTTGATTTTCGCCTGGGGCGGCGGACGCGTGGGTTCATTCATAGCGGTGTTGGTCGGCAGATGAATCCCAGATGAGACGGGGATCAAAACTCAGGGTGGCCAGCAGAGTCAGGACGACCGCCGCCGAAAATGCAAACACGCCCCGGCCCGGATGGACGGTGGCGATTTCACCCATTTCAACCATGGAAACGCAAATCGCGAGCAAAAAAACCTCCAGCATGTTCCAGGGATCAATGATCCGGATAATTTGGTAGATCCAGGTGCGGGTTCGTTTCCAACTTGGCCAATTCAGGGTGAGGCTGATGAAGATCAGTCCGGCGATTTTCAGCACCGGCGTCAAAATACTGGTGCAAAACACCAGCGCGGCAATGAAGTATTGTTTGTGCGCGTAGAGGGAGGTGATCCCCTGGAAAATGGTGGTCTGACTGTGGTGCCCCTGATATTCGGCGGTGACCACTGGGTAAAAGTTGGACGGAAAATAGAGAATCAAGGCCGCCAGCGAAAACGCGAGGGTGCGCCCCCGGCTGTTGCGCCGACGATGAAAAATCTGGAAGTTGCAGCGGCCGCATTTTACGACCGAGTCTGAGGGGACATCATCGGCCTCTTGCACCAAGCCGCAAGTCTGACAAGCTACAAGATTCACGTGCATCACAAATTATCTCGAAGCTTGACCGGGAAAACCCATGACGGCCATGGGGTGTTCACCCCAGGGACCATGTCCTGCTCCAATTTCCGATAAAAACCGGCAGATGCCTCAGCTGGACCGGGGAATAAAGCCGGGCACGCCTGTCCGAACCACTGAGTTGAACCGGACGCTCGTCGTGATATTGTCCCGAATCTCCCGCATGGCGTCTTCAGGCAGTGCCGATATTTCGAAATTCTCCCGGATATGACTCAGGGTGGTTGAAGTGGTCAAGAAGGCGGTTCCGCGTTGCACAGCCCACGCCAGCGCCACCTGAGCAGGTGTCTTGTGAATGCGTTGTGCGATGTCCGAGATTACCGGGTCGTCCACTATTCTGGGCTTCAAAGCATGTCCCAACGGTGCAAACGCTTGCACAACTATCCCCTGCTCCCGGCAGAAATCAAGCAGGTCCCATTCGGGCAGATACGGATGGGACTCGACTTGTACCACGGCCGGCTTGATTCGCGCAACCGCAACGATCGCTTGCAACTTCTCCAAAGTCACATCCGACAAGCCAATCGACTTGCACTGTCCGCCGTCCACTAGATCCTCCAAGGCCCGCCAGGTCTCGACCAAGTTCACCCTGAAATCCTGGATTACCTGACCGTGCTCGTCCCGCGGGTCTTGCTCGTCGCCGGGTTGGAAGGCAAAAGGGGTATGGATAACATAACAATCAACCAAGTCGATCTGCAATCGCCGGCAACTCGCATCGAAGGCGGGTCTGACCCGCTCCGGACGATGATTAGAGTTCCATAGTTTTGTTGTGATGAAAACATCCTCCCGCTTGATGGCCCCCGCTTTGAACACTTCCTGCATCGCTTCGCCGACCGCTGCTTCATTACGGTAGCGTTCCGCACAATCGAAGTGCCGAAAACCCACTTCCAAGGCAGTCTTAACCGCTTGCCTGGTAACGAGAGGATCAGGGATCAGTGTGCCAAACCCAACCGCCGGCAGGGCGCCGGCCCCGTGGGCAAGAGGTATTCTCGTATGTCGAATTGCGTCGTTGGTTTTCATATTCACAATGATAGGTTTGAGGCCAGCCGCCGCCTGACAGCGGCGGACAGCCGCGATCTAATGTACGCGTTTATTTGGAACCTTCCAGCGCTTCGTGCCGGCACCTCAACCCTCTGCTCGAAGGCCAAATCCTTTCGGATCTTCTCTAAATCAAGCATCAGGTCTTCTGAGAACTTGAAAAGAATATCGGCTTGTAAACTGGTCGGAATACCAACCTTCGCCTCTGCTTGCCATGGCTCTAACATGAACACCCGTTTGCTGCTGGCAATTTTTCCACCCTGTCTCCTCGCCTTGAATGAAGCCGGCGCCGCGCAGTCGGCGTGGCGGCGACGAAGCCCAAAAATCTCATTGCAAATAATACCGGAAAGGCCACGATTTAGGGCTCAAGCTGGTGATCAACGACCAGTGGCGGTTTAACGCAACTTAACATGAATCTGGCAGAACAAGTCAGACAGGCGGGCGTCGTCGGTGCCGGCGGCGGCGGTTTCCCCACCCACGTCAAGCTCAACGCCCGGGCCGAAACGGTCATCGCCAATGGCGCGGTTTGCGCCAATTCCCAGAATCCCCCCACAATTCCGGTTGCATTCTGCCGGCCGATGGGGGAATAATTGATACAGTGTATTAGGAGATGGCAATTTCAGGTCCGAAATTCGCCTGCTTCTTAGATAACAAGGCGCAAGCTTGGAATGGGGTGAAAACCAGGCATTAAGAGAATGAAACTGAAACCAACGGGTAATCAGAAGGTCAAACTATGACTGTATCAATTGATATTACCGGAGCGGGGGCCAGAGATCCCCGGCGAAAGCGTTCTGATGCTTGCCTTGGGAACGGTTTTACCTTGATCGAATTGCTGGTGGTCATTGCCATCATTGCCATTTTGGCGGCGATGCTCCTGCCGGCGCTTCAGGCGGCCAAAGCGAAGGCCCAGGGCATCTCCTGCATGAACAACCAGCGTCAGTTAGCCCTGGCCTGGCGCATGTACGCCGATGACAATCATGACAGTTTGGTCCTGTCGAGTGACGACGGCACCGGCGCGCCCTATGTGCCCTACGATACAGGGACCCATACCGCCAATAATTGGGCGTGGACCTGGTCAAAAATGGACTCCAATGGATTGAACCCCTTTAATACGGACCCGCATGCAGACATCATGCTGCGCCCGCTTTGGCAGTATGTAAAAAACTCGGCGATTTACAAATGTCCGGCCGATATGTCCACCGTGAACTCCAACGGCGTAGTGGTTCCCCGCATTCGCAGCATTTCCATGAATTATTTTCTAAACCCCTATGGCAGCAATATCTTGCCGCCAGACTCAGCCGGTTGGGGTCAATATTATATCCCTTATTATTCAAAAACCACCAATCTGATCCTCGGTCGCTCACCCGGCCCGTCCGATACATTCGTGTTTATTGATGAACGGTCCGATGTCATTAACTGGGGCAATTTTGGCACGGACATGTCGGGTTACCCAACGCCAACAAGTCCAATTCCCAGGGGGCCGGTTTACAAGTGGTATTATGACATGCCGGCCAGTTATCACCATCGGGCCGCCGGCCTGTGTTTTGCAGATGGCCATGCGGATCTTCATCGCTGGCAGGTGGCCAGCACCATGCCGCAACTCAACAGCCTGGTTCAGTGGGGCAACTGGGCAGCGCCAAACAGTGTGGATGTCGCCTGGATGCAGGATGTCTCGGCGCGGCCAAATTAACAGGGAGCCGTGGGCTGCGAATTGGCCGGACGACCTGGCTCGCAAATCGCCGGATTTGATCTTCGCCCAGCCAAAACCGACCGCCGGTCAGCGCTCCGCGAAACGGCCATCTCACCCTCCCTCCGGAATACGCCATTTTTAATTGAATGAAATTGCCGGTATGTTTGTCTAAACTTGATATGAAGGTGTCTTCCATTATTAAATCGTCGTTGCTGGTAGCGATGGCCTCCCTGCTGGCTACCGGGTGCGTGGTGCGCGAGCGGGTGGTTTACGCCTCCCCACCGGTTGCTCCGGCACCGGATGTGGTGGTCACCGAAGACATGCCGGCTCCTTATGTGGAAGTGGTTCCCGCCGTCCCGCGACCGGGATTTGTCTGGGTGCAGGGCGCGTGGGTCTGGCGCCACCATTGGGTGTGGGTGCGCGGTCATTGGGACCATCCGCCCCGGCCCGACGCAGTCTGGATCGGCGGACGGTATGAATATCGCGGAGGCGCCCGGGTTTGGATTGGTGGTTACTGGCGTTGATTAGAATTTGTCCGGCGATTACGGGCCTTTGGTCGCAACATGCCGAAGGCCCGGTTTTTTTGGCTGGTGGGGTAGTGGGGCGAGCGTCCTCGCGAGCCGGACGAACACTTGGTGTGAGCATGCTCGTCCAGAAGACTCGCCCGGCTCGCGAAGACATTCGCCCAACTATTTCACCATTTGTTTATTTCAAGGCGTCAGTTGCACACCATGTAAAAACACCGCATTATCTGCCTTGATCCTCTCGTAACGCACGCGCTGTTCAGCCGTGAGCATGGCGTTGATTTGCTGATTGGCGTTGCTGAAGACCAGTGCCACCGCCGGGCGGTATTGCTGGCGAATGGTCTGCATCTGATCACGGGTGCCGCTCAATATCTGGTCCAATTGGGATTGCTGGCTGCCATCCAAACCCAGCCGGCGGGTCAGCCGCTTTTCAATGAGCAATTGAACGCGCGCCGGATGCAAAACGGCTTCCCGCACCGCCCGCCGCACCACCACGCGGGTGCCGGCCACACCGACAATCACCCCCACGAAGAATACGAGCGCCAGCAACAGCCAGGGTTTGATTCGTTTCATGTTCAAAATCCTTTCGGAAGTAAAAACCATTGGGTGGAAAGTTGGGTCACACCATCGCCCCAATCGGTCAATTCCGACGCGCCCAACACCAGATTTGCAGCGACCCCCAGAGCCATCAGCACGAGCGCCGCAACGGCCAGACGCGGGAACAGCGCATTCAGTTCATCGAAGAGCGCGGGCTCGCCTGGCGGTGCCAGTGGCGGTGGCGGTTCCTGGCGGAGCGCGCGCAACACTTGATCCGCAAAACCGGCGGACGGCCCGAGGCCGGTGACCGTTCGCGCCGCCCGAAACAATTGGTCCAGTTTCTTCCTGCTCATAATTTTTTCCAGCTCACAAATTCATCCATTTTTCCAAGGCTGACCGCAGTTTCAAACGCGCCCGGAGAGCCCGCACGCGCACGGCCACCCGCGAGATGCCCATGGTATCAGCGATTTCCCGGACACTGCGGCCTTCCAGCTCCTGCAACGTGATGACCACGCGATCGGACGGGGAAAGTTCGCGCAGGGCACAGTGCAGCAGCTCTGCCGCATCGCGCGCCGCCGGTTCACGGTTTTCATCCGTGCTGCGCAGCCAGTCCAGTGCGTCCTCGCCCAGTTCCGGCAGGGCGATGTCGTTGCGCCGGCGTTTTTCGCGCCGTAAATGATCCAGCGCCACGCGCACGGCGATTCGGGATATCCAATGTTCAAACGGCGCACGGTGATCAAACGCGGCCCGGGCGCGCCAGGCTTTGAGAAAAGTCTCCTGCGCCAAATCCTCCACCCGGTGCGAGTCCGGCTCATAGCGGTGGAGGATGGCAAAAACCCGCGCCTGATGCCGCCGGACCACGACGGCGAAATCCTCCGGCGCGTCGTCGCGGGCTGGTTCCGGCACTCCAGTCTCATCACTCACATTATTTGCTCAAGCCTGCACCGATCCGGGCAATGACGCCATCCAGAAACGCTTCCAGATTGTCCTCCAGCACGGTAATCCGCCCGCCACCATGGCGGAGGCCAGGCAAAGCATGAAGAATTTCGCTTTCATATCCTCTTCTTAAACGCTCAAGCGGGCGCAGATGTTACCGGGAATTTTTTGTGGGGACGAGCCGTCCCCACCCCGCCAGCGGCTGGAATCAGCGCTTCAAGTCTGGCACGGCCGCTGTTTCAACATCATGCATGGCATGATCCGCCGGCCAATCCACGCCCGACCATAATTTTTGCGCCGTCCAGCGTTCAGGCGGGCCGCTCCAAAAAACATTCGCCGGCGGCAAGCCCAAGGCGAGCAAACCCGCCGCGCACAAGTAGAGGCTGCCGGTGGAAATATACACCTCGCCCAGCGCCGGTTGATGACCGCAAAAGCCAATGCGCAGCCAGCCCTGATCGTCAAAGGTTCCGGGGGCTTCCACCATGCGCCGGATCACCGCCGTCAGGGCGCAACGCACCTGGGCCGGTTTGACGTGCTCGGGCAACTCCTCCTGCCACGACAGCTGGGCAAGCAAATGAAACGCCCCAAACCGGTAACAAATGGACCGGCCCACGGAAGGAAAAGTGCCATCGGGCGCGATCAACCGTTCCTGGACTTCGGCATACCGCCGGGCGCGTGCCAGCACCGTGGCGCGGACGGGCTTGAAGCGGTCGTCCCCCGCCTGCAATATGCCCAGCACGTCCAACAGCATGGGTTGAATGACGAAGCTGTTGTAGTAATCAAAATGGAAAGAATCGCCATCGCCATAAGCGCCGTCCCCCTTGTACCAGCCCAACATTTTGCGGACACACCCTTCCAACCGGGCCCCAACGGTGGGTTCGCCCAATTGCAGCAAAGCCGTTTCGATTATGGCGGCAAACATGACCCAGTTATTGCTCGCAGGCGTGGTAATTTTGCGCGATGACTTCAAGGCGGCAATCACTTGCTGCCGCACGCGCGGATCCAGCGGCTCCCACAATATTTGCGGGGCCCGCAACAAGGCTTGGGCCAGAAACGCCGTGTCCACCAAGGGCTGGGCGCCGCGGGAAAAATTCAGAAAGTCCGCGGATTGCGGATCGGTGGCGGCATCCAGTGCGGCGCGCGCCCAATCCAGGTGCTTTTTCTGCAACATGCTTTCGGCCTCATCCAGACCCGTCGCGCCCAGCCACGGAGCCATGCCACAGAGC
>Ga0206844_10271_pt1 | contig 11063 bp, 12 predicted proteins | sample Alteio_BWOrgCont_22_FD_152907 | JGI IMG/M metagenome (GOLD analysis project Ga0206844, IMG submission 152907) | Enriched cells from forest soil in Barre Woods Harvard Forest LTER site, Petersham, Massachusetts, United States -... | ecosystem: Environmental > Terrestrial > Soil > Temperate forest >...
GTCTCTGGACCCTCGGAGTAGGTTCTGTGCTCTTGTTTTTCGTCCTCTTTGGGCTTTTTCCTCTCGTCAATTTCCACGATTGGACAGGCGCATCAGCCTTCACAATCGGAGAGGCAGCGTTCTGCGGAGGTGCTGCCATGGCGGTCATCGGCTCATTGCGATTGGGTTGGCGCAAACTCAATACTTGAGGCTGTTCGCAGTCGAGGAATCGGTTCGCAGAAAAGCCCCCAGTCTTTTCTCGCGGCCTTCCGACATCGAAAACCATAGCGCAAAGCGAAATCCAGGTTTAGAATCAGGCGCGATTCTTTCATCTACCCGGACGTTCGATGAACTCAACGAAAAAAGGTGTTTCCGTCAAACAGAACCAGCGCCTGCTTCAAGCTGCGCGGAAGGCCATGAAGCAGGCCTATGCCCCATACTCTCAGTTCAAAGTCGGCGCCGCCATGCTGACCTCGAAGGGGAAAGTTTTCACCGGCTGCAATGTCGAGAACGCATCCTACGGATTGTCGAACTGCGCCGAGCGTACCGCGATTTTCGCCGCTGCCGCTCAATTGGGCCCTGGACTCGACATTCGCGCCGTCGCGGTCGTGAATGATCAGGGAGTGCCGTGCTCCCCGTGCGGAGCCTGCCGCCAGGTGATTTACGAGTTCGGACCCGACGCGACGGTCTATTTCCAGAGCTCCAACGGTTGGAAGGAAAGCCACATCACGCAACTGTTGCCGGAAGGATTCCGCCTCAAGTGACCCAGCCGCAGGAAGGTCAAACGGTTCGGGCCATCGATGTTATCCGCAAAAAGCGCGACGGGTTAGAGCAGTCACCAGCCGAGATCGAATATTTAGTTCGCGCTTACACCAACGGCGAGATTCCCGACTATCAAGTTTCCGCATGGCTCATGGCCGTGATCCTCCGCGGACTCACGCGCGCAGAAACTTCCGTGCTGACCGATGCCATGCTGCACTCCGGCGAGGTGCTGGATCTCTCCGAGTTTCCGGCGAAAAAAATAGACAAGCATTCCACCGGCGGAGTAGGCGACAAAACGTCCCTGGTATTAGCGCCGCTCGCAGCAGCGGGCGGTTTGATCGTGCCCATGATCAGCGGTCGAGGACTCGGGCACACTGGTGGCACGCTTGACAAGTTGGAGTCCATCCCCGGCTTCAACGTAAACCTGTCAATCCCCGACTTCCGCCGTGTCCTCCGAGCCTGCGGCTGCGCTATGATCGGCCAGACTTCCGAGATCGCTCCCGCGGATCGAAAGCTCTACGCGCTGCGCGACGTCACCGGAACGGTCGAGAGCCCTTATCTGATTTGCGCCTCCATCATGAGCAAAAAGTTGGCGGAAGGAATCGATGCTCTTGTTCTCGACGTCAAGACCGGCTGCGGAGCATTCATGAAGAAGGACGAAGACGCCGAATTTTTGGCCTCGCTAATGGTGGAAACCGGCGAGCGCATGGAGAAGTCGGTGATCGCGTTGATCACGAACATGGATCAGCCCTTGGGAGTGTGCGTAGGAAATTCGCTGGAAGTGGCGGAGGTGATCGAGGTCTTGCGTGGGCAAGGGCCGGAAGACCTTCGAGAATTGTGCCTTGAACTCGCCTCGCGGATGTTTCAGCTAGGTGGAACTGCAGATACAGTGGTGCAAGGCAAGCTGCAAGCGGAGCAATTGATAGCATCGGGAAAAGCGTTGGAGACTTTCCGCAAGATGGTGACCCTGCAAGGTGGCGATGCGCGCGCGATCGACGATCCCGGCCTTCTTCCGCGCGCGAGATATACACAAGACGTGAGCAGCCCGAAGAGTGGTTACGTAACGTCGATGGACTGCGAAGCGGTTGGCATTGCTTGCGTCGTTCTAGGCGGCGGGCGCGAGAAGAAGGAAGATGCGGTCGATCCGGCGGTTGGAATCGTTCTGCATCGCAAGCTGGGTGATTCGGTGGAGGCCGGGGAGCCGCTTTGCACCGTGCATTCCAATTCAGAAACTCGCGCTGCTCGTGCCATCGAATTGCTGCTGCGAAGTTATCGGATCACAGACGCTCCTCTTGAGCATAAAAAAAAGCTGGTTCATCGCGTGATTCGAGGATCGGGGATATAAACATGGGGCGATTCACCGGAATTCTAGGCCTGCTGACGATGCTGAGCTTGGCCTATATTTTTTCTACCAACCGGCGAGCCATCCGTGGCAAAACAGTCGCCTGGGGGTTGGGCTTACAATTCGCTTTCGCGGTATTCGTCCTGCGAATCGAAGTTGGCCGGCGTATTTTTCAGTACGCCGGCGATGCCGTCAATAAGCTGCTTAGCTACGCCTTCGTTGGTTCCCAGTTTGTTTTCGGAGATCTAGGCAAACAGGGCTCCCATCTTGGTTTTTATTTCGCCTTTCAAGTGTTGCCGACGGTTATCTTCATAGCGGCATTTTTCGCCATCCTTTACCACTACGGTGTCATGCAATTCATCATTAAACAGGCCGCGCGGGTGATGACCCGCGTCATGGGCGCGAGCGGCGCCGAGTCGTTGAACGTGGCCGCCAGCATTTTTATGGGACAGACGGAAGCGCCCCTGACCATACGACCTTTTCTGCCCGATCTCACTCGCTCCGAATTGATGACGGTGATGACCAGCGGCATGGCCCATGTTTCCGGCGGAATCATGGCTGCTTACATCGCCTTTGGAATCGAGCCCAAACATCTTTTGAGCGCCGTAATTATGACTGCTCCGGGCACGATTTTAGTTTCAAAAATGCTGGTTCCTGAGACTGAGCAACCCAAAACTGCCAGCCGAGTAGTGATGAGCGAAGACGAGGTGCAGGCCGAGAAGCACGAGAATGTACTGGGCGCCGTCGCTCGTGGCACAACCGATGGCCTCAACCTGGCGTTGAACATCGCTGCCATGCTGATTTCGTTCCTCGCGTTGATCGCGCTGATGGACGGAATCCTCTACGGAATTCACAGCGGCCTGGCCCACATCGGTATTCCCTGGTTTCCCGCAAGTCTCGAAGCTATATCTGGCACGCTTTTCGCGCCCGTCGCCTGGGTAATCGGGATCCCCTGGAAGGACTGCTCCTTTGTCGGCCATCTTCTGGGTACGCGTATGGTGCTGAACGAATTAGTGGCATTTTCTATGCTCGGACCGCAGAAAGCCGTCCTGGATCCACGCTCGTTTACCATTGCTACCTTCGCTCTTTGTGGATTTGCCAATCTGAGTTGTATCGGCATTCAAATCGGTGGCATCGGCGCTCTTGCCCCAAACAAAAAAGGAGAGTTGGCGCGTCTCGGCTTGCGTGCCATGTTCGCAGGAACTATGGCGAACCTGATGTCGGCTTCGATCGCGGGCATGCTCATCAGCTAAACTCGAGCTGCGAGCGGGCCCCGGACTCTAAATTGCCTTCCCTTATTGGCACTTTAGTAATCCCCGATATTGCACCTTTTTCGCTGCAATTTAACATTCCTGCAATATTCTCCAACTATCATGAAAAGGTCAGGAGTTTCGATAGAGGAGTGGCAAGTGGCCTCGCCCCGACTTTCGCGATTCGCTCTTCCGTTGCAGGTCGCCGCCGTGTGCTACCGGCGGCAAGGGGAATCGATCGAGTTTCTGCTGGTAAATACCAACGGCGGCGGCAAATGGACGTTTCCGAAGGGCGCGCCTGAGCAATCGATGTCGCACAGCCAGGCCGCCGAGCGCGAAGCGTGGGAAGAGGCAGGAGTTCGCGGTCACATCGAGCCCCGGCACTTTCATTTATATATACATTCAAAAGGCGTCTTCTGGAAGCCGCCGGGAGTGCGCGAATTCGTGATCAAGGCCTTCCTGATGGAAGTGGACATGATCAATGGATCGCATGAGCCTGATCGGAATCCCACGTGGTTCAGCCCCGACGACGCTAAGAAAATTCTAGCCAAAGGCCGCGAAGTGAAGTACGCCAAGGAGATGCAGGCCGTGGTTGACCGGGCCATCGAGCACTTGGGCACTGCGAAGGCTGCGACCGCGCAATAATCACTCAAACATCAAAGTCAGTCTTTTGCGCTCCCTGCGAGCGCCTTCCTGTCTTCATCAAAACACCCCGCTCATGAGACGATTGAATTGACGCCATGATTCAGTTGTCCTCTGCTGGAAAACGCTACGGCCACAAGCTCCTTTTCGAAGGAGCCGATTGGATGATTACGTCTCACGACCGCATCGGCTTGGTGGGCGCGAACGGCACCGGAAAATCCACGCTGATGAAGATTTTCGCTGGGATCGAAACCCTCGATTACGGTTTCTTCAGCACGGCCAAAGGTATCAGCGCCGGCTACCTGCCGCAAGACGGGCTTGCACTTTCTGGACGCACCGTGTTTGCCGAATGCATGGCGGTTTTTTCCGAGCTGCGCGAGATGGAGCGGGAGATGGAAGACCTGACCGCCCGCATGCCGGAACTCGATCAGTCTTCTCCCGAGTATGCGCAGGTCGCGCAACGCTACCAACGCCTGGAACATGAATTCCGCACCCGCGATGGATACGCCATCGAGGCCCAGGTTGGAAGCGTGCTCATGGGCCTTGGTTTCGGCAAAGAAGATTGGCATCGCCGCACCGAAGAGTTCTCCGGGGGATGGCAGATGCGCATCGCGCTGGCCAAGCTGTTACTGCAGGAACCAAATCTGTTGCTGCTGGACGAGCCCACGAACCACCTTGATCTCGAAGCCCGCAACTGGCTGGAAGAGTATCTGACGCATTATCCCAACGCTTTTGTGCTGATCTCCCACGACCGCTATTTTCTCGACGTCACCGTCAACAAGATTGCCGAGATCTGGAACAAGCGCATCCATCTTTATCCCGGCAATTACGAGAAATATCTGGCGTCGAAGACGCAGCGCATGGAGCAACTCGAAGCCGCGTATCGCAATCAGCGGGAACGCATCGAGCAGTTGGAAGTATTCATCAATCGTTTCCGCTACCAGGCGACCAAAGCCAAGCAGGTGCAGAGCCGCATCAAGGAGCTGGAAAAGATCGATCGCATCGAACTGCCGGAAGAAGAAAAGATAATTCATTTTTCTTTCCAACAGCCGAAACCGAGCGGCAGGATCGTGGCCGAGTTTATCGACGTCGCGAAATCCTACGGCGAGAAGGAAGTATTTCGCAATGTCGGCTTTATGATCGAGCGCGGCGACCGCATCGCCCTGGTCGGTGTGAACGGCGCTGGCAAGTCCACATTGATCAAGCTCCTCGCGGAAACCGAGCCTTTGACCGGCGGTCAATTCCGACTGGGGCACAATGTGCTGCCGGACTATTTTGCGCAGGACCAGTACAAGGAACTGAATCCGGACGCGCGCATTCTGGACGATATCGGCGAACTCTCACCGCGTTCCACCCAGACGGAACTGCGCAGCTTGCTGGGGTGTTTTCTTTTCTCGGCAGACGATGTTTTCAAGCGCATCGGCGTACTTTCGGGTGGGGAACGAAACCGCTATGCCCTGCTTCGAATGCTTCTGCATCCCGCTAATTTCCTCTTGCTCGACGAACCCACCAACCACCTCGATATGCGCGCCAAAGACGTGCTGCTAAAGGCGCTAATGGATTACACGGGCACAGTCGTCTTCGTCTCGCACGACCGCTATTTCATCGACAAACTGGCCACGCGGGTATTCGAAGTGGGAGATGGAAAAGTGGAAGTCTATCCGGGCAACTACGAGGACTATCGCTGGCGGAAAGAAGGCGGCGCAGAAAAGCTACAGGAAACAGTGAGCCGCTCGGCGATTCTCTCGCAGCCTGGAAACGGCAATAAGAGTGAGGCCGCCTCGTCCGACGATGGGAAGTCCAAGCGCCTGAATCCGATCAAGCGTAAGCAAATGGAAGAACGAGTCAAAGAACTCGAAGCCGAAATTTCGCGTTCGGAAACCGCTATCGCCGAGTGCGAAGCCGGGCTGCAAACCTTCGTCAGCGCCGAAGAAACTACCCGACTGACGCAACAACTGGCTAGCCATCGCGCCGAACTGCAGAAGCACATGGCCGAATGGGAAGAGTTGGCCCACGCGCTAGAAGAGCAGATATCTCCATAATTGCGATGACCAGATGTGGGGCGCTCAGCGGATATCCCGAGGGCGCATTTCAGATTTGCCAGGCAAGGAGGCACACCGTGAAACTATTCGGCGATTCAGCGAGTGTGCTCCGAACCATAAAGATGCGAAGTCGCGGCACCTGCGTTTCGATATGCTGTTCAGTTCTGCTCGGCGCGTTTCCGATCTCCGCATTTGCGGCTGCGGCGTCCGCCCCGGTTCACGGCCTCTGGGTCTGGAAGAGCCCGACTGTTCTCGCGGCGCCTCGCGCAGCGGAGGCGTTGGAGGATTTTTGCAAATCCCAGGGCATCAACGAAGTCTATGTGTCCGTCTCCTCGCGCAGTGCAGCTTCTGAGGAGAAACAGCTTGCTCATCTTATCTCTCTGCTTCATCGCTCAGACATTCGAGTCGAAGCCTTGTTATCGAGTACGGATGCCGACGAGCCGGGCAAACATAGAGAAGCTCTATTGGATCACGTTCGCGAAATCGTACGATTCAATCAGGAGCATCCAACGGATCGATTCGACGGGGTTCACCTCGATGTGGAGCCGCAGCAGCGGCCGGAAAATAAAGGCACGGGCAACCTGGGATTTCTGCCAGGCCTCGCAGACGCTTTTCGGGCTGTGCGGGCAGTTGCGGAACCGGCCGGACTGAGCGTAAATGCAGATATCCAGAACAAACTTCTCAAAGGCGATCTGAGTCAACGAAAGATGCTTCTCTCCGCAGTGCCGCGCCTCACGCTCATGATGTATGAGTTGAGCAGTCCCGGCGACGGAGAGAGCGTCGAACAAAAGACCGAAAAAGTGGAAAAGTCCAGCCAGAAATTTCTTGACATGGCCTACAACGGATTAGGCGAGGGAAATCTGGCGAAGATGGTGATCGCGCTGCGGACGCCGGATTATGGCGAGCTATTACCCCAGATGTTGAAAAAGCTCGACGAAGCAAACCGGGCGAATCCGCATTACATGGGATGGGCCCGACATTCTTACAACGATTACTTGAACGCCGCGCACTAGATTCGGCCCACGCGATAGTGCTGGGGAAAGTAGATATTGGCAAAATGCATGCTTAAGCCGCGCGGCCCTGTTCTTCCGTAACCTCCTCTATTACGAAAGCCCGTGCGATAGTGAATTTGGCCCATGGCCACCATCTCACACGCGCCGCATGCGGCTGCGCTCGATAGTAAGCCTGACAGGTCAGGCTGAACTAGTAAGCCGCACGGAACAAGGAAGGCCGAACTCGATGCTGCAGTCCACACAGAACCCAGCCAACGCACCGAAATATTCTCCAAATCCGAACTCTTTTACACCACCAAAAAACGTAACTTCAACCATGGAGCAGGCCACCATCGGTCGCTCGGTCGTTATCAAGGGCGAGGTTAGTGGCGCGGAATCGCTCTATGTCGATGGCCGCATCGAGGGCACCGTCAATTTCGGCGACAGCCGCGTCACTGTTGGACGCAACGGCGTCGTCATCGCCGATATCAATGCCAAGGAAGTGGTCGTTATGGGCACCGTGACCGGCAATATCCATTGTAGCGATCGGTTGGACATCCGCAGCGAGGGCTCGCTCACGGGAGATGTAGTAACGCCGCGCATCTGCGTGGAAGACGGAGCGGTGCTGAAGGGCGCCATTGAAGTTCGCGCCGACCAGCAAAATGAAAAGTCGCACGCGAAGCAAGAGACCGCTAAGCTGGCGGAACCGCCGAAATCAGTCGCGGCCGCAGCCGGAGCAGGAACTTCAGCGACTCTGTCCCACGGCAGCAAGGTCATGTATAACGAGTCGAACTGAAGGCCAAACAAAAACCAAGGGCACTGGGAATCTCCTCCTCAGTGCCCGGTTTACTCTTGTTGAACACTCCCACTATTTACTGGTTGTGTCGTCTTTTTTCAAATCAAGCGCAGCCGAATTCATGCAGTAGCGCAGGCCGGTTGGGCCCGGTCCGTCGGGAAATACATGTCCCAGATGGGCGTTGCAGCGGGCGCAGCGCGCTTCGGTTCGAACCATGCCATAAGCGTTGTCGGTCTCTTCCGCGATAGCAGTCTGGTCGATCGGCTTAAAGAAGCTTGGCCAACCCGTCCCCGATTCAAACTTGGTTTCTGAACTGAACAACGGCTGTCCGCAGCACACGCAGGCGTAAGTGCCCGGCTCCTTCGTCTTCCAGTACTTGCCGGTAAATGCCGGCTCCGTTCCCGCCTTGCGGGTTACGACATACTGCTCGGGCGATAGCTGCTTCTTCCAGTCTTCTTCAGATTTCGCGATTTTTTCAGCCATGAAATTCTCCTTTATGAATTCTCCTATTGGATTACCGCAGGCACTCAAAAGTTACGTGTAAAGTTCTTGACTTCGCCTTTCGTTCGCTTACAATGGGTGCCATGGCAATCACACGCAGACAACGGCAAGTCTACGATTTCATTTCCGACTTCGTGCAGAAGAATGGCTACTCTCCATCGTTCGAGGAAATTGGAGAGGGCCTGGGACTGAGTTCGCTGGCCACGGTGCACAAACACATATCCAATCTCGAGAAAAAAGCGCTGCTCACCCGCGATTACAACCGCAGCCGATCGATCGACCTGCTCCCGCCCAAGGGCCGGTTGAAGCAGGCCATGTCAGTGAATACCACGATGGTACTGCCGCTTCTGGGGCAGATCGCAGCGGGTCAGCCAATCGAAGCTGTAGAGAATCCTGAGACGATTTCTCTCGCTGATTTCGTCCGTTCCAAAGAAGTATTCGTGCTCGAGGTTCGCGGCGATTCCATGCAGGACGAACACATCATGAGCGGGGACTACGTGCTGGTCGAAAAAGCCAAGACCGCGCACAACGGAGATATAGTCGTCGCCCTCGTTGGCGGATCCGACGCCACGCTCAAACGCTTCCATCGCGAAGGCGACAACATCCGGCTACAGCCCTCGAATGTAAACATGCAGCCTATCATCGTGCCGGCCGCCTCGGTCGAAGTTCAAGGAAGAGTGATTGGTGTGTTGCGGAAGTATTGACCCAGCTTTCCACGCCTTGCAAGGAGCGTCTCATGCCCCGTCCTTCTGGTGTGCCAGCTTTGGACTTTCCTCAAGAGTTATTGCAGGCTTATGCGTTGAACGATCGCATGAACCAGCTCTTGCTAGAGCTCCTCGACTCTCGCGCCTGGCGAGCAAAAAGCCCTAGCCACAAAGGCCGCACCATCGCCGACATCTTCGCTCACGTTCACAACATTCGCTGCAAGTGGCTAAGACTTTCCGCTCCGCACCTCAGGCTGCCTGCGCGGCTTGACCGCAACCGGTGCACGCAGAAGCAGACGCGAGCGGCGCTCGCCGAAAGTGCCGGGTGCTGTTCCGAGATGCTCGCAGAGGCTCTGTGCGCGCCTAACAGCCGTGTCCAGAGTTTTGTGCGCGATGGCTGGGCCAGGCCATGGCCTCCGGGCGTTGCCATGTTTGCCTACATGATCACGCATGACGCACATCACCGCGGACAAGCGTGCATGCTCGCCCATCAGCTGGGGTTCCCCTTGAAAGCCGGTTACAAACTATGGGTTTGGGAGAAACTCGCGAAGGAGTGCGGATTCCAACTCCTTGCTTCCCACAAAACTAAACGCCCGGCTGGGACCGGGCGCTTGAATCCTAGGTCGAAATGACGATCGAATGATTCAGCCGATGTGCTTATCCAGCGCCTTCTGAATCGTCTCTTTCGGGACGTAGCCAACGATCTGTTCCTTCACCTGCCCACCCTTGAACACGAGCAAGGTTGGAATGCCGCGCACGCCGTAACGCATGGGTGTAGCACTGTTGTTGTCGACGTCCATTTTGCCAACCTTCACTCGTCCCTGATAATCCTTCGCCAGTTCCTCAACGATAGGAGCGATCGCGCGGCACGGCCCGCACCAAACTGCCCAGAAGTCCACGAGGACTGGAGTTTCTGATTTCAGTACATCCTGATCGAAATTCGAATCGGTTACTTCAAGTATTCCATTACCAGCCATAAATCCTTCCCCCCTGCGCGTCTGGTTTGGGCGCGCTCAACGAAACAGTATAAAAGCCCATCCATATCGATGGGCCCAATAAATCTTAACACTTCCATTGGATGCACGGTTGTGACATAAGTCGCAAAAGCCGGTTCTCGACCTCTGCAAGGCAAATAAAAACGTCCTAAACTTTTCAGTTTAGGACGCCTCGGCAGCCCTCCCCCAGAACTGCCAAACTACATTTGCATCGTAGCCTGCCCCTCTGGGAGTGTAAACGTCACTTCGGTAATACACATTTAATTCGGAGTAACGCGCTTGCGGCTTGCAGGTAATCCGAGCGATCCAAGCGTCGTCTGCGTAATTGATTGGAAGTAAAGACGAAAGCCGAAGAGGAAAATCTTATGTCCGGGTTACTTCAGGATGGGCCGAATGTTTGCACAGGCACCCGCTGAACTCTTACTCTAAAATCTACTGTTTGTTCCAGGTCTGGCCGGCGTCGGCGGTGATCCAGGTTTCTTCGGCGGAGCTGGTAAGCCTCCCGTGCAGAGTGTCGGTGAATTCGACTCCAACAATGTCATCTTCGAGAACTGCGCCATTCGCTACCGGTCGGACTTGTGTCCAATGCTCTCCCGCGTCGGATGAGTGGAATAGTGCCCCAGCCGAGCCGCCCACCCAGATGTCCAAATCATTCGCTGCAAGGGCTCGAAAGACGGTCTTGCTCGAGATCACGATCGTCTGCCAGGTTGCACCGGTATCCAGGGAGCGTTGCAGCGTGCCATCCGCGCTTAACGTCCAACGGGGCGCGAGGCTCGTCATCGCTGCGTAGTTCGTAGTTCCAAACTTGTCCGATTGATCGTTCTGCGGTTCCGCAAGAGCATCCTTAGCTCTTCCCGGCACTACCGCGGCCAACGGGGATACGGGCCTGGCATCGGCCATTTCAACCGGGCTTGCAGGCGCAACTGGATGATTCGCGTCTTTTGGGCTCGCGGCCGCAGGCTTATGCGGGCTGGCGAACTGGTCAGCGGTGTTTTGTTCGGAATTCCGTGCCTCCGCGGGCCGTCCGTCGGTGACCACGGCTGCCATCTGTTGCGGTT
>Ga0206844_10364_pt1 | contig 10999 bp, 14 predicted proteins | sample Alteio_BWOrgCont_22_FD_152907 | JGI IMG/M metagenome (GOLD analysis project Ga0206844, IMG submission 152907) | Enriched cells from forest soil in Barre Woods Harvard Forest LTER site, Petersham, Massachusetts, United States -... | ecosystem: Environmental > Terrestrial > Soil > Temperate forest >...
AACCGGTATCGCTCGCAACACTCTCCCGCGTTAACGACCGAGCCTATCGTATGGCATTCGAAAAACCCCAAAAATTTGTTGCGCCTGGGCAGTCGGCGGTCTTTTATGATGAGCACGGTGAGATGCTTGGTGGCGGGGTCATCGTATAATTTTGCCAATCGTGGGCGCCAATGATAAAGTGAGGGGAAATGCGTCAGTCCGAATTATTCACGAAGATAGAGCGAAATGCTCCGAAAGATGAAGCGACGGTAAACGCCCAGCTTTTGAGGATACATAGAACGGTTCGCGTGCTACTGCACCACCAGTTTTAGGAAATTTAAAATCAGCATCGATGTGCCGCTGGCCAATCGTATAAAATTCTGCACCGTAATGTTCTCCAATATTCTCACCAGACGTCGTCACGAGCGATCCACGTTTCTCGGGAATATATTGCTTAAGAAAATCATCCATTGAAATGTTGCCAAGAAAGCAAATCCCCTGCGAATCCTTTTTTTCTGCTGTCGGCAAACCAGCCTTGCGAGCAATCTCGCGAACCTCCGGCTTTATATAATCCCCAATAGGAAACAGACAATGCTTCAATTGTTTTTGGGTAAGCGTCCAGAGAAAATAGGACTGATCTTTGTTGGCGTCCTTTGCGGTAAAGAGTGAAAAATAGTCCCCGCTATTGCCGTTTGCGCCAGCCTGTTTTTCGATCCTCACGTAATGTCCGGTCGCCACATAATCCGCTCCCGCTGCAAGCGCACGCTCCAAGAATAATCCGAACTTGATCTCGCGATTGCACATCACGTCCGGATTCGGCGTGATTCCCGAACGATAACCGTCCACCATATATTCCACAACCCGCTTCTTATATTCCTCTTCAAAATCCCAAACATAAAACGGGATTTTCAAATGCTCTGCCACGCGGCGTGCATCTTCGGCGTCGGTTTCGGCACAGCCATCAATGTTATAACAGCGCATAAAAACGCCGACCACATCGTGGCCTTGGTCGCGCAAAAGCAAGGCAGCCACTGAGCTATCCACGCCTCCCGACATGCCGACAAATACTTTTGCCATTGGGGATATTCTAACATCAACGATGCCGCTTGTCAGCCATTTGACAACATATAAGGACATGCTAATATGTTTATATGTCTGATCTCTGCGCACAAATCCAAAAGTTTGGGAAAGGCCTTGGGAATACGTCCCGATACCGCATCGTCGAAGCGTTGTTCAAAGGTCCAAAGACAGTGGGCCAATTGGTAAAAACAGTAAAGCTCACCCAACCCGCAGTGTCCCAGCATTTAAAAACACTCAAAGCCTGCGATATCGTGATGGACGAACGCCACGGAAAAGAAGTCGCTTATTCACTTAATACAAAATATGTTCTCGGACTTCTAAAAAGCCTAACCGGCGAAATGGGTCGAAAACCGAGAAAATCAAAAAAATAAACTAATTAATAATAAAAATATGGATTACTCAAAAACAGCAGATGCGGCGTTGGTAGCAAAAACAATTGAAGCACTTAAAACCCATAATATTCAGGCGGAAGTAGTCGATACTAAAGAAGCGGCGTTTACGCGTATAAAGGAACTTATTCCGGCTGGTGCGGAAGTGATGACGGGGAGTTCGACGACATTGAACGAGATCGGGTTCACTGAATACTTAAAATCCGGTACGCATGGATGGAAAAACCTTAAAGATGCACTCGCAGCGGAAAAGGATCCCGTAAAACAAGGAGCGCTTCGCAAACAATCCGTTCTCGCAGAATACTTCCTGGGGAGCGTCCACGCAGTCACAGAGACCGGTGAAACACTCACCGCCTCCGGTTCCGGAAGCCAAATCCCCGCATATGCTTTCACAAGTCAAAACGTGATCTGGGTGGTAGGCACGCAAAAAATCGTTCCAACAATGGACGAAGCATTCAAACGCCTTAAGGAATACACATTCCCCTTGGAAGACGCGCGCATGAAAGCCACTGGCGCGGCGGGAAGCAATATCGGCAAGATACTCATCATGAACAACGAGGCGTCATACTTGGGCCGCACGATACGACTTATTTTTGTGAACGAGAAACTGGGATTCTAAATTACCGTTTTCCTAGATTCGCTTAAATCCGTTCAACGTACTGTCCCGTCTGGGTGTTCACGCGAATCATTTCACCTTCGTTAATAAAGAGCGGTGCGGAGATTTTTGCGCCTCCTTCTATCGTTACCACTTTCGTGCCGCCCTGCGCAGTATTGCCCTTGAGCGATGGCGGCGCTTCAATAACCTTGAAATCCATCTTGACCGGGATATCAACTTTGATGACTTTGTCTTCGAATACCATTGTTTCCACTTTAGTATTCGGCTTCAAAAACTGTCCTTGGTCGCCGACGATCTCCGCTGCGAGCGAAAAACGCGCCTTCGGATCCCCTTCAGCATGGAACCAATACTCTCCTTTTGACTGATAGATAAAAATTGCCTTTTTCTTTTCAATCTCAGCTTCCTCAAAACTATCGCTCGCCTGGAAGTTGCGGTCCAAAAGCTTGCCCGTGATCAAATTACGGATTCGGGTCTGCACGACGGCCTTGCGCTGTTGCATACGCAAAAAATGCGTCTCGATGACTTCGTATGGTGAGCCATCCATTATGAATAAAACTCCTTTGGTTAAATCGGTGTATGCGAGTGCCATGACGGATACTATGATAAACAAAAAACCGCTCTTCTGCAAGAGCGGTTTTTTGTGAAAAGCGTTTTGCGCGTTTCGTTTAATTTTCCTGAATTCCGTCTTCCGGACGAGGCCGTTCGGCCCGCGGAGGACGCGTGCTGCCTTCCGGTTCTTCGATCTTCAGATTCACGCGGGCATTGTTCTTGATGCCGACGATTCTCAAAAGCGAGCGGATGGCTTTCGCGGTTGCGCCTTGACGGCCGACAACCTGACCCATGTCCAACTGATTGACGCGAAGCGAGAGCAAGACTCCCATCTCGTCGACCTTACGGTCAACCTTCACATCATCCGGATGATCCACAAGCGATTTAATCAGGTATTCGAGGAATTCCTGATCTGCAGTAGAGTTATTTGCCATTGATATACGGTGTTTTCTTTCGTGCTTTTATGCGCCGACCTTTTCTATCGTTTATGCGGAGATTTTACCTTATTAAAATGATTCTGTCAAGTACTACGCTGCGGGCGCGGACTCGGGCGCTACTTCTTCTGCTTTGGCTTCTTCAGCTGCTGGTGCGACGATTTCTTCCGCGACGGCAGTTTCAGTCACCGCTTCGGTAGTTACGGGCGCTGCTGCCTCCGGCTGTGCGACAACCGCTTTCTTCATTTTTACTTTAATGACAGGCGCTGTAACTACGCCCTGCGCTACGAGCAAATTATGAACGGAAACCGTCGGCTGCGCGCCCATCTTGATCCAATGCAAAACCCGTTCTTTATTCACAATTGCAGTTTTCGTGAATGGATTATACGAACCGATATCCTCCACCGGCGGTGCGATCATCTTTGACCGTTTTTCAGCAACAACAAACCGATAGCTCGGCTGGTGCTTCTTCCCTATTCGCTGTAATTTGATAGCCAACATTGGTAAGTAGTATACGCGAAAATGCGGCGTTTGGTCAAGGCAAGAAAAAAGGCCCGCTTTGCGAGGCCTTTTTTCTTAAAAGCATAACGAAACGAAGTCTTACCGAGGCTCCGTCCTGTCCTTCAATTTTCCAAGCAAATGATTCGCGTAATCTTTGCCGCCAAGACCGAAGGCCAATCCCCCGGCGAGCGCGAGCATGGCGATGAAACCCGTCACAATGCTTTGGATGATGGCCGACGCAATGTTCAATTGCGTAAGCACTGCCAAAAATCCAAAGACGACAATTACCCACCAGGTGAGCGAGCCCAAGAAGTGCGCGGCGTGGAGCTTTGCGCTCATCACAGACGCAGTCACGACCTTGCGGAGGAAATTCGCGAGCACGAGCGCGGCGAGCATGATGAGCACCGCAGCGATGACATTCGGCAAATAAGTAAGTACTGACGACAGGAATGAAGAAAGCGCGTAGAGCCCAAGGGTATCCGAGACCGCGAGCAGAAACGCGATAACGACAAACCAGTAGATTAGGCGTCCTAAAAAGTAGGATGCTCGAAGCTTGAGACCCGCTCGTTCAAAGTAGGGCTTCACGCCCAGCTTGTTAAGAAAGGGATCGAGACGAACACTTTCAAAGATTTTTTCAACGAGTGCCCCCAGGCCTGCAGCCACAATGAGGCCGATGATAAGCACAATGATCGCTCCGATAAGGTTTGGCACAAAATTTGCAAATCCGAGCCAAAGATTCTGAAGCGATCCGACCACCACATTTGTCCAACTTTGTACGATCATGATAAATAGCAATTATAAATGGCTATGTCGACCTTTTAGTCTTGCTTTTATTATAGCAAAACTGGTGGTGGACAGAGCGAGAATCGGACTCGCGCCTCCGCAATGCGAATGCGGATATGTTTTTCATTCGATTTACCTTTTGGTGGACTCAGCGAGAATCGGACTCGCGCCTCCGCAATGCGAATGCGGCGTAATACCACTTTACTATGAGCCCAAACATAGGGACCGCGTAGCAAATCGAATGAAAAACATTTTAAACTGCTTTAGGCGCCTTCGGCGCAGGCCACTTTACTATGAGCCCAACTGCAAGAAGCCTATGAGATAGGATATTATCACTCTCTTCGCCCACTTTCAAATATATCAGAGCGTGATATAGTGAAGGCGGTTCTTTTTCGGGCAAGCCCCCCATCGAGATCAGAGCATGAAGTTCCCGCCATCTCACCCGAGAAAATACTTACGTAAGAAAAGATGACCGCCCCGGGTCATCTTCAAAAAAACCGTCAGAGCGCCCCTCGCTTTGGCGGTTTATTTTATTTTTACGCTGCCTGTTTTTCCGACTGCTTTTCCGGTTCCACCATGGCTTCAAGCTTCAATGAAATAATCTTTGAGGTACCATCTTCGGCGAGCGTGACGCCATAGAGAATATCCGCCGCTTCCATCGTGGCGCGGTTATGCGTCACAACGATGAATTGCGTGTGTTTGGAAAATTCTTTGAGCATCTGCCCAAAGCGACGTGCGTTCCGTTCATCAAGCGGGGCATCAATCTCGTCGAGCATCAGGAATGGTGGCGGACTCACGGATACCATGGCGAAGAGCGCCGCGATGCCGACCAAGCTCCGTTCACCGCCAGAGAGCATATCAAGGGAAGTTGTTTTCTTGCGCGGCAACTTTATTTCTATATCGATGCCGCCGTCTTTTTGCATGGCAGCCTCCCCTTCTTCGACAGCTGTCGCTTCGTTTTCAGCAAGCGTTTCAGCGCCTTCTTCGTCACTCTCAACATTTTTCGGCTTCGGTTTTTGGACTTTTAACTTCGCCGAACCGCCATCGAACATCAACGCAAAAAACTTATCGAACTCGTCGTTGATTTTTGAAAGGGATTTGTCGAATTCCGTTTTTATTTTCTCGCTCAGCTCTTGCATAAGGCCAGTTAGATCATGGACCGCTTTCGTCAAATCTTCCGATTCTTTGAGCAGAAATTGGTAGCGCGTTTCGGTATCTTCTGCTTCTTTCATGAGCGCATGGTCTACTTCGCCGATGCTCGCAAGGTCACCGCGCAGCTTAAAGAGTCGCTGTTCCATGCTCGAGAGTTCGGAACCGGAAGTCGCCGCGGCGCTTGATGCGTGCTTAAATTCTTCGGCTCGTCTTCCTGCCTGCTCAATCTGGCGGAGAATCTCATCGCGACGGAAGTCCACGCGCTCTTTTTCGAGTAAATACTCGCGGTTGCGATTTTCCCAAGCGTCGATCTTGGCGCCCGCTGCTTGCACTTCTGCAACTGCCGCTTTGAACGTGGCATAAAATCCTTCCTGGTGTTCATCAAACGACCGCTCCCGCTCGCGAAACGTGGCGATCTCGGATTCAAGAGCCTTCAGATCCTTTGTAATTTTCTCAAGTTGAGATTTTAAGGCTGGAGAAATATTTTGCTTCGCAGGCTTCCGATCACTTAACACCGATTCGATTTCCTCAATAACATTCTCGATTGCAGCGCGGATACCCAACTCTTCTTCTTCCATGGCCATGCGAAGTTCTTCCTTTATCTTTCGCATTGCATCAAGCAATTCTTCCGAAGAGTGGCTGTCGTTTCCCGCTGACGATTGCATTATTTCGATTTGGGCCTCTAAACGCCCGAACTCCTTCTGAAGGTCGCTCTTTTTTTCGGTGAGCTCGTGGATCGACGCCTTGATCTTCGCCAAATCCTTTTTCTCTTCCGGCTGGCTTGATTCGATCTTCGCCTGTCGCGCTTCCGCAGATTCTTTTTCTTTCTGAAGTGCTTCAAATTGCTTTTTATGAACCGCAATTTTTTCTTCTATGACTGTGCTCTTTACTGCAAATTCAGCGAGTTGCGATCCAAAAAATTGGTTCTCGAGGTTTTTTAATTCCTCCTCGAGAGCGCCGCGACGCTCCCAACGGCTCGTCTGGCGTTTCAAAGATCGCAAATGTGGAACGATCTCTTCGACGAGTGCCTGCACTTTGTCAAGATTTATTTTACTATTTTTTAACCGACGCTCGGCATCGGCTTTTTTCAATTGATACTCACGCAACCCCAAAATCTCCTCGATCATTTCGCGCCGTTCTAAAGGCGCCGAACGGATAAAAAGATCGCTATCACCCTGGCCGATAATGATGAGCCCTCGGCTCCCCAACCGCGCTTTTGCAAAAAAATCGATAAGGTCGCGCAACAAAATCTCCGAATTATTCAAAAAATATTTACTATCGCCGCTCCGCGTCACTTGGCGCGTGACGACGACTTCTTCAAAATCAACTGGGAAAAATTTGTTCTTGTTCTCAAAATAGAGGCTCGCGCTCGCCATGCCGACCCGCGCACGTTTCTGGGTTCCGGCAAAGATCAGATCTTCCACCTTAGCGCCGCGCAAGTTCTTTGCGTCGCGCTCGCCCAAGAGCCACCGGACGGAATCCACAATGTTCGATTTCCCTGAGCCATTCGGCCCAACAACAGCAACGATTCCCGCAGGAAATTCGAGGACGGTTTTACCTGCAAATGATTTAAACCCGTTCAATTCCAGCCGTTTCAAAAAATGTGACATTAGAGATTTCGTGCGAGCGCATTCTTTGCCGCTTCAAGCTCGGCTTCTTGCTTGGATTGCCCTTCACCATCGGCGATAAATTTTTCTCCGAAATACACTCCCATTTTGAAAATCCGTTTGTGCGCAGGACCGGATTCTTCCATCACGCGATACGTCGGTGTCGTTTTCATCTTTTCCTGTACCAACTCTTGAAGCTCGCTCTTGGCGTCTTTATAGCTTTTTGTCTTCAAAACTTCTGCGAGATGGCTCATTACAAATTTTTCGACGAATTGCTTTATCACGGCGAAACCCTGATCGAGATAAATCGCACCGATCAGCGCTTCCATCGCATTCGCTAAAATAACTTCGCGCGCCTTGCCGGTATCTTTCCGCTCGCCGCGAGACATCAAAATAAATTTTTCTATGCCGATGCCTTCGGCCACTTTTGCGAGAATCTGATAATTCACGAGCGCTGCCCGAAACACCGTAAGCTGCCCCTCTGGTTCCGTGGGGAATTTTTTGAAAAGCTCCTCGGAAACGAGAAGCTCTAAAACAGCATCGCCCAAATATTCCATGCGCTCGTTGTGCGGCAAATGCCAGCGCGGATATTCGTTGAGATACGACCGATGGGTCAATGATTCGGTCAAAAGATCCTTGTTCTTGAACGTGATGCCGATAGTTTTTTCTAGCGCTTCAAATGACATGGTTAAGCTCCTTGCTTTAATTTCTGCTCAACGGCTTCGCGATAAATAGTTCCGAGGACCCCATTGATAAATCGTGCGCCGTTCGGTCCGCCGTAATTTTTTGCGAGCTCAATCGCTTCATTGATCGCGACCTTCGGCGGCACTTCTTCCGGATCGGCATACAGCAATTCATAAAGCCCTATGCGTAAAATATTCCGGTCCATGATAGCAATCTTTTCGAGCGGCCACTCGGGAGCGGCTTTTCTAATGATGTTATCAATATCGTGCAAATGCTCCGCCACGCCCTGCAGTATCTTCCAACCGAATTCCGGCTCATCAACGCCCGGCGCGAACTCCGCAAGATTGCGCTCAAGAATCACCGTGATATCTTTTTTCTGGTGATAAAAATCCCACTCATAGAGTGATTGGAGAACAACCGTTCGGATCAAATGTCGAGTTGCCATGGGTTAAAAAAGAACAAGGAAACAATACGAACCATCTATTTTTGTCCACACTGCGGGCATACGCGATGCGCTAATTTCGGCGCGCCGCAATTTTTACACACAAAAAGGCGCTGTTTTTTCATCGCCAAATGAGAACGGCGCTTGCCGGTTTTGCTCCGCGTATGATGTTTAGTTGGTACGCCTCCCATGGATCGTTATTATCAGATTCTATCGTTTGTCCCTGAAAAAGTCAATCGGTGGGCCGGGCACGGGCCGTATTTTTTGATGGCTGCACGATGAGTTTTTGTTCCATATCCCTTATGTATCTCAAAGCCATATTCGGGGTGAATTTTTGAAAGGCGCTTCATATAACGGTCGCGATGGACTTTCGCAAAGATGGAGGCGATAGCAACAGCACTGATTTTTTCATCGCCCTTGATAACCGTCTTCGCACTGCTTGGCTGTTGCGCCCGCGAACCGAGAAACAAGCCCCCATCCAGGAAAACTGCCGTTTTGAGCCGCAACTCTTTGTTTTTCGTAATCTTCTGAAAAGCTCGCAGAGCGCTTAGGTTCGCCGCGCCGGAGATATTTAGTCTCTCGATCCCCCGCGGATAAATTCTCGCTACCGCAAAACGCACGTTCGGATGATTTTTAAAATACGCGGTCCATGCTTCTCGCTTTGCTGAACTGAGTTTTTTGGAATCTTTTAATGCGCCGAGTGTTTTGTCATTGAACACCGCACTGCGCGGGATCATGGCCGCCGCAACCGTGACTGGCCCCGCGAGCGCTCCACGGCCAACCTCATCAATTCCTATAATCCAATCGTGTCCGGACCTCATAAAAAAATAATCGCACGAAGCGATGAAAAGAAAAAGGGCCTCCATCGTGTGAACACGGGAAGGCCCAAAACTAACGACTATGTTAAAACTTTTTCTTTGAGATGAAAGAAAAGGGGTTCACCACGAGGCCGGCTGCAAAATAGAAACCGCCGCCCTGGCTCGCAGCAAGACCGCCAATGAAATCTCTCCCGGGACGTATGACGAGTGAAACGCCATGCACTGTCCGGACTTCGAAATGCATCCCGGCACTCATTAAACAGGCATGACTGCTCTGTCGGTAGGTTGCTATGCCGCCAGATCCGTTGGGAAATGACGCTCCAACATCCGTGTCCGCATATTGAGTCTGGAAAAAACCTCCGAAGCGCATTCTTTTTATTTGCGGAGCACGCACAACAAAACCCATTCCCGCCGAAAGATCTTTTGCATGAGCATCAACGCCTTGGGTTTTGTACCCACTGATCTTCGAATCCCCGACAAGCGCGTATGCACCCATCCAGGATGCTGGGTTCACTTCAGTGTAAAACGTGGGGCCAATCGCAACTCCGGGCCTTCCTTCGAAAGCGCCGAATCGAAAAAAAGGAATGCTGTTTTGGGTTTGTTGAGCAAACGCGCTAAGACAAAACGCGCACAGAAGAGACAATGTAACCGACCCTCTCCTCATCGAATCCTCCACCACCGCTGGGTTGATACTATGATGAGTAGAGCATCTGCAAAGCGCTTTCGTCAAGTACCGAGCCCTCCAAGATTGCCCACGCCATTGATCGACGATTGAATCGTCTGCTGGATCCAAATGATGCCGAGCCAGAACGTGATGATGGACGAAATCGTAAGTATCGCTATCGCAATAATCCCGATCTGCTTTGCCGCGGGATCATCGGATTTGAAATATTTTATTGCCGGCCAATAGCTGATCGCGAGGTAACAGATGACTGGCAATATCGCACTGAACGCATAAATCCATATCTGCGTCCAAAGCGAAGTCGAGAGTGCCGGTTCGTGTAACTTCTGTCCGCAATTGGGGCAAAAATATTCAGTGGGTAGAACCGGTTGATGACACTGCGGACAGAGCATCGGCGGTGTCATTTGAGGAACCGCAGAGGCTCGCGCTTCGGGCGGCGGAGTGGGAATTGGCGGTGGCGGATTATTTTCAGGAGGGGTGTTGTCCATATTCCCTATTGTAACATTGTGCGCCATCGCCGGGAGCGAATTGAGAATAAGAATGGATAGTCTTTCCGTGCGGCGTGCCCCCACCAGGATTCGAACCTGGGACCGTCTCCTTAAAAGGGAGCTGCTCTACCAACTGAGCTATAGGGGCACGCCGCACACAAGCGGCTATCCATTCTTATTTTCAATGAGCGGACCGGCGAGCGAAATTCCTATTCCGCTAAAGGGAGGTGACCTCCCGCCTGGGCTATAGGGGCATTCTCTGAAACGCACTAAAAAACTATTAAATTGATTCCCGCTAATCTTATTTTTTCTTGGTGAAAACTGCAAGCCCTTTCCGCTTTTTATAACCGCATTTTTCGGCGAAACCGAAGTTCTTGGATTCGGTTTCGAAATAGATGGCCGTGCCGCGAGCGAGCGATTCGATCTTGCGCATCATTGCAATGCCGACTCCCTGGCGCTGATATTCGGGTGCGACGATCATATCGAGGATTTTTGTATCGATTGCAAAATCGCTCAAAGCGCGTGCGATACCGACGAGTTCGCCCGCATCATTGCGTGCGGAGACAACGATATCGCAATTCGCAAGCGATCGCCTCATTCGCGCCGTGGAATATTTTTTTGCCGTTCCCCACCCGAGCTCGATGTAGAGCGCCGCCGCTTCGGCGGCGCTGATTTTCTTTTTGTCAGAAAAAATCCGGACGCGGTTCATTCACAAAACGCAGTTATTCTTCTTTCTGCAATTGCTCAAGTAGTTGCTTCACCTTGCCGCTCGGTTTCTGTGGAGCTTTGATGATG
>Ga0206844_10365_pt1 | contig 10903 bp, 8 predicted proteins | sample Alteio_BWOrgCont_22_FD_152907 | JGI IMG/M metagenome (GOLD analysis project Ga0206844, IMG submission 152907) | Enriched cells from forest soil in Barre Woods Harvard Forest LTER site, Petersham, Massachusetts, United States -... | ecosystem: Environmental > Terrestrial > Soil > Temperate forest >...
TAGGAAATTCTGGATTGTATGCCTTTTTGGATAATATCATAATCGGAATATCCGCCTTTCTCAGCAAGCATTAAAAGAAAATGCCCAAAAAGAAAGTTAATATCGTTTTCCGATTTGAGGTTTATTACTTGAATAGCTTCAAGTTTGTTAGAATGATTAAGAGAAGGCTGAGATATAAAAACCACAATCTCATTTTCTTTGAATGATTTTATGTCTTGGCCTTGCTTAATGCTATTTTCATGAAAAAACAATTCGCCGAGTTTGGCATGTTGAATAAAACCATAATTGGCATCCCTTACTTGGTCGTGAAACCACTTAACAAGTCCAATGTGTTTTTCTTCATCCATCTGTGACAGTTTTTCTATTTCAGTTCGTGCCTAACCTCATCCTGATAAATCAAAATTAGACCTTATCATTCAGTTTATTTGCAATCGGAATGAAATTGTAGGCAAAATATAGCATGCGGACGTAGTAATACCCCTTTCCCAGGAAAGTCTTAACAAATGTCACAAACCTAAAATCAGAAATCGTTTTGTCCCCTGTGGCGTCCCCTGATAAATAAAAAGCCCCGTATATTATTGATATACAGGGCTAATTTTAAAAATCAAGTAGTCCGTAGGGGAATCGAACCCCTATTACCAGAATGAAAATCTGAGGTCCTAACCGTTAGACGAACGGACCATGTTGTCTAAATGAGGCGCAAAATTACTAAGAATTTTTGAACCGTAGCTTTGGGCTGGTAGAAAATTTTATCCGTACCTTTGCAACTCGATTTTAAACAGCAAGTTTTCCGCTTTTCTAACAAGTAAATTTATATTAATCAAACAGTTATGAATTCAATAAAAGTTGCCATCAATGGTTTTGGCCGAATCGGACGTTTAAGTTTCAGGGCACTTCTGCAATATCCTGAAATCGAAATTGTCGCAATCAATGATATAACAGACAATAAAACGCTCGCGCATCTTCTTAAATATGATTCCGTTCAGGGCATGTTTGCCGGTCCGGTGGGCCACGACGATCAAAACCTTATTGTTGACGGCAAAAAAGTAGCTTCTCTTAAAGAATCTGATCCTACCAAATTGCCCTGGGGCGCTATGGGCGTAGATATCGTTATAGAATCTACAGGTCGGTTTACGAAGAAAGAAGAACTTGAAAAACACATCCAGGCAGGTGCCAAGAGGGTTATTATCTCTGCTCCGGCCAAAGGCGATGTGCCTACTTTCGTGATTGGGGTAAATGATGACAAGCTTACAAAAGACCTCACCGTTATCTCCAATGCGTCCTGTACTACCAATTGTCTTGCGCCTATGATTAAGGTTCTGGATGATCTCGTGGGTATCGAACATGGCTTTCTTTCTACAATCCATGCTTATACTTCTGATCAAAAACTTCAGGATTCCCCACACAGCGACCTCCGCAGGGCACGTGCTGCAGCCGTAAACATTATCCCAACCTCTACCGGCGCTGCCGAAGCAGTAGGTAAAATCCTGCCACACCTTAATGGCAAACTTACCGGGGGTTCTTTCAGGGTTCCGGTAGCTACGGGTTCTATTACGGATTTCGTTTGTACCGTTAAAGCCGATGTGACAGTTGAACAGATCAACGCTGCCTTCAAAAAAGCCTCTGAAACCACCATGAAGGGTATTTTGCAATATACAGATGAACCATTGGTCTCTACTGATATTATCGGGAATAAGCACTCCTGTATCTTCGATTCTGACCTTACCATGGTAAATGGTGGCCGTTTGGTAAAAGTTGTTGGCTGGTACGATAACGAATCCGGGTATAGCAACAGGTTGGCACAGATCACATCGATGCTCGGGAAATTGGTGAAATCATAAAATAAGCCACTAAGACGCTAAGGCACAAAGATTCTTTTGTAGCAGACAGGCCACTAAGGCACTAAGACACAAAGATTTTTTTGTGGCAGACAGGCCACTAAGGCACTAAGACACAAAGATTTTTTTGTGGCTATTAAGGGTAAATTTAGGTTACTCTTCGATGTTATTATGTTAAACTGCGCGGCATTTAATTTTTCTTAGGTCCTTTGTGCCTTTGTGGCAAATATATTTGTTGATATTTGTAAAACACTAATGGCAATAAGTATCAGAAACATCCGGTATATAAAATTCTTCTTGAGCATAGGACTGTTTCTGTGCCTTTGTTTTCATGCCTACGCCCAAACCGAAGCCGAAAAAGACAAAGCTGAAAGCTATTTCGATAAGGCCCGCAAGTATGCTTATGGCAATGATTACAACGATGCCATAGAAAATTGCTTCAAAGCCATTGACCTAAACCCCAAATGGGTGGATCCATACCATCTTCTGGGAGAGATTTACCTTGCCCAGCACCGCGATTCTGAAATTATTATTCTCAATACAAAGCTGCTGGCCCTTGTCCCTGATGATTTCGATGGACTGATGGGTCGTGCGGATGCCGAGGTAAAAATGCAGCGATATGACTCTGCCGAAGCAGACTATCGTGCTGCCGTGGCTGTGCAGGGCATCCCGGCCAAGTATCACAATGTAGCAGAAGACAGGTTGAGCAAGATGTCTTATATCCGGTACCTTGTGGCTCATCCGGTACCATTTAATCCTGAAAATCTGGGGCCAAACATCAATTCTGCCGATGATGAATACTTCCCAACATTCACTGTAGATGGGGAAACGATGTATTTCACCCGAAGGAAACTGGAGGGCAAAAAGGATTTTTACGGAATGGAAGTTGATAACTACAACGAAGATATCATGATGAGTACCAAAGAAAATGGTATCTGGCAGCCTGCATACGATATTCCCGGCCCAATAAATACACCCGACAACAACGAAGGCGCCATGTGTATCGCCCCTGATGGTACTTTCCTGATTTATACCAGTTGTGTGAAAGACAATTGCGACCTTTATATTTCTTTTTTTGTAGATGGCGATTGGACAAAGCCCGTAAATATGGGAGAACCCATTAATACAGAGTTCAATGAAAAGCAGACCTCTATAAGCGCTGATGGCCGTACGATTTATTTTTCGAGTGACAGGCCCGGTACCCTCGGCGGACTGGATATATGGAGCAGTACCCGTGATGATAACTGGAATTTCAGCAATCCGGTGAATCTTGGTCCAACTATCAATACCAAAGAAGATGATCAGGCGCCTTTTATCCATCCTGATAACCAAACGCTCTATTTTATTTCCACAGGCCATAAAGGCATGGGCCGGAATGATATTTTCTATGCCAGAAGAAATCCAACCGGAGGCCAATGGGATTCGGCTATCAATATCGGCTACCCTATAAATACCCCCGGTGATGAACCTGGTCTCGTGATTGACCGCCTTGGTGATTATGCCTATTTCTCTTCTGAAAGGACTGGAGGCTATGGCAAACTGGATATATACCGGTTCAAACTGCCAAAAGAGGCCAAACCGCATCCTGTTACCTATCTCAAAGCCCATGTAACAGATATTGAAACCCATAAACCTTTAGAAGCAAACCTTGAATTAATTGACCTTGAAACCGGGAAGCGCTTTTTGAAAACCATCTGTACCAAAAACGGCGATGCGGAAGTGGTTTTGCCCGGGGGCAAAGACTATATGGTGAATGTATCTGACAGCGGATACCTGTTCTTTTCTGACAATATCCCTATCAAGAATTACCATGCCATTGATCCATATCTTTATAATATTGAGCTAAAGCCCATCAAAACCGGGCAAACCATCAATCTCAAAAATGTCTTTTTCCCTTCGGACGGCTTTACTTTGGAGGACAAGTCGAAATCGGAGCTAAACAAGTTGGCCGCATTTCTTCAATCGAATCCAAACGTCAAACTGGAAATAGGAGGCCATACCGATAATACTGGGGCTCCTGCCCATAACAAAGAACTATCTACCAAGCGCGCCAAAGCCGTTTATGATTACCTGACAACTTCGGCAGGTATAGCGGCCACGCGCCTAAGCTATGTGGGTTATGGGGATACGCAGCCCATTGCCCCAAACACCACCGAAGCCGGCAAAGCCAAGAACAGAAGAACGGAAGTGAAGATAACACAGTAGGGAAGGCCTCACCCCGGAATTCATTCCTTGCTCTCTCAAGGAACTCCTAAAGAGAGAGGGAGTGCTTTCGCAAGTGAGCTTGACAGATTTTGTTCCCATCGCAAACTCGTTTACGCAAACTCATTCGCACCAGCTATTCCTCTCCTTCTTTTTTCAAGGAGGGGAAATCCGAGAGGATTTTGGAATTTGCAAGGCCGGGGTGGTTGTCGAAGAATATTCAGGGAAAAGAACTCACATATTATAATTGTGTTAGAGTGTTTATCCGCCAACCACCCCACCTCGCAAGCGAGGCACCCCTCCACAACTGTGGAGGGGAGTTTGCTGACGCCTGATTATTCTGCGAAATGTGCCCTTCCCATTCTGTTCGCTGGTATACAAATGGCCTCTGGGCCATTTTCTATTGATAAATCCCCGGAATGCCTTTTACAGCTAATAGAACGGTACCAAGATGCAGAGATATATGCAATTTTAGAGTTCTCATATTATCCATCTTTTCAAAAAATATTTGTTATTCATCGCACAATTCTAACATGTTATCCCGTTAACTCAGATACAATTTGTAAGCAGAATTTCTTATAATATGTGAGCTTCTGTTTTAAAAAGGGCACACCCAACCCTTTGGGAATCAAAGTAAAATCTGAAATTTGCAAAAAAAATGAAAAAGCTATTTATTCTCATTGTTTTTCTTTTGGGATTCTTGTCTTCAAATGCCCAGATCGTCCCAGACTCATTGAAGAGGGCTAAATTTGAAATTGGCATTGAAGGTGGGCCTACGAGTCCTTATGTAAGGACTTCAGATATAAGCACGGCGAAAGAATACCATAGTGTGAGTGGTTCAAATAACGCTTTCTTCGGTCTGGCAGGCCAATACAATGTTAATGAACATTTGTCTTTGAAAACAGGAATCGGTGTTGAAGGGAAAGGCTATGAAAATGATTACGGTCTGCCTGGAACCCCTAATGGATTGGTTAAATCAATCCAAAATGACACTTTTTCTTTCACTTCATTCAATTACCTGGTAATTCCCGTCCTGGCAAAAGCAGTTTTTACCAGAAATCACCTCTATTTTCTTATCAACGGTGGATTCTATTTTGGGTATTTATTGAACGCTAACACTTCCATAAATGATTTCGATAGTTCAGCAAGCCCCATGAACCACTCTTACAATTCCATAAGGAATTATCGTCGCCTGGATTTCGGCCTTGTCGGCGGTGCAGGTCTTGGAATCAAATTGAATAAAAGATTAAATTTAGAGATGGGAGTACAGATTAATTATGGCCTGACCAACATTGCTTCTTCTTCAAACATTTTCTCTCAAATAAATAATGAATCTGCTGTTTTACTTTTAGGGTTAAGATATAATTTAAATATTTAGGTCAGTTCCAAAAACCCGCTCGGATTTTTCCCCCAGATGTCTCCCGCAGGGGACTCTGAGGTACTCCGTAGCGACCATTTTTGTGATTGTTTGAGTCCGTATAGACCTCAGTGTCCCCTGCCAACGGCATACGGTTTAGGAATATAGTGCGCCTCGGGAGACACTGAGGGGAAGGTAGTTATTCGGATCAAAAAAATCTGTTACTTTATGCCAAATACAGTCAGCATTTTTTCAAGCGCACCTTCCGAGTGCATCCGCTCACCATTTTCAAGCGATTGTTTTGCAGCCATCGCAGCTCTTTTGCGCATACTTATTTCATAAAACGAAATGGCTTCCTGCAAAGTATTGTATTCGTCAGAAGTTAAACATTCGCTCAATTCCAAAGCATCAAACATAGATGTGTTTGCGCCTTCCCCTGCAAAAGGTGGCATTACGTGCGCGGCATCGCCAAGTAATGTTACATTGGGCAGGGCTTCCCAGGTTTGGTCCAAAGGCATACAATAAATAGGGCGTGGAACCACAGGCATTACTGCATTTTCAAACAGTTCATACCAGATACGGCTCCAGTCGCTATATTCTTCTTTAAACCATGACAACAGTTGGATTCTATCAGAAAAATCCAAACCACTATGTGTCCCCCAGTTTTCATCGGGTTTGAAGCTTGCATAAAACCCCAGGCCGCCCTTGCCTTTTTGGCCGCCCAATAAACACTTCCCATTTCCGAAAGCCATTATCTTTCCGCCATTCAGCAATGTATAAATATGAGGTGTTGCTTTTTCTGCATTATCAACATTGACTTCAACCATTGTAATGCCTGAATAAAAAGCTTTAATATTTGTAAGGTATGGACGGATTTTAGAATTGGCACCATCGGAGCCAATAACTATATCCGCGTAAGCAGTTGAACCGCTTTTAAAATGTAGCAACCAACCTTCATTTTGTTTCTCCATTGATACAAAATGACTGTTCCACATAACCGTTTCTGGTTGTAAAGATTCTAAAAATATTTTTCTTAATGCCCCTCTATCAATTTCAGGGCGCGAAGGCCCGTTGTCCAAATTTTCACCAGGATTGGCTTCATGGTCGCTGAAAATTATTTCGGCATGCTCATTTATGACGATCTTTTTATCTGCACCTTCACGGACATTCTTTTTAAACTCTTCTATTAAATTTGCTTTGCGTAAAGCTGCCCATCCTGATTCTTCATGCATATCAAGCGGTGAACCCTGGACGCGGGCATCTTTATTAAAATCCCTTTCATATACATTTACCTTTGCGCCTTTAAGCTGTAAAAGCCTTGCTAAGGTCAGTCCTCCCGGACCACCACCTACAATGGCGATTTGTTTATTTCGTATTAGCATGGTTTATCTTTTGTAATTGAAAGCGCAAAGTTCCGAAACGTTCTTACAACAGGATTGTACAAACGCGACAAAATCATTATTCCCCCGCTCCTCCGGATTTGCAACCCGGCTCAAATGGAAATCGGAAGAATTAATCTCACTTTCCCCTTAGATGTCTCCCGAAGGGGATTCTGAGGCACTCCGCTGCGACCACTTTTGTGATTATTGAGTCCGTATAGATCTCAGTGTCCCCTGCCAACGGTATAGGGTTTGGGATATAGTGTGCATGGGGAGGCATTAAGGGGGAGGCAATTGTGCAACAGGTTGTTGCACAATTGCCATGGGGTCATCATCTCGCGATACTTACAAAGTTCGCTTGGCGGGAAGTTTGAAATATCTGATAAAAAAGTATTTTTGTTACCTGTTTGCAAATTGCGAAATGCCCCATAAAAATTTCATAAATGGATAATGAGTTGGCTAAACATGGAGAAACTGTTTTCGAGCAAATAAAACGCTTTGACGAAAATAAAAATGAATACTGGAGTGCAAGGGATTTATCCCGGATTCTCGAATATGCTGAATACAGAAACTTTAAACCTGTAGTGGAAAAGGCTAAAGAAGCCTGCAAAAACAGCCAACAGATCGTTTCAGATCATTTCGTGGAGATGCACGATATGATAAAAATAGGCAAAGGGGCCGAAAGGAATATTGAAGATATAAGGCTATCACGTTACGCCTGTTATCTGATTGTCCAAAATGCCAGCCCGGAAAAAGGAATTGTGGCATTAGGCCAGACTTATTTTGCCGTACAAACTCGGATTCAAGAGCTGCAACAAATGGATGCTTACAGTCAGTTAAAAACGGAAGCAGAAAGGCGCATGTTTCTGAGGGAAGAAATGACCTTGCATAACAAACATTTAGCCAACGCTGCCAAGGGCGCGGGCGTTATTGATCCTATTGATTATGCCATTTTCCAAAACCATGGCTACAAAGGTTTATATGGCGGCCTTGACGCCAAAGCGATACACCAAAAGAAGGGATTGAAAAAGAGCCAGGATATACTGGACCACATGGGCAGTACGGAATTGGCTGCCAATCTTTTCAGGGCTACCCAAGCAGAAGAAAAACTTAGAAGAGAGAATATAAAGGGAAAGCAAAAGGCAAACCAAACGCATTATGAAGTAGGTAAAAAAGTCCGTAAAACCATTAAAGAACTGGGTGGCGATATGCCTGAAAACCTGCCCGTTGCCGATAATATTAAAAAGTTGCTACCCGCTTCAAATCCGCCGAAACCTAAGAAACCAGGGAAAGATTAGATGATGGGCATGTTGGATTACAAATCCTGGTATTCAAAATTGCCAGATTGCAAATCCGGCAAAGCGGGTGTAAAAAGGAAGTTTTCTCTGCGTTACCTCCGCGATGCCTTTGCGTCTCTGCGGTTAAGTTTTCAAGGCATTTTATTTTTTTGTCTAACTTGCCTGTCAATTTAAATCTGTTAAATCAGAATAACAATGGCTAAAAGCCGGACTATTACTGTAAAAGGAACAGAAATCACTATTGTAAGGCAGGGAAATGCCGATTATGTATCACTTACTGATATGTTGAAGGCTAAGGATGGCGATTTTTTTATTTCTGACTGGCTTAGGAACCGCAACACGGTAGAATTTCTGGGTATTTGGGAGAGCGTATTCAATCCTGATTTTAATTATGGCGAATTCGCCACAATTAGAAGTCAGGCAGGGTTGAACAATTATAAAATAAGCGCGAAAGAGTGGCAAGAGAAAACCAATGCCATAGGGCTTAAAGCCACAGCAGGCAGGTATGGAGGCACTTATGCGCACCCTGATATTGCTTTTGAATTTGGGATGTGGATCAGCGCAGAATTCAAGATTTACCTTATCAAGGAGTTCCAACGCCTCAAAGAAGAAGAAAACCAGCGCCTTTCATTAGAATGGGACCTGCACCGGACCCTGGCCAAAGTAAATTACCGCATTCACACCGATTCGATTAAAGAAAACATCATACCGCCCGCAGTTACCAAAGAACAGGCCTCTGCCATATATGCCAGTGAAGCCGACTTGCTGAATGTAGCCATGTTTGGCCAGACAGCAGCAACATGGCGGAAGCAAAACCCAGGCAAAAATGGAAACATCAGGGATCACAGCACCATTGAACAATTGCTGGTCCTCTCAAATATGGAAAGCCTGAACGCCGAATTTATCCGCATGAAAATGAACCAATCTGACAGGCTTAATCATTTATCCATTAACTGAAGAAATCAGTAGCGCTTTTGATGGACTGATGATGGATTATTCATTGTCCCATAAAATAGGAATACCAGATGCCCTGATTGCTGCTACAGCAATAGTAAATAAGCTGCGCCTTTTTACAGCAAATGTGAAAGATTTCAAATTCATTCCTGAAATTGAATTTGTTGCTTTGGCAGCATAAATATCGTTTTGGTGATGATAACAAAACGATCTGAAACCGATGCATCGCTGGTTCTTTTATAGAAAGTCAAAAAGCTTTTAAATATTCTTTGCTCCCAAGTGGCACTGCGATTAACACTTGAGAGAACGTGGGGCAGAGCTGGTAATTAATTAGCCTTGATTACATTTTATTGGCAATACTTTTTTATGAGATCATAGGCTTCTTCATTCCCTAATTCCCCTGCCTTACTTAAATCTAAGCAGCCATCATCTTTTTGCCCTAAATTTATTTTGGAAATTCCTCTCATCTTAAACGCTTGCGCATATTTTGGTTTAAATTCTATCGCTTTGCAATAATCTGAAATAGCACCTCGAAAATCGTTTAGCATGTACTTTGCATCCCCTCTACCTGAATAAGCTTCTGGATAATCTTGTTTTAGTTCTAAAACCTTATTGCAGTCTGCAATTGCACCACGAAAATCATTCAATGCAAATTTTGCTTCTTGCCTACCAAAATAAGCGGATGAAAGATCAGAATCAATTTCGATTGCCCTGCTATCATCTATAATTACACCTTTGTAGTCTTTTAAACTATACTTCGCCTCCCCCCTAAGGATATAAGCAAATTTATCATTAGGGTCAATTTCTATTGCTTTACTGTAATCTGAGATGGCTCCCTTGTAGTCTTGGTCCATAAATTTATCAAGCCCTTTGCTACAATATTCATGACTTGTTTGACTGTAGGAGTTAGCTATAGGGCAAAGTATGAGGATAAGAATAAAGAGCTTTTTCATGATGTTATTTGTAATCAGTATGCTAAGATAAGGTTATTTACTAATCCGGATTTATTGGAGGTTTGTTTTAATTATATCTGCTAACAGCTTTTACTTTATGAGCAAAACCATTTAATCAATTGCTTCATGAGTTCTTTATATTCGGGTATCAGTCCCATAAATGCAATGCCCAAACCACAAAGAGCAACAATTAAGGCAGTCCGGGTTAGTTTATTGGCAGTTCTCTGAATCAATTTATCTTGATATTCTCCTACATAACCACCATCTTGAAAAAATTTGATTCCTGCTTGGTTAATCCATAAATCTTTGACAAATTTTGGATTTACCCCATTAGGATCAACTCTTATAAAATTGGCACTCTTCAAGATTTCAATTAAATCGCCGATTTCTTGCTCTTTAAAACTTCCATTCCTTATTAACGTATGAACAGGATACGCATTTAATTCATTATCAGTATACTCGCTATCAAGAAGCAACTTCAACACTTTATCAAGTTTCTCATTTACAGTCGGTTCCATAACGAATTCTATATTTCACTTTGTTTGCCCTTTTTTAAATCTCACCAAATAGTAATATGCATCATTCCTGTATTGGCAAACTCTTTTTATTTTCTTTTGAATACTCAAAGGAAAATATTTCATCGATGTTATTTACAATTGCCTTTAAAGATGTAGCCCAGCCATCAATATTAATCGAAAAACTCTCCAAATCTGCTAAATTTTTGTGGTACAGTTGTTCAAGTTTTTGAATGATTGGCAAAAATTCTGGACTGCTTTCATTTAAGTAATTTAAAATCACATAATCTTTTAAAGGAGTTGTCAATTCGTTAATATATATCTCCATTACATTTGCGGATTGATTTGCCAGGTAAAAATCACTGAAAATTTTATTTATCCCTCTCGCAAATTCTGAAGGGTCTTTC
>Ga0206844_10366_pt1 | contig 10879 bp, 8 predicted proteins | sample Alteio_BWOrgCont_22_FD_152907 | JGI IMG/M metagenome (GOLD analysis project Ga0206844, IMG submission 152907) | Enriched cells from forest soil in Barre Woods Harvard Forest LTER site, Petersham, Massachusetts, United States -... | ecosystem: Environmental > Terrestrial > Soil > Temperate forest >...
ATGAGGTCTTTACGTCAATTCGTATCTGTTGTCGTAGGACTCTTCGCGATCGGCGTGCCATCGCTGCATGCTCAGGACTGGGAGCACTTCCGCGCTGCATATCCATACCATATTCAAACGATTGCCTTGTCTGACGAGGATTCTCAGCATCACCGCACCCTGATCATCTCCGAGCCGCCACCTACGGTAACGCTTCGCCAAATTAAGGACCTTGATCCGGCCTTGCACTACGCGACTGTAAAAGCAGAGCGCATCGGAGTTGACGGATGGGTTGAAGATGTAGTGATCGACCTGCCACCAATGGACCCACAACACCTGCGCGAACTAGTAGATCATCTTCAGCAGCTTCTCTTTGGCACCTCGTACAAGGCGTATATCACGCCTATACCAACGAGCGCTGCGCAACTGCGGCCCACTAAGCTCAATCTTCACGTCACCTCTGGAGACCTTCGCGCGTGGGTTTTCGGCCAAACAAAGCAGGAGCAGTGGAGTTCTATCCTCGTCAAGTTCGTTGTTGCGCTTGTGCTGCTATTTGCTGCGGTCACGTGCTTCGGCAATAAGAGATTCATACTTGGACTCATCTTTTTCGCCATCGCAGTCGGAATCATGATTCATACTTCCGGTCTCGTCACTCTCGCGCTTACAGGACTTCTGTCCGCTATCTTCGGCTTCCAGTGTTTCAAGAACTCGCACCCTGTGCCGGGGGGGATACTTGCACTGATCGCGGTCACGATTCTGGTCGGCTCTATTGCCACTTGTCGTGCCCAGCACCGGGCGCCCGCCACTCGTTTCTCGCCGCTCTTCGGCAGTGGCCAGTTCTCCTGTGCATCGATTCTCGACAAACACAAGAGTGGAGTTTTCCTTAGTACTGAGCCAGGGCTAGTGCTGTGGTCGTTCCCAAGAAACATGCCTCTCGAAAAGTTTCCCATCGAAGCCCGGGAATTTGCCCTCGACTCCGATCTCATTCTCGGAGCTGCCTCTTCTTCTGATCAACTTGCGATCATCGGGCGAGAGCGGACAACGCCTGTCGCTCAGTTACCCCCGCTTCGCGCTGAAACCATGCTTCAGCTTGCGTCTGCGCGCGAAGATGAGCTTGCACAGAGCTATGAGCGAAAGAATCCTCTTGCGGGTCGATATGACGAAAACAATCACATGGATTGGGCTCCAATCTATCTCAGCCCTCGGTTGATAGACACTGAGTACGGGAGCTTACTTAATATCACCGATCAGCTCCTGAAGGGCTGGAGCATGCATAACGAAATGCGCTATGTCAATTTCAAGTATCCAGAGCCTCCTGCCTATCCTTTTGTAACGAATCTTCCCGACTTCTTGGGAACAAAGGAATTAACCTTCAATTGGAACACTAAGGGAGTCGGATATGTCACCAATTTCAACCGATATGAAATCTACGCTCTGAACAAAACAGGTTCCCTGCCGATCGACTATCTGGCTGAAGGTAAGCCAGACGTAGAAAGTGCTGAAGATACAGCATATAAATACTACTCGGAGATGAGCGATCCAAATCTGGTCCGGGTGGTGCAGTACGCGGCTATCTATCAGATCTTTCATCACTTTGGCGTTGTCGCTAGCAATACATCGAATACCGTCCCTACCCCTCCCCATTCCCCACTTGAAGTACCCATTCGTGCTCTTCTTGACGTGATTGCACAGACGAGTGATCCCGATCTTCGGGTATTCAAGGATGATTACGTGCCACAAATTCGGGACATGCGTGACGTGCTCCGAGCGCTGCGCAAGTCAGACACTAACGGCTCTCTGCAGGGCGCTCTGGTTTCCGCTCTCGCGAGCCGAGATGGAATGCACAATATCCAAGCGATACAGGACGAATATGCACAAAAACAAATGTTATTCCTCTTTACACAAATACAACGGTTTGGCCCAGCATTTCTTTCTGACTATGATCGGAGCCAGATACGCATCAGGTACGCATATGTTGTTGGTCGCCGCGAGAGTCGCTGGATACACACTCCATCGATAGTCGAGTCGCAAGGAAAACCTCAGATGGTGGGGGGACATAACCTGTCTTCAACCGTCACTGAATTTCGGGCAGATAGCCAAATCGATACGGGTAAGGTTCTTGTCGAAGACGCTGATGGAAAGCGAGTCATCCACTACAACCCGGCAGATGATTCAAAGGTTGGCCAAACGGTACGTGTTGCCGCACGCGATGACACCAAGAGCGCAGACGAGATTCAAGCTAACGTTGAACATGCCCTCGGCTCGGAGGATACTGCTCCGGTATCGATGAATGATGGCCTGGGCTTTGATGCCGAAATTCATCCTGAAACGCTCCGCGGGTTTCAAACAGACCAGGCGCCTGGCCCTCTTTCGGACATAGGTTGGCGCAGAAGTGAGAAGACTCTGGCCGACTCAGACGCAAAGTTCCTCCATCGGCTCGGTGGTAAAAAGAACCACGTGGTCTTGGTTGCACGCGACTCGAATGGAACATACGTGATCGCGGCGCCCCCTGCTGCCCCGGTGCAGGCGTCCGATCTCGCGAGCAGCTTCGATGCCGTCCGTGCTCTCACACGTGATACTTCGGGAGAGGGAGTTCACGTACACCTCCGCGGTTTTGATTACCGGCAAGCCGAAGGATTTATGCGTAACTTGGAAGATCATACGGACCTCGACGCAACCATCGTGAGCACCGACGAATGTGTAACCCCTGAGGAACTTGCCGCAATACTCAAGAACAAGTACGACATCAGCAAGGCGGAAATCGTGTCAGACCCCGAAGTCGTCATCGGCGCCGACGGACATCCCCAGGAAATTGTCGCCGAGATCAAGATCCCGGCGAAGGAGCCCGGTGTCCGCGCTGTCATTCTGAGAATCCGCGCCACGATTGAGAATATCTTGGGGATGTCGCAACAGGCGCTGGCCCAATTCAAAGCCAAACTCCTTGTGGCTCTGCAAAATATGGCAAGCCAACCAGAGATGGCACGCCAGACCGAGGATGTAGGCTTTATCGCGAAAAACCTGGTTGAAGAGCTTCGCAGGGACAAGACCTTCGCTCAGGTGCGTGCCGAAGTCAAGCATGACAACAAGACCCTCTTCTATGTCCATGACGAAAAACCCTTTGTGTCGATCCAAACGAGCGATTTCGCCGCGTGAGTGTGCGCTCCTTTTTGGCGTTCCTCTCACACAGGAAAGCTTTCGGCGAAAGCTCAAGGGTCCGCGGGACGGAAACTTCGCCGAGGGCTTTCGTGCGACGCGAACAGACCTGTCATGGATGGGGTACGAGGCACTTGCGCGACGCCTGTCTGCGACCGCTCAGGAGGCGGAAGCTCTCGGCGTTCGGGTATTTCGGGAGATGACCCTCTCTGATATCGCAGAGGCTTGCCAATATGAAGCTGTCACGATCATCAGTCACTGGAGAAGCGCGCAATTCAAACCGGCGGACATCGTTGACCCTGCTCAGATTGCGCGTGAATTTCACGTTGCTGATTGCTGCCAACCAATATCCTCTGAGTCAGACTGTCTGGCCAAGTGGCTCAACACTCACTTCCTGTCATTTCTACCCGAAAATGGCGAATCCTTAGGAGCGGCCATCCGTCTCCAATCTGCACTGATTGAGAAGCGTGCATCGATTACCTCCCGAATACCTGGGGCTTTTTGTGGCGGGGCAGCCGTTGAATTCTCATGCGGATTCAGGGAAATCACGGCAATTACAGAGCAGGTGCCCAGGTCTTTCATGGGTGTATTTGACCTTACGATATGCAATTCCCTTCTACTTGCCGAGTCCTTGCATCATCGCTGCCCTCACTGTCTTGTGATCGCTACGAGCGACCTTACTTTCCCCGACTTTCGACTACCTTTCTATTTGGCCACCATTCGTCTACTATCCAGGCGTCCTGTTCCATATGAGGACGCTGTCGAGACGCTGAAACGAGAACTGAGGAGGAAGTTTAGATGAGGCGCTATCGCAGTGCATTGAGTGAATTCGTAAAAATGGATTTTGGCGATACTGCTAGTGGCGTCGTGCAGCGCGAAGAGGCACTGCGTGAAGACCTGCGCCGAATCATCAAGAGCGATACTAAGTATTTCAATATTTGCGTCCTGATGGTATTGCTCCTCTTTATAGGTGCCGTTCTGCTCGTACTTGCTAACCTTAAAAGCCCCGAGGTCATCACAGCGATTTTCGGCGTGACTGGTGTTTCCTTCGCAGCCCTTCTGAAGCAGATGGTGAGCCTGTGGCGCGAAAAAGCTCACTCTGAAGCTGCTTACGCTCTAGCCACAAAATTACCCCCAGAAGACCTCAAGGCCGTGATCTCGATTCTTCTTCAGGCAAAATGACAGATTCTGTTTTTGTTCCCCATCAACTACTAGCCCTACGGGCAATCGCTCGGCCCATCAACCCTACTTAGTCCCCTTACTTTTTCTGAACGCCGAATCCTTGGCCGAGAATTTCCCCCAACCCGCTATAAGAGAAAGAGAGACAAAAAGGCCCGGCTGCCATTCCCAGCCGGGCCTTTCTCCCGCTAGTCCTAAATCGGGAAATACCTTTGCAGACAAGTTGCTTGCCGTCAATCAAATCCTTTGTTTCCGAGTATTTACCTGCAACCCATTGATTCCGGGAAAGATGCGGCAACCTATTCGCTAAGCCCAATGATATGAGTAACTAACAGAACACAGGGGGGGGTCTGTTCTCCCGGCTGAACGCAGAAGACCAACCTTCCGTCTCAATGCTTCTTGAAGTACTGCACCTCGCGTTCGTGCTGCTTCGCCTTATCCAGGCTCGAAAACGTGCCCAGGTTGCGCCGCTTGCCCGTCCCCTCGTCCTTCTTGCGGGAGTACAGCCGATATTCGCCGGATTTGAGTTTGCGGATCATGCAAAATTAGGATGCGGCCGAACACATTCGCGACCTCTGAGAAAATAGGGCAGCATGCCCGAACTCCCCGAAGTCGAAACCGTCGCCACCGGCGTGAACGAACGCATCGGCGGAGACCGCATTCAATCCGTATGGCTCAGCCGCTACAAGGAGCCCTTCAAGACCTCGCCAACCGAGATGGCCGAAGCCCTCACCGGCCAGCACATCGAGCGCGTCCACCGCGTCGGCAAGCACATCGTCTTCGACCTCCGCGGAAGCACCGCTTACCCCGCTCCTGCTCACGCTCCCGTTCAATGGGTCGTCCACCTCGGCATGACCGGACGCTTGCTCGTCTCCGCCGCCGCCGTGCCCGTTCCTCCGCACACTCACGCCATCCTCTCGCTCTCCTCCGGCCGCGAGCTTCGCTTCGTCGACCCGCGCCGCTTCGGCCGCCTCGCTCTGCACCCGATCTCCGACGCGAAGCGCTTCCGCGGACCCGGACAGGAGCCCCTCACCATCTCTCCCACCGACTTCCGCGCCCTCTTCCGCAACCGCAAGCTCCCGATCAAGGCCGCCCTGCTCAACCAGAAGCTGCTCCACGGCGTGGGCAACATTTATGCCGACGAAGGCCTCTTCCATGCCGGAATCCGTCCGACCCGCATGGCCGGACGCCTCACCCGCGAGCGGCTCGACCGCCTTCAGGCAGCCCTGCAGTCCATCCTGCGGAAAGCCATCGAGCTTGGCGGCTCCTCCGTCTCCGACTACGTCGACGCCGACGGTGTCGCCGGCTTCTTCCAGCTCGAGCACCGCGTCTACATGCGAACCGGCCAGCCCTGCCTGGTCTGCAGAACCCCCATCCGCCGCATCCTCCTCGCCGGACGGGGCACCCACTACTGCCCCCATTGCCAGCACTGACGACAGCGGCCTCCGAAAAGTCCCTTTATCTCCAGAAACGGTTCAGTAGTATGGTTTTACGAAGCCATAACTCGCCCGTCCTTCCAGATTCTGAATTTTCCCGCCGGCCTTAATCCCGTAAGTCAAACATTTCAAATAGAAATTCGAACGGCATAACGATTGCTTATAAATAGGCAGCCAGCGACGCACAGGCTCTCCACAAAATAGAGGAGCCATGCGAATCAGTTCCGGCCGTCGAGAGCAAGAACCCCACGAGGTTTAGCCCGGGCCGGAGCGCAAGAAGTCCCGAAGCTCAAAGGCAACGGGCATTTTCAGGGAGGCCAGTGACGGCCATTAAAGGTGAGTCGAAAAAGCCGCCGGTTTCCGGTGGCTTTTTCGCGTTAGAGGCGGCCGGTTGTTTCCAGGATGCTCCTGATCCTCACTCAAGGCAGAGCGGGAAGAACCTATGGTCCGTTGCCGACCCATTTGGAAAGTTTCACCCTCGGTACCCAAATCGGTCCGCCCACCACGTTCTACTTTTGGATACCTCTGGTACTTTTGAGTTAATCGGGTACTCTGGAGGTAGTGCAGCCCCTTGCCAGACAACCGTATTAGGAGTAGCATCATCTTTGTCTATCGAGCGGCTGTAGCCAACCTCAGGATGAGGGGCTCGCCGCGATTCTCGAGAGTCAAGCAGGATTTCAACTGACGCGCCTCACCGTAGCCCACGCCGGCAGGAATGCAGTCGCAGGCTTGAACCGCGGTTGAATGACAACATTCCGTTGTTTTGGTTGAAGGTTTCAAAGCATTTGTCTCCATTGCGATCCGAAAATCCGTCCGTCTTGCCGTCGGGTCTTTCCCCGGAAGCACATGATAGTTGTGCCGACCTCCGGCTTCACGATGAAAGTTCACGCTTTTCCGGCATAGTTTGACCGCGAATGGGGCAGCGCCTCCGCCGGAATCCGCTGCCATTCACAAAACGTAGAAAGCACCAGGAAGTGCACGCATGACAACAGAGCAGAACCTGCCTCAGCCACAGGCCCAACCGCCTGATGGGCAAGGACCACAGGGACAGAATCAGGGACACCGCAGACGGCGCCGCAGAAGAAAGGGCAACAAGCCCGCAGGCCAGGCGAATGGCCAGTCATCCCCGCAAAATCAGTCAGGCCAGCAGAATCAACCGAACCAGGGACAAAAGGCCAAGCCCTCCAGCCAGAACCGCTTTTTTCAGAAAAATGGCAATGGGCAGCAGGGCGGCGGGGGCCGGCGCAAGGGCAAACAGCGCAAGCAGCAGGTCTTTGTCGGCCCCATGGATCACAGTTACCGCATTGCGAATGGCAACATCGCCGATTCTCCTCCTTCCACCATCGAGCTCCGCAATGGCAATGTAAACGCCAACGGCAATGGCCAGGGCAACGGTTACGGCTACGGGTATGCCAACGAGTTGTACGCTCCTCCCGAGCCGGTCATTCCCGTTCGCGAAGACGCGCCCACGCGCATCTACTGCTTCATTGAAGACCTTTTCTTCCTGGCTAAAATTCAGGAGACTGCCCGCAAGCTGGGCATCAAGGTGGGATTCGTCAAAGCGGATAAGGAAGTGCTCGCCAGGCTGACCGATGCCGAGCAGGAGCGACCCTCGCTGATTGTCTTCGACCTCAACAATGCGAATGCCAAGCCGCTCACGCTGATCCCCAAGCTCCGCACTAAGCTAAAGAAGGGCACCTCGATCATCGGCTTCCTCTCGCATCTGCAGGGCGACCTCAAAGCCAAAGCCATCGAGGCGGGATGCGACATGGTCATGCCGCGCTCTGCCTTCTCGCAAAACCTGCCCAACCTCCTGCGCCGCCATGGCCTCGATGAAGAGCAGGAATTCGAAGCGATGCCGGTCTAAGAAAGACGTCTACAGATCCAGGGCTCAGGGCCCGCTCGCGCGGGTCTAGCCATGCCGGCATCTCCGATTTGACCCTCGTCTAAAGCCACCGTACACTTCCTGAGTCGTGTCCCCGCTGGGACGCGGCATGTTGTTACTGAGGCAGCTTTATGGGATCGATCTCGGTCGCCTGCTACAAGCCACGGACTGGAAAAGAAGAAGCGCTGCTCGAACTGGTTCGCAACCATCTCCCGCCGCTGCGTGCCGAGGGTCTCGTCACCGACCGGATCCCGATCGTCATGCGCACCGAGTCCGGAACCATCATTGAGATATTCGAATGGGTCTCAAAGGAAGCCATCGCCGGGGCCCCACTCCAATCCGGTCGTCCTCGATCTGTGGAAACGCTTCGAAGCGATATGCTGGTACGAAACGCCCGCGAACCTGCCCGAGTTCCAGAACATGTTCGCTCACTTTGAGCCTATTTCATTCCGCTGAAAAGCTCTGTCCTGAGAATTCAATCCACTGTGTAACAATGCCAGCGAAGCCTAAGTCCCCGAAATCTCTAAAGCCCGAGGATCGAATTCATGCCGCGCAATCTCGCTGCCGCAGCTCTTCTTTTCGTTGCGTTGCCACTTGTCAGCACCGCATTTGCCCGCCAGGACGCACAGCAGACCGCGCCGAAAACGGGGCAGTCCGCTCAGCGCCAGCCCATGCCGAAGCCCACCAATCTGCAAGTGCTCCCTAAAAACATTCCCATCCCCGACCTGATGGCGACCATGCGAGGCTTCACGAAGGCTCTGGGTGTCGAGTGCCAGTTCTGCCACACCCGCGACCCGAAGACGAACAAACCCAACTTCGCCTCCGACGCCAATCCCGACAAGGGTACCGCTCGCACCATGATCGTCATGACGAAGGAGATCAACGCCAAATACCTCTCGCAGGTGAAAGACCCCGACGCCACGCCAGCTGAGAAAACCGTGACCTGCGGCACCTGCCACCGCGGCAATTCCATGCCGATGCCCTTTACCTCAGCTGTAGGCATGGGAGAGCGCCACGATCATCCTCCCGCCCCGGAGCCAGCTCAGAAGCCGCAGTAAGGAGGTCAGCGCTGCGGCGCAATCACCAGGTTGTCGATAAGCCGGGTCGTACCCACAATTGCGGCAATCGCCGCCAACGCGCCCTTGCGAACATCGGCCACGTCTTCCAGCGTCGCGGGATCGACGATCCTGTAATAATCCACTTGGACATTCGGTTCGTCGCCAAGAATGCTGAGCGCATCGTCGATCAGAGTCGGAGCATCGAGGACACCTTGCGCGACCCGCTCCTCTACCCGCCGCAGTGCCCGATTCAAAACCAGCGCCTGCCTGCGCTCTTCGGGAGACAAATACCGGTTCCGCGAACTTAACGCCAGCCCGTCAACTTCGCGTACCGTCGGACATACCACAAGCCCCAGCCCGAAATGCAGATCGCGGACCATCCTGCGCAGCACCGCCACCTGCGCCGCGTCCTTCTGGCCGAAGAAAGCCCTGTCCGGATCGACGATATGAAAGAGCTTCGCGACCACCGTCGACACGCCGCGAAAATGTCCTGGCCGCGACACGCCGTCGAGTCGATCGCTTACCCCTTCGACATCGACAAAGGTGCTCGCCCCTTCCGGATACATCTCCGCAGCATCGGGCGCAAAGATCAGGTCCACTCCCTCGCTCTCGAGCAGCGCGCAATCCGCATCCCACGTCCGCGGATACTTCGCAAAGTCCTCATTCGGACCGAACTGTGCCGGGTTCACAAAGATGGAAACAACCACCGCATCGCACTGCTCGCGCGCCGCGCGCACCAGCGAAATGTGTCCGGCATGCAGCGCGCCCATCGTCGGAACAAGGCCGATGCTGCGGCCTTCCGCGCGCAGCTCACGCCCCGCCGCTCGCGTCTCAGCAATGTTTGAGACAATTCGCATCAGGCCTTGCGAATCAGGTGCGTCTTCGACGCTGTAACTGGAGCCCTCAGCGCGTCGGTGACTTCTTGAGCTTTCAGCACGTCCGTTACTTCTTTCGACAAGTGATAGCTTTCCGACTCATCGGGAAACGACCGCTCTTCGACGTCTTGGACGTAGCCTTCAATCGCCGTCCGGAACAGCGCTGCCGCATCGCCGTACTGGCGAACGAACTTCGCCGGCCGCGAGAAGCTCAGGTTCACCAGGTCGTGAAAGACCAGAATCTGCCCGTCGCAATCCGGCCCCGCGCCAATGCCAATGGTAGGAATTTGCAGCTGTGACGTGATGATGGCGGCAACCTCGCGCGGCATGCCTTCGAGCACGATGGCCACTGCGCCTGCCGCCTCCAGCATCCGCGCATCGCGCGCCAGTTCTTCGGCTGCAGCCAGAGTCTTGCCCTGCACCTTGTACCCGCCCATGCGATGCACCGCTTGCGGCGTAAGTCCCAGGTGACACACGACCGGAATCTCCGCATCCCTCAGCCGCTCGACTAGCTCGCACCGCGCCGCGCCGCCCTCGACCTTTACCGCCTCCGCGCCTGCTTCTTTAATGAAGCGCGCCGCGTTGGCCACTCCACCGGCCACGCTGACGTGATAGGAGCCGTAGGGCATATCCGCGACCACAATGCCGTGCCTCACCGCCCGCCGCACCGCGCGCGTATGATGCAGCATCTCGTCCATAGTGACCGGCAGCGTGCTGTCGTAGCCCATCACCACCATGGCGAGCGAGTCGCCCACCAGGATCATGTCCACGCCCGCCTCGTCTACAAGTCGAGCGGTCGAATAGTCGTAAGCTGTCAGTGCCGTGATCGGCCTGCCCGCCTGCTTCTTCTCTTGTAATGTCTGGAAAGTCTTTTTCGGCGTGACTGCCTGCGCGCCCGCCGATCTATCCGAAACAGCGTCGGCACTGCGAAAATTCGTAATACTCATATTGTCTCCAGTGCAGCTTCCCATGTAGGAATGCCACCCGAACCCAATTTCTGACGATACGCTCTCAAACGGTAAAGATCAAAGCAGACACAATTGAACTTGGAGGTCTTCTGTGTCAAAGTTCCTGTATGGACAAGGGTTATGTCATTCAGACGCTGTGCGTACGAGCCGGAACTCCGGGCTGCCGGCATCGTGCATCTGCGCCTGTTTGGCTCTGTAGCGCGGGGCAACGCTTCCAGCCAATCCGACATCGAGCTGATAGCCGATTTTGATTCGTCAAAACGCTTTTCTCTCGTCACGATGGCACATCTCGAAAATCGTCTCACCGACATTCTCGGTATCAAGGTTGATCTAGCTCCGGCTGATT
>Ga0206844_10264_pt2 | contig 10871 bp, 8 predicted proteins | sample Alteio_BWOrgCont_22_FD_152907 | JGI IMG/M metagenome (GOLD analysis project Ga0206844, IMG submission 152907) | Enriched cells from forest soil in Barre Woods Harvard Forest LTER site, Petersham, Massachusetts, United States -... | ecosystem: Environmental > Terrestrial > Soil > Temperate forest >...
GTCCCCCGCAAATGGAGTCGAATCTGGCGAGGCTTGGCAATTTTAAGAGCTTCGACTAGGGTCGCGATTCCCGACGCTTCGATGTGGTTCACATCACTCAAGTCAACGGTAACCGCATGAACTGATTGTTTGCCCGACAGAATGTCTAGAAGGCTATCCCGAATATCGGGCGACGAATCCACATCGATGCGCCCATTCAAGCGGATGATCACCTCCATGCCACTGCGATCGATCGCAATTGCGAGATGGCTGCTTGGAGTGCTTTCGTGACTTTTCAAACGTTGACCTCTCTCACCGTTCTGCGCCGCACGCCTACTTTCGCAATTCTTCTGCCATTCAATTAAGGCTGAAAATAACGCTAGGCATGCACCGGTGATCCAGATCTCAGGTTGAGCCGTGACCAAACGTGAACAGTGGCGGGATCCTGACAGTCCAGGCCCTGTCGAGCTGAATACAGAGTGTTATTTGTGCAATGAGTGGAGGACGCCGGGTGTTGTGCATCTGGCAGGGCGAGTGCTTTCGACGCCTGTCCATCGGATGGTTGATCAATCGATGTCAGCGAAAAGAAGAGAGCGCTTGGTAACGAAGAAGATTGCGCAAGTGGCGAGGGCTTCGGCCCCGGTGAAGTAGTACAGATCAGCGTCCGAGCACGATGGCTGAAGACACTTAGCAAGTGTCTACCAGACCGAGTTGCCGGGCAGTTTATTGTTAAAGGGCTGGTCGCAAACACTCTCCTCGACAGGCCGGAAAATCCTATGCTTTTTCATGCGGGCGATTAGCGTAGTGCGTTTCATGCCCAATTTTGCGGCTGCGCCATATGGTCCTCCGACTACCCACCCCGATGTCTCTAAAGCGCTTACAATCAATGCGCGCTCGGAATCGCATAGCGTAGTGCTCGCGGGAAATCCAATAATCGAGGCGACGTGAGTTGTGCGTAGAAGATTGGGAAGCACACCTTCGTTGGAAAGCACTACAGCGCGTTCGATCATGTTCTGCAGCTCTCGAATGTTTCCTGGCCAAGAATACGACTGGAAAGCGCTAATGAATTCGTCAGGGATGTTCTCTATGCGCCTCCCCACTCGGCGGGCAAAAACTTCAACATAATGTTCCACGAGAGGGCCGATATCTTCGACTCGCTCACGCAGGGGCGGCAGTGCGATGGGAAATACATTCAGGCGATAGTACAGATCGCTGCGAAATTGGTCGCGCTTCACCATTAGTTCCAGATCGCGGTGCGTCGCCGCGACCAACCGCACGTCAACACTATGCGTGCGGCCGCTCCCTAGGCGCTCAAATTCTTGCTCCTGTAGAACACGCAGGAGTTTGGGTTGCAATGCGAGTGGTATATCTCCGACCTCATCAAGGAACAGTGTCCCTTTATCAGCCAATTCGAAGCGGCCGATTTTCTGCGCAATAGCACCTGTGAAAGCTCCCCGCTCATGGCCAAAGAGCTCACTTTCGAGCAGGTCGAAAGGAATGGCAGCGCAGTTCAGCTTGATCAAAGGTTGGCCGCTGCGGGGACTTGCATTATGGATTGCGTGAGCAATGAGTTCCTTGCCGGTACCGGTCTCTCCGTGAATGAGTACCGTGGTATCCGCCGCTGCAACACGCTCGACTTGTTCCAAAACGACTTTCAACGCAGGGCAACTGCCAATGATCTGCTCGAATCGCCGGGCCCGACGGTCTTGTTCAACCACTCTCATTCGTCGACTCCGAAAGCCTTCGCGAGCTAATCCCGTAGCGCAGCATGAACCAACTCGAGTAGCACTGCATTGTCGAAAGGTTTGGTTAGGAACTCCACCGCCCCGTCGCACATTGCTTGAATCCGCATCTTGGTATCGCCGTGCGCCGTGATGAAAATTATCGGGATCGGGCATCGCTGAGCTTTAAGCTTCGCTTGCAGTTCAAAGCCGGACATGCCGGGCATGCGAACGTCCGCGATCAAGCATGCGATCTCCGGAAGTCGATCTGAGTTCAGTAAATCTTCGGCTGATTCAAATGAAACTGCTCCTAACCCTGAAGCCTTAAGCAGGCGTGGTAGCGCATCCCGGAGCAAGTCATCGTCATCGACGACGGCGACCAGCTTCGTCCTTCTTGCGCTGCTCATATTTGAAACAATCTATCTTCGCTCCAAAAAGTACAATAATGATTTCATATAGTCCCGTTATATTTGTGGATATGTACCGGCGGTCGTGATCCAAAGCTTATCTATTTGCAGAAGGTTTCAGTCTTTCCGCCATGCTCCCCAATTCTGCGGGAGAACCCGCCTGCATTTTATGCATTACACGCCCCCGATGGACGGCAGCGGTAATTTCGCTAGTCCCGAGTGCAGAGGCGATCTGCTTTGTCTGCATACCCGAAACTACGAGATCCATCACTTTACGCTCGCGCGCAGTCAGGCCTTTGTACCTTTCCTGCAATTCGGCCATCGCATTCCGCTGGCGGCGCGATAGTTGGTCGCGCCGCAATGCCTGCTGAACTGCGTCTAAGAACTCCTGATGACGGAATGGTTTCGTCAGGAACTCAAAGGCACCCGACTTCATGGCCTTTACAGTCATGGGAATATCCCCGTGCGCAGTGATGAAGATGATGGGGATATTGATCCCCGCTTCAATCAGCTTCTGCTGGACCTCTAGCCCGCCCATTCCAGGAAGGCGCACATCCAACACCAGGCAACTCGGAACATCTGGAATATTCATTTGCAGAAAATCCTGCGCTGTGGCAAATAGTTCCGCCCGCAAGTTGACAGTCTTCAAAATGCGCTGCATCGCCAGTCGCATTTCCTCGTCGTCATCAACGATGAAGACAATTGGGGAAGATAATGTAGTCATCTTTCTATACCTTGGGCGGTAATGTGAATCGGAAGGTGGAACCACGCCCGGAGTTGGAAGTAGCCCAGAGGCGACCGCCATGAGATTCGACAATAGACCGACTAATTGCCAGACCCATACCAGTGCCCTGCGGTTTGGTGGTAAAGAACGTATCGAAGATCCGATCAATTTTGTCGGTGGGGATGCCGATGCCGGTGTCGCTCACGGAAATCAGCAAGTGGCCGTCCTCAGTCGGATTCGAGGTTATCGTCAGGTTTCCATTGGCGTCGCGCATTGCCTCATTTGCATTCAGCATGAGGTTCATCAAGACCTGTTCCAATTGCACGCGATCTCCTACCACTTTCGGAAGGTTTTCACCAAGTTCGAGATTGACCGTAACAGAATTGCGCCTTATGTCGCTCTTCAACAGGAGAGCGATTTCACGAATTAGTTCGTTTATGTCGACTGGTTCACGCTGTGGGAGGTTCTTTTTGAAGAGTGAGCGGACGTGGTCGATGATCTCTGCCGCACGCCTCGCACATCCGATGGTTCCAGAGGCAGCTTCGCGAGCTTCCAAGATATCGGGATGATCCCCATCGAGAAATCCCAGGCAGGCGCCGGCGTTGGCCATCGCCGCGGCAATTGGCTGCTTGATTTCGTGGGCCAAAGTGGCGGCCAGTTCGCCCATCATGTTCACGCGGTTGATATGCGAGAGATCGGCCTCTAACTGGCGTAATCTTTCGCGCTCCTGCTCGGCATGCTTTTGTTCCGTTATATCCATCGTGGTGCCGACATAGTCAGCCATTTCTCCGGAGGAACGGCGATGTCCTAAGGAACGAAAGAATCTGACCTCGCCATCGTCGGCGCGGCAAATCCGATATTCGATGTCGTAATCCGTTCCTGTGCGAGTAGCATTCTCAAGCGCCGCTCTGACAGCTGCTTGGTCCTTTGTATGAACGGTGTTGAAAAAGCGTTCGAATGGAATGGCTTCCTCACTAAGATCGAAGCCGTGCATCCGAACTGTTTCCTCCGACAAATGAAAATTCTGCCCTGTGACGAAATTGGCTGCCCAACTACCGGTGTGAGTCAGCCGTTGCGCTTCCGCGAGGTACGCCTGTTCCCGCCGCAGTTCCTGCGTCAGCAACTCCTGCTCGGTGACGTCCATCGTGGTGCCGCGGTATCCCTTAAACACTCCATCTTCTACGACTGGGACGCCGACGCACCTGACGTATCGAGTCTCTCCATCGGGACGAACTATTCGGTTCGTAACATCACAGCTGCAGTGCTCTTCATGCAGTTTCTTCATTGTTGCTGTCAACGAGGCTTGGTCCTGGGGATGAACCGCCCTCAAGAACTGCTGAAGACTGGGAGTTCCATTTTTGGGATCGAACCCGAAAATCTTGTAGACTTCGTCAGACCAGTAAATATTCAAATCTTCTGACCAACGAATGCCCAAATCTGTCGACGCCCAACTCCCGATGTGGGCAAGGCGTTCCCCTTCGCTCAGATAAAACTGGCTTTGTCGCAGAGCCTGTTCTGCTAGTTTTCGCTCGGTGATGTCCTGACCGGTCCCGAACATCTCATAGGCTTTCCCCGATGCATCTCTCTTTATAGTTCCAAGACCTAGGATGACGCGCACTTCACCACTGGGAAGCACAATTCGATGTTCCGACTTGGCATGAGCCCCGTTGCTAATGACTTCGGCAGCCTCGCGGGAGACCTTTTCCCTATCCTCCGGATGAATTCTTTCAAAAATCGTACTCGCGTCAAAAGAGTCTTTCACCGGCGGTATTCCCCAGATACGGCAAAGCTCTTCAGAATACGTAACGCGATTCTCGATGAGATCCCACTCGTAGTGCCCGATGTGCGCCAATCTCTGAGCTTGTTCAAGCCTCTCGTTACTTTGCTGTAAAGCGTCTGATAGCGCCTGGCGATCTTCCTCTACACGCTTCCGGTCGGTGATGTCCTGGGTTGTACCGAACATTTGAATTCGGCCCTGTGAATTTTTTCTCACATCACCCAAGCTATGAACTACCCGCATCTCCCCATCGGGACGAAAAATTCGATGCTCACAGTCGGCGCGGGTCTCAGTATCAATCGCCTTTTTAGCCGTCGCAAATACAGCCTCCCTGTCATCGGGATGCATCATTTCGCGCACAAGCGCGACGTCAAAGGAACTGCCCTTCGGAACCAGCCCAAAAATGCGAGAGGTCTCATCCGACCAAATCACCTGATTGGTCTCTAGATCCCATACCCAGTAGCCCAGGTGAGCGACACGCTGGGCTTCTTCGAGCCAATCCTTGCTTTCCTGCAGATCGCGAGACAAGGCGTGACTCGCTTCTTCCGCCTGTTTCAATTCCGTTATGTCTTGAACGGTGCCGAAAAGTCTGTTGTGCTCTCTGGAAATCCCATCCCCCGGTCCCACATCCGTCGTCTTCCAGAGCTTCGAGGTAATGGACTGAACGGTACGCACTTCTCCACTTGGACGGACGATCCGATGTTGGTGAACCGGATGTACGCCAACAGCAACCTCCTCGTCTACTGTGCTGTAGAGTGCCTCGCGGTCATCGGGGTGGACCAACCCGCTAACCGTTTCAATATCCATAGGGCGTTCTTGCGGTTTGAACCCGAATATTCGATAGGTCTCTTCGGACCAGATGATCTCGCCCGTCTCAATATCCCAATCCCAATAGCCGACATGGGCGACACTTTGAGCCTCTTCAAGTCGTGCTTTGCTTTCTTGAAGGCTCCGGGACAGTGCCTCGCGCTCGTCATCGGCTCGTTTGCGTTCGGTGATGTCTGTTACTACACCGGCATATTCGAGGTTGCCAGAGTTGTCTCTTCCGGCATGTGCAACTACATGAACATGTTTGATGACCCCGTCAGGCAAGAGAATTCGGTGTTCAACATCCAAGTCCATGCCGTTCTGAGTGGCACGATCCCTGAGCTGTTGCAGGCGGTCCCGGTCCTGAGGGTGAACTCTGTCGAATACCAGATCAAGTGTTGGATCGGTTTCTCGTGCAAATCCCAGAATTTTGTAGGTTTCGTCAGACCAAACGAGTTCACCGCTGTGCACTCGCCATCCGAAAGTCCCCGCGTGACTCAGCCTCTGAGCCTCCGCCAGATACTGCCAGCGCCTTTGCAAATCGGCCTGAGAAGCTCTTAGATCTTTATTGGCTTTTTCAAGAGCAGCTGTTCGTTCAGCGTCCCGACCCTGAGAGGTCTTGCGCGATTCGAAGAGAAATCTTCGATCTCGGCGCCAGCAAAGCAGCACGGCAATTAACGCAATCGAAAGCGCAAGAATGATTAAAAGCTGCACTATTGGCATTGAAGCTCCGAATTCGATGAATCTTACCACCTCGAGGCCGCGTGTCTCCGCCTTCGTCCTTGGCTTGACGAAGTGGCAGGGCGTGAGCGAAAGCGCGATGACGGGGGTTGAAGAGGTTAGTCTGGCGCGAAACCGGCGCGGTCCGAAACGCCTGTCGGAGCTGCGGCCCGAGCACTGTACCGGCATGAAGGCGAAGTAGGGGAAATCGCGAAACTAGGGATGTTTGTTCCCTAGTCCAGGAACGCTCACTCCTATTTCATCGCAACTTCAGCGTTTCTCCATTTCATCTGTTTCGGTCCCGCCGTGAATTTATTTCAGAATCAATACCCTCTCACTACAATTTCATCGTAATGTCACTGCTATTCATGGAGAACACCTCCTTGCGCGCTAAGGAGCTTCGTGGCGCATTTTCGGCGCCAGCGGGAGGGTTCTCACCACGCACATATTAACGGACGGAACATGAATCTGGCCTATTTCGACTTCAAAACCAGTCCACGAATGAAATGGAAGCTGCCAGCGATTCAACTCAGCGTCACACGTAGTCCCGTTGCACTAGGAACAGTAACGGAACACTTGCCCTGCTTCAGCGTGTCGGTCTTCGTTGATGTTGTGATGTGAGCCTCGCGGCTGTCTAATGCCGGTGCGTGTAACGTCTCGGTTTGAACCACTCCACTCGTATCGCGACCAAAGTTGAGCTCCACCTCAAGGTCTGCTGCCGCGTCCTTGTTCAGAATGATGACCGATGTGTGCCCTCCAGGCAGTTTCGCTCCATAAGCCGTTGCATTGACTCCCGTATCCTGCAGCTTTATCGAGAAATCGGTCTTCAACAGTGCTCCGCCGCTGAACGAGCCCGCAAACTTGAGCCCATACGCGACGGGCTCCAACACGTAGTTCGAGCCAAATGTCCCAATCGGAGTATAGAAAGGATGGGGATGCGCTGCAACCTGTTCGGGAGTTCCGCCCTTCGCCTGGAGAAGTGCGTCGCCGGGCAGAGTTCCGCCAACGGAATTGGCCACGGACTTGCCCGTACCTCCGTGCAGATTGACGCCGGAATAGTCATTACTGGCCAGAAGGAGCGAATAGTCGGCAGACCAAAGCGCCGCGGCAAATACGTCGGAGACACCTGGCTTGCCTCCGCGATAGCAAGTGTTACCTTCGGTCATGCGTACGCGCGCACCCATCTTGCTGGCTGCGACCGATGCAATATTCGCCGTGTTCTGCACCTTTTGCATCGTTGGCGGCTTAAGCAGGTTCGAAATGTTGACATCCGGGTCCTTCGCGGGGCCGCCAAAGTAATAATGATGAGTCAAGGTAGCTACGCGAGGCGGGGCCTGGATGGAAGGCCATTGACGAGCAATCTCAGTCAGCCATGACACTTTGCTCGCAACATCAGGCATGCCGAACTTTGCCGCCGACACCCGAGATGCAACAGCGCGTGCCAGAGTAAGCCATTCTTGCAGATATGTCTTGGCCGACCATGTCTTTGGATCGCGCAGGTGCCGGTCGAATAAATCCGCCTCGTTTCCGATCTGGAAATACTGAAGGCGATCGCCCAGCGTCTGGGCTACAAACGCCGCTTCGTCGGCGGCGCGTGCCGGTGTATTCGTGCCCATCCCGATGCCGTAGATGCACTTCCAATCCGTGGCTTGGAGGAACTCCGCCAGGGTCCTAACTGCTTCGGGTGTCACCGCGTAGTATTGAGCCTTCGGCTCGCCTGTCACCTCACGGACCTGAGGACGCTCTGGTTCCGGAGAGTCAGGCGTAGCTTTCCAGTAAGCGAACTCGCTGGTGTTGCCCCCAAGCCGCAACACACCGGTTGACGAGAGCGCTCTGAACTCACGAATCAAGCCGCTGTTCTGCGCCGAAAAGAAACTGGAATCCGCGACTTGCTGGACCTCATAAGACAGGCCGACAAAGTCGATCGGCATATGCGGACCAGTCGCATCCTTGGGGATGCTGAGGACTACCCGGACCTTACTCTGGCCACACACTTGAACACGGATTGCGGCGACTGTGCAGGCTGCGGTGGCAAGAAATTTTCGTCTTGTGAGCATTGAATCTCTCGATTCATGAAATGATCCAAGGTTATCAAACCTTTCACAACCCTACGCAAACGATTAGAACGCCAACCGATTGAAAGGATGCCCCTAGAGAGAGGAAAAGAGCGGCGGCCACTGCCGCGACAAGGCAGAGGCCTCTTCACTACTAGAACTGGTCTCATAAATGGTGAGTGAACCTAATTAGCTATTTTCTGCGAGTATGAAAACGGGCAGAAGGAGGCCATGCGAGGACGATGGGAACTCACCGATGCCCAGTGGGAAGTGATCGAACCGATCTTGCGACCGAAACGACGCTCCGATGGTCGGGGTCGCCCTTGGCAGGACCCGCGAGCAGTGCTCAACGGAATCTTGTGGGTGTTGGGCACCGGGGCCCAGTGGCGCGAACTGCCCAAGAAATATCCGCCGTACCAGACCTGCCATCGCCGCTTCCAGCAGTGGGTGCGGGAGGGCAATCTGGAAGGCATCTTGCGTGTACTGGCCGAGGAGTTGCAGGCCCGAGGAAAATTGCAACTTGAGGAGGCTTTCATCGATGCCTCCTTCACCGGGGCAAAAAAGGGGGCCTCGCGGTCGGGCCGACCAAGCGCGGCAAAGGGACGAAAATCATCGCTCTCGCCGATGATCACAGTCTTCCTCTCGCCGTTAGTATCGAAAGCGCTTCGCCGCACGAAAGCCAGCTCGTCGAAGGCGTCCTCGGGCACAGCTTCCTCGATACCCTCCCGCCGCGATTGATCGGCGACAAAGCCTACGACAGTGACCGCCTGGATCGAGATTTGGCCGAGCGCTATGGCATCGAGATGATCGCACCGCATCGCGGAGAGCGCCGCGAACCCACACAGGACGGTCGCCCGTTGCGGCGGTACCGCAGGCGTTGGCGAGTGGAACGACTCTTTGCTTGGCTGCATCACTTTCGTCGATTGGTGATCCGCTGGGAGTACCACGTCGAGAACTTCTTCGGCATGGTGCGTCTCGGTTGCATACAAATCTTGCTCAGGCAATTATGAGGTGGCCTACTCGTACCTCGACACCACCAATGGCAATCGAAACTCGCCGAAAGTCACGGAACCGGCGACGTGCATCATCCGTATCCTTTCACTATGAGAGTTCACATGTTGCCTTGTTGCGGAGTTTATGTCTCCCTCTTTGCCTTCTTGTCAGTCGTAGCTACAGCACAAAGTCCAGCGCCGCACCAATCCGCGGCACGAGAGAGCGCGACGGCAGCCGCTTACAACGATGCAGACTATCGAAAGTTCGACCAGACACTTTCGTTCTTGCGGGAGCGCAACGCGAGGCAGTATGCGATTGACTCAGCAAAGGGTGTTGACGAGGCAATGTACGTTCACCTCGGAGGCATCGACCAATGGGTCACCATCCGTGGGGAAGATCGACAGAATCCCGTGCTGCTGTTTGTTCACGGCGGCCCAGGCGACGTAACAAATCCTTGGTCATTCGCTCTCTTCGCAGCGTGGGAAAAGCGCTTCACAGTAGTGCAATGGGACCAACGAGGCGCGGGTAGAACGCTCCGTGGAACCGGTCCCTCGGTTGAGTCCACCATGACCCTTGATCGTATGGCGCAAGATGGGATCGAACTGTCCGAATATCTGCGGAAGCATCTCGGCAAGGACAGGATCGTTCTCGTCGCCCACTCCTTTGGCTCGATCCTCGGCCTACGAATGGTGCAGGCCAGACCAGACCTTTTCTACGCTTACGTGGGCACAGGCCAGGTCTCCGATGAAACAAAGAACTACTCTGTGGCTTATGCCGCGCTGCTGGAGAGAGCGCAGGCCACCGGAAATCAGCAGGCTGTTGCCGAACTGCGCCGCATTGGCGCACCACCTTACTCGAACGGTGAGGGCTACGGCGTACAGCGCAAATGGGCAAACCGTTTCGAAGGCGCTGATCGATTCCTCGCCGGGACCCTTGGACTTGCTTTGGTCGCTCCCGGTAACTCCGTGCGAGATCTGAACGATTCTATCGACGGGCAGATTTTGAGCGGCGACCGTCTCGTCCCACAGGCAAGGTCCTCTACGCCGAAGGATCTTGGGCTTGAGTTTGCAGTGCCCATGTTTTTCTTCCAGGGAAACGAGGACTTTACGACTCCTACTGCGCTCGCAAGGCAATATCTGGGTGCAATCAAAGCTCCGCACAAAGAGTTTGTGCAGATCGATGGCGGTCACTTTGCGGTGTTTATGAACTCGGATCAGTTTCTCAGGGAACTTGTCGCGCATGTTCTGCCGCTTGCGGGCGGCCATTGAAAATTCCTCCTGGGTTTTATGAGACCGGTTCTAGTATCCTCGCAATATTTAGTTGTTCATGCGCGAGTAGATCCCTTCGGTGTTAACACCCTTTGACACTGATCTGTCGATGACACTGACTTATTGATCTACGCGCCTCCCTTCAGACTGCAACTCCCTTCTTTACAGCAGGCAATCTCCGGATACGTTTGGCGGCCCACTTGCTTTTAAGTGAAGTGTCGCGAGCAGCGAGACAAACAATAATGAAGAGAGGTTTTAATGGCAAGCCCAGTAAAAGACAAGAAGCCTGCGCCGCTACCCGCACCCAATAGCGACTTCTATGAACTCATCGAAACACTGCCCGCTGAAGAGTTAGCGGTTGTGAAACAAGTGCGCACTTTCATGGAGACGAAAATTGCGCCCATCATCACCAAGTACTGGG
>Ga0206844_10367_pt1 | contig 10839 bp, 9 predicted proteins | sample Alteio_BWOrgCont_22_FD_152907 | JGI IMG/M metagenome (GOLD analysis project Ga0206844, IMG submission 152907) | Enriched cells from forest soil in Barre Woods Harvard Forest LTER site, Petersham, Massachusetts, United States -... | ecosystem: Environmental > Terrestrial > Soil > Temperate forest >...
ACTGGTCCGGCACCGGCCTGAACGGTTGGTTGGGCGATCCCAACAGTAGCGATGGCCATCCCTTCGCCTTGGAGAATCAGACCGCAAGTCCCATCACCGTCGCCAATACCACGTTGCAGCCGGGACAACTGTCCCTGGAAGGCGGGGAGAGCAACCGGGTTTGCATCGTCCGCTGGACAGCGCCTTCCTCGGGGACGTTTAACATCAACGCCACGTTTACCGGCCTCAGTTCGCTGGGAGATTCCAGTGACGTGCACATTCTCCACAACGGCACCTCGCTGTTGAATACTGTCGTCAATGGCAGCCCCAGCCCGGCGTCCTACTCGGGCCTTCAGTCCATCCTCGTCGGCGATACCGTCGATTTTATCGTCGGCAATGAGGGTGAGCAATGTGACGATGGTTGAGAGGAGGGCGGACTTCTTGGATGTGATCATGATGGGACTCTGCTTTCTGCCCCGAAAGCCTTCGGGGCGGTTGTTTGGTTTGGGTGGTTGCTTGGTGATTACCGCTGTTCTCGCTGAAACAGCGGCAAATCGAACCCGTTTCTACTGGCCTCTCGGAAGCTTTTGGCCTCCGATTGGCTCGCGAGACGAGTGTAAGATGGGTCGGCGATCCGCGAAGTAAAAGGAGCGTAAAATTTCTTCCGCCAATTGTTGGAGAAGAGCCTTGAAGCCGCATTTTTGAAAAAGTAAATAAGTCGCGCATACACTTCGTGCTCTCGACACAATGCTGTTCCCGTTTGCAAAGGTGACCAGATCGTGGACGCGAATCAGGCGGGGAAAGGGTGGGGCTGGTGTGAAGATAACAGTCCCCTACGTTCTTGGCTGAGACCTGCCAATAAGGATCTGAAGGGTCGCTTCACCCGTTCCATCCTACACCTCACCATCGCGCACAACCGGCACAGCTCGCTTCGCAGTCTCCGGGCCGAGCAGAACACTTATTTACAGGGAAGTCAACCTATTACAGGTATCAATCAGAAAGTGCGCGTACGCGCGCAAGGCTTGTAGAATCAGGGTTGTGACAGGAACGTCACGCAAACGGGAGCGGGGACTTCCAGGGTCTGGCCGGTGGCAGCGAGGCGGCCGGTTTTAGGGTTGATGCGGAAGACGACGAGGTTGTTTGATCCCTGGTTGGCGGCCAGGAGAAAATTGCCGGTCGGATCGATTCCGATAGAGCGCGGCGTTTTGCCGAGGGTGGATTGGTACTCGATCGAGGTCAGGTTGCCGGTCCGTTGGTCCACCGAGTAGACGGCGATGCTGTTGTGGCCGCGATTGGAACCGTAGAGGAATTTACCGTTGGGATGGATGGCGATTTCGGCGGTGGTATTAGTGCCGGTAAACTTTACGGGGAGGGTGGTGATGGTCTGTGTCTCTTCGAGAGCGCCGGACGACGCATCGTAGTTGAAAATGGTGATGGTGGAATTGATTTCGTTGATGACGTAGAGGTGACGGCCATCGGGGCTGACGACAAAATGGCGGGGACCGGCGCCGGGTGCGAGGGAGACGAAAGGTGGATCATTATCCGTGAGAGAAGCCGTTTCCGGTTCAAATTGATAGACAAAAAGTTTGTCGAGACCGAGGTCGGCGCAGAAGGCGCGGTGGTTGGCGAGGTCGAAGCCGACGGAGTGGGCGTGCGGGCCGGTCTGGCGTTTGGGGTCGGCGCTGGAACCGGAGTGTTGTTTCAAATCGCCGACGCCGCCAACGGATCCGTCTTCATGGATGGCGAAGGCGGTGACGCTGCCGCTGCCGTAGTGGGCGGCGAGGAGACATTGACCGGAGCGATCGACGGCGAGGTGGCAGGGGCCCTGGCCGCCGGAGTTTTGTTGGTTGATCAAAGCGAGCTTGCCGGTGGTTGGGTCGATGGCGAAGGCGTCGATGGCGCCGTTGGGTGTACCTCCGAAGCCGCCGGCTTCGCGAACGGCGTAGAGGAAATGGTGATTGGGATGGATGGCGAGGAAAGCCGGATCGGTGGTTTCGACGGCGAGTTTGGGAGACGTGAGCGTGCCGGTGGTGGTATTGAGGCGGCAGAGATAAATGCCTTTGCCATTCCCGCTGGCGCGCGTGCCGATGTAGACGAGGCATTCGGTGTTGGTGGTGGAAGACGATCCGGCATCGAGGCCGAAAGCGGCGCTGGCGGATAGTGTCATAAGCAGGAGCAGAGCACGAGTGAGCGAAAAGTTCGGGAGCATGTCGGCTAGGATACGGAGAAGTTTCGCGGAAATCGACAGAAAATTAGCGGCGCTGGTTGGCGGAGAGGGAATCTGTCAAGAATCAAGCCTTGACCCCTTCACCCCTTCAGTTTGGGATGGTTGTCACCGAATTGCATGGAGCTAACAAAAAACGACCTGACCCTTTTTCCAATGCTAAGGACTAACACCTTTATTAATCATATTCGTATTGGCAATATTAGTATCGCCGTGGACAATAGTTGGCGGGCCCCAAGTGTTATTTCCATAACTTACCAGCCCATGTTGCTTATTTGATTCTTCCCAAGCCCGCTTTCCTTCCAAGGCGTTCTTAAACGCCGAAGGTGTCGAGAGTTTCACATAAATAATCCGAAAAATGATTAATCCGCTAAGCACAGTTAATAAGACTAGTGCCTTATGAGTCGCAACCCACGTTTTTAGGCGTTTCATGGCAATTATGCGACAGTAATTTTACGGATTACCTGTTGGCCCTGTCCAATGTTGAGAGCTTATAGACCATGTAAATTCCAGTGTGTTGGAAAAAGTTTCAAGCGTCTGGGCTTGCCCATTTACGCACTGCTCATACATCACGATGGACGCCACTGCCAAATGATAAGGATCAAAACCAAAAAACTGTCCAAGAAATGAAAGAGACGAAGGCGTTGCGACTTTAAAATAAGCCCTATCTCCCTGGCTCCATCCGTAGCGTAAATCACCGGACGGGGGAAAGTGCAGCAATCCCGCTTCAGCGCCGGAACTGTAGCAATCCCACCAAAAATATGTGCTATTATAGGGACCATTACAAGCACCGTCAGTGCAATTCTTCCAAGAAGTACCGGCGAATACAATACTACCGCCCAATGCCCCCCCGTAAATACTATACTGATGGGTCACGTGGCAACAGTTACAACACATAATATTGGCGGCAGCCGTCGCATTCTTGCGTGCTTGATAGATAGATTCAACCGCGCTCAAGGGCATCATTCCTATAAAATCATATTTATTTACACCGTCATCGACATTGAAAAGATAGGGTTGATATTCCCTCGTGGGAAACTTGGACAAATGAGATCCACTTTCTGTAATTGGGTCCCTATTTAACCATCTTCCTGCGTTCGGGGTATAATACCGATACCCGTAATAGAGCAACTCCGTCTCCGCGTCCGCGCACTTCGTACTGAAGCGGAACGGATTCAGACTAGCAGCCGTGCCTGTTGCCCGCAATGTCTCCCCGAAAGGCCCGTACTCATATTGCGCAGACACGCTTCCGCTGCTCCCATCGACTAGCGCCATTACATTGCCGTTACCGTCGTAGGCGGGCAGGTGGGTGCCGCTGCTGGCGGTGCTGATCATCAAGAGACCACCGATACCGCCCGCTCCTTGTGGTGAGCCACTGAGATCGAGCCCCCAAGTGTAGGAGCGGACGATGGCGTTGTTGGTGTCAATTTCGGCGAGCAGATTCCAGCCGTCGTAGACGAATTTAAGACCCGTACCGAGCGACCAGGCGCTGCCGTTGAAGTTGGAGACTACTTTGCTGACACGGCGGCCCATATAGTCGTAGCCGAAGAGGATTTTCTCTTGGGGAACACCCGCAGGCAGGGACGCCTGCGCCACCATCGAAATGAGACGGTTTTCACCGTCCCATTGGTAGGCGAAGCGGCCGTCGTTGGTCAGGTTGCCGTCGGCGTCGTAACTGTATAGCTCCGGGGATTTGGCGACGAACTCGTGGCCGGTGGCCGTGGTCACGATGTCGTATTGGCTCACGCCCGCATTTTTCAGCACCGCTACCGTGGTCAACTGCGTGTACACCGCGCTGCTGGAGTTGGCCACGCTCAGTTCCTTGGAGAAGAACTGCCCTTTACGAACGGTGGGTTGGAGGTTCACGGTCACGGTGGCATTGCTGGCGGCGTCGCCCAGTTCCCAGACGTAGCCGGGGACGGAGCGCTGGGTGTACTGGTTCAAGCTGTTGGCGGTGTAGGTGCCCAGGTTGCCATTGGCGGTGATGGATTGCCGATTGCCAATGGTGTCGAAGGCGTAGCCGAACTGCTCGCCGGCGACGGGAGTATTATCGCTCCAGTATTTCTGGCCGGCAATGACCTGGCCGAGGGAATCGTAGCTGTAGGTCCAGTAGGACCCATCGGCCAGCACGGTCTGGGTGCGTTGATTGGCGGAGTTGTAGCTGTACGAATACGAGAAGGCGGAGGACCCCAACGGCGTTGAAGTGATCGACGTGAGACGATTGAGGTTGTCGTAGTTTTTGGTCACGGTCAGTTTGGTCGAGCCCGTGTTCTTAAAGACGATTACAGAAAGCAGAGATGTGACCCCGTTTACCTTCTCTAGTGTGAATATTTTCCAGTTTTATCTACTTCAATAACAAAGCGTTGATCAATGCGATGAGCCATTCTCCAAAATTGAAGAGCATTTACTTCTTTACCGTCAATGTAAATAGTTTCGAATGATGGTGCACACCACATCTCTGTTGTAAAATGCTCAGGCATTATCAAACCCGTGGTTGGAGTTTGCGGTCTAAAATCACTCGACTCAACCGCGATACCCTCGGCCCATCCAGCGGGAGCCACTCTTAGAATTAACCGATATTTCGTCATGCCCTCTGCCTGTAAGGTATTCGCATCTCCCATGTATATCGAAAGTCTCCTTGATTCCCCCTCGAACTGTAGAAAGGCGCTGCAAGGCAATTTTATTCGCGCAGGCAGCGAAGCACTACCATTTCTCATACTTGTCGACGTACAGGCTGAACACCATGCAAGCAGGAAGAAAAAAGTGGCCCTCAGAATTCTAGTGGACATAGAAAAGGGGTCAGTCCCGCATAATCGCATATTTGTGGTCATCGTCTCTTGCGCAGACATTCGGCGACGGAACCACTCGCGGCTATTTTACGGCGGCGTGCGATCCAATTCAAGGTCACAGTGGCCCCGACCTTGGGAGTGAGCTGGTGCTGGGGGTGGGTGTTCTATGAATTTGGAAAGTGTTATTGGTACGGTTCTTCACTTGACATCAGATTCCGATAATTGTAGGGTGGGGGGTATGAATTGGTTGAGGACATGGTCGGGGGTGACAGGGGTGTCCCCCTTCGCGAAGGCTACGGCGCAATGCGCTCCTGTGTGGGGTCTGTCCGCCGTCGCTTCGTTGAGCTATGGCGGACGCGTTCCTGTACGGAACGCGAAAGAAGCATGCCATTCTGCGAAACGAACCCGAATTGGGATGGCGTGTTTTTGGTCGCATCTTTCGGAGGGGTAGGAACTTGAGAAGGGGCGGGTGGATTTTTGATTCGGGTTCGTTTTTCGGGCAAGGCGCACGAGGATCTCGCGTTCGGGTTGCGCGTAGGGAGAATTCCTAGGGTGAGGGTGTTGGAAAATTCTTGTTGCCAAGCGGGGCGTTTGGCGTATAGTTTTGGTCAGCTAGCATATGGAAGAAGAGCGCAGTGAGATTGGTGGAATGTCAGTCACGCCTTGTTTGCCTGGTGGCAGTCCGAAACCCGACGAGCGGGAACAGTCACTGAAGCCTCCCTACCGCAGCAGAAGGAAATACTAAACCCCTATGGCAACCAAGCTATTCGTGGGCAACCTGTCGTTTAACACGACCGAAGGCGACATCCTGGACCTCTTCAAGCAGGCCGGCAATGTCACCAGTTGCGAACTGATCATGGACAAATTTACGGGCAAGTCCCGCGGATTTGCGTTCGTGCAGATGGGCACTCAGGAAGAGGCCAATAAAGCCGTTACTGATTTCAACGGCAAAGAACTCGACGGTCGCGCGCTGACTGTGAACGAAGCCCGTCCCCGTGAAGAGCGTCCTCGCGGCGACTTCGGCGGCGGTGGTGGCGGCGGATTCGGCGGCGGTGGCGGTCGTGGCGGCGGTGGCGGCGGGAAGCGCGACTTCGGTGGCGGCGGCGGTGGCCGCGGTCGTCGTTAAGACCGGCACAACCTGACGATTGTAATTACGCGAAGGGCGTCCTGCGGAAGCGGGGCGCCCTTTTTTCTTTTCGGGTCCGCCGGCTCCTTGACAAGGATTCTGGTGCGGGCCAGTATCGGGGCGATATTAGCGATGGGAGTTTTTAGACCCGATGCATAGATTGAAGTCCTACATTACCAGTCTGGTTTTTCTCGCCACCCTTGCCAGCGGCTGCGGCAAGACGCAGACAGCGGTTCCTTCTTCGAGGACGACAGAGGATACCGGTCAGACGGAAAACGCTGGGTCGGCCCCGGTCGCAGATTCGGTATCGAAGGTCGAGAGGACGGGATCGGCGGTCGGTGGCAATTCCAACGTGGTCGAGCAGCAAATCTCCGCAGACACTTCGACGCAGACGGAGGCGCAGGCGAGTGACATCCCCGTGTCGAACCTGGAGTCCAGGTTGCAGGACATGCTCCACAATTTCCACACGACCGGCGACCGGGTCCAGCGCTCGGCGATCGCCGCGGAGATGCGCAAGCTGGCGGATGACGGGGTCCCCAAACCGCAGATTGCCAGCGCGTTGGGTGATCTGTTTCGGGACGAGAATAGCGCAGATGTCAAAGTAGACATCCTGAACGAACTGGGCAACCTGGAAGATCCGTCGGCCTACGATCAGATCGTTGCGGGACTGGACCAACACCAACCGGATGAAGTCCACGCGGCAGCGCTGGAGGAGCTGGATGCCCTCGGTGATAAGCGGGCCATTCCGTTGGTCCAGCCGTTTCTGACCGATCGCGATGCGGACGTCCGCGATGCCGCCAAGTCCGCGATCGATTCGCTGAACGGTCAGTGAGCGGTTCACAGTGGGTTACCAGGCGTCGGGGCCGTATTAATCAACGATTGATCCGAGATCGGGTAACCACTTTTTTGAGTAGTCTGACAAACTTGTAATGTAGGAAATCCCGGAATGTCTTGACGTGGTTCGTGGCTTTTGAAACTCTCCGCAGGAAGGCGTAGACAAACGTAACAACATGCCACATCGAGAGCGAGGGATGGTGTTAGGCGACACACCCAAGCTTGTTGTCGGGCACCAATCAAAAGGGAGACGCAAGTATTATGAAGAAGCACACATTAGTTAAATTTTTTATGGCAGCCTGTCTGGCGGGATTCATGGGGCAGTTGGCCGCGTTCGGCCAGACCACGAACTCCAGTTGGAACATAGCCGCAGTAACTGAACTTAAAGCCGGTAAGACTATGGATCTCTCGACAAATTCGGCGACCGCCGTGTTTCTGAGTGACGGAACCTTCAGTCTAGCGTCCGGGACGAATACGTTCGGTGGAACTTACACGAACACGACGAAGGCGCTCACGGTAACGTTTAGTGCCGGCAGCGTAACGGCGCTGGAAAACGACGTCGTTGACTTCATCCACAACAACCTCTCATCGGCAATTGCGGTCTCGATCAAGAGTTCCAAGTTCTCCAAGATTAAGTTATCGAAGACCGGCATTCCCGTGAGTGTGTCGGATAAAATTAGTGGCAAGGGCAGTCTCACTATCAACGGGAAAACCAAGAGCAAGGGTTTCAGTTTCACGACTCTGTGGACGTCGTGGACGCTGTCGTCGGGCACGGCTTTTTTAAGCGGATAAAGCTTTTCGCGCGGGGAGGGCAGCAATGCCTTCCCCGCGTTTCTTTTCTCCATGTGTCATGGCAAGAGAACGAAGGCAGCGAAGAAAGAGTCAACGAAATTCGCGCATCGATCATTGTGGGCTTGGTAACTTGACATGCCGGTGCAGCACACTTACGATGCGGCGCCAGCGAAATCGTGGAGGCAGACAATAGGGAGGAATCGTTAATGAAAGCAGTGCGCACAGCGGTTATGGCGGGGGCGTTGATTGGCGTGGCGGGTATCGCCAGTATTCGGGCTGGATCAGCGCCAACAGATGCCTTCTCGTTTTCGGAATCGCAAAAGGATGTATTGGCCTGCTCGAACACCACCAGTGAAAGTTGCGAGACGTTCACGTCCGGCAAATTTTCCGTCAAGGCGCTCTTTTTCGCCGGCGATACCAACACGCTGCGGTCGATCACCGAATCGAGTACCGTGGATCTCATCGTCGGGGGCTTCTCGTTTAACACCGTGATCTCCGATGCCGTCAAGATTTCAAAGGGGACGGCGTCGTTCGTTTTGACGGACGTGGATTGCGCGACCACTCCCTGCAAGACCAACACGCATGGGATGGTCGTGATGAAGCTCTCGTCGAAAGGACTGGCGGTCGATGTCTCCACCAAAACCGGCGCCACCGCGGACGAAACGTTTGAGAATTCTGTCGTGGCGAACGGTTTTGCCACCAACAATGCCCCGTTTACCAGTGACATTCATGTGAGCCTGGTCGTTAACGGAGTTTCCACGGATTCGTTCTTCATCGGCGTCAGCGGGGTCGCGACGACGAAGGCCACCAGCAAAAATGGTGGTACGTTCGACTTGCACTCCGTGAAGGTCAAGAGCACCGGATTTGCCAGCTAGAACGGAGAGAATAAATGAAGAGAATATTTGTAAGTATCATGGCGCTGGTCCTGATGGGCCTAGCTCGCACACAGGCGCAGACGACGAACGTGTTGAGTGAAGAAGACATTACGCTCAAGGGCAAGCTCATTCCCGACGGCACGGCGGTGACCGGCGAGAGCCTGTCGGGCAACACCAATACCATCTCGGTATTGAAGCTGCAGATTGTTAGTGGTGGGATGACGAACCACCCGGTGGTGATTGGACAGATTGTCGGATCCAACGTGGTTTCGCTGCTGAAGGTGACGAGCGAGGTGGATCTCACGCCGACAGCCACGACGAGCGACAAGAGTTTGGTTGTTTTTGAAGGCTCGGCAGGCACCGCGACGAATGCGGTATTGCTCCTGAGCATCACCGATAAATTCAAAGGTTCAAACACGACCGCCACCGTGAAGTTCCAAGGCATCTGGGATGATGGCGTCGACGCCGTGTCCGGAACGATGGCCACCATCAAAGTCAAATAATACCACCGCCTACGACAAGCGTTCGTTATGACGGGAATTGTTGAACGCGGGGAGGGCAGTAGTGCCTTTCCCGCGTTTCTTTTTGTCTACGGCGCTAGGAGTTCCAGAACTTCTTCGGGCTTTGCCGCGATATGCTCGGCACCGCTTTTCACCAGTTCTTCGCGGTCGCGAAAACCCCACAACACGCCGACTGGGTGCATGCCGGCGCCATGGGCGGTCTGCATGTCAGTATTGGTGTCGCCAAGGTAAAGCCATTGCGCGGGCAGAATGTCGAGTTCCCCGGCGATTTGCACCGCGGCAGTCGGGTCAGGTTTCAGTGGCACGTTGGGAAGCTGTCCGCGTACGATGGCGAACGGGGACGGATGGAAGAAGTGCGCGATCATGCGCTTGGTGAAAATATCGGGTTTGTTCGACAAGACCGCCAGGCGGTAGCTGCGTTCGGCCAAGGCTGCGATCAATTCCGGGATTCCCGGATAGAGTTTCGTTTCGTCAAAACAATGCGCGTCGTAGCGTTCGCGCATCAGGCGCAAGGTTTCGTCCACGAGGTTCTGTTTGTCCGCGGGCAGGGCGCGTGCGCACAGCTCGCGCGCGCCGTCGCCGACGAAGTAGCGATAGTCTTCCAGCGGATGCGTGGGGCAACCAACCTGGGTCAGGGCCCAGTTGGTGGCGTTTGCCAAATCGGCAAGCGAGTCAGCCAGCGTCCCATCGAGATCGAAGAGAACGGCGCGGATATTCGGTTTCACTGGGGCATGGTACTCAACGGCGGCGCGGCGCGCGATTTTTTTTTGTTGGTGTGGCGGCGGCGGGCTTGTTACGGTTTGGGGCATCAACAAAGGAGAGCGAGACATGAAGTCATTGCGTATTGGTACTTTGCTCATATCGGGAAGCCTGATTGTGTTGAAACGCGGATGAGAATCAAGACATTTGCCCGCGCGCAAAGAGAGAGTTCCCAACTTGTCGCGTACCACCACCCGTAGCCCGTCGCTTGCCCCAACCGCGCTAGTTCCCGCCGCCACCACTTGGCGGAGGCACCGCGCCACGCGGAGGCATGCCCGGCATACCGCCACGCATCCCACCCATCGCGCTCATCATCAACTCCTGGATGCTGTCGTACTTCTTGAAATCCGCCGGCGGCTCGAACAACGAGCTGTCCGGCGCCGATGTCTTGATGTTCGTGAAATGGACAGTAACGTCCGCCGTCCCCGCCTGCACTTCCATCTTGACCGGGAAGTCATTCAAATCGCTGGCCTGCCACGTTGTCATCTCCTGTACCTTGCCATCGTCATCAATCGTGACCTTGTTCTTCACGCAGGGATGACCATCCACCGTTTCCTTGCCGATCGGCGTCACTGTGATTTTGGGTTCCTTTGGCGGGGTTTTGTCAGACTCGGTTGTCGACTTATCAATAACGCAATAGGACTTGAGATTCGGGTAAATCGTGTACGACACCTGCGCCTCAGTGCGGAAAATATTCACGATGCGGTCCATGCCTATCATCTTCATCTGGGCCCCGGCCTGCGGGGGGATATTCCCGCCCTTCATGGAAGACATATCGATGTCCGTCCGCAGGTTCCCTTTAAGAAAAGCATACTGCGCTGCCATCGTCACCGGTCCACCGGTTCCGCCGCCCTGTTGCTCGACAACCGACAAATCGGCATCAGCCGAAAACGCCTGGTTCTTCCCAAAAATCTTCGCCATCTGCGCCGCGCCGAAATCG
>Ga0206844_10368_pt1 | contig 10821 bp, 6 predicted proteins | sample Alteio_BWOrgCont_22_FD_152907 | JGI IMG/M metagenome (GOLD analysis project Ga0206844, IMG submission 152907) | Enriched cells from forest soil in Barre Woods Harvard Forest LTER site, Petersham, Massachusetts, United States -... | ecosystem: Environmental > Terrestrial > Soil > Temperate forest >...
CAAGCCGGCTCCGGCGTTGGTCGCAGGCCGATGAACAAATCCCCGAACCTGCGAATCCATCGATGTATCGGAAAAGGGCTCAGGGCTGGGCGGCATGATTCAACAGAATACCGCAGATAAAAACTTCACGGAGTTACGACTTCTTCCAGGGTTTCGTAAATCTTCAGCGTGCGGATCTCGTGAGAAAGCTTGGCCCAGCAGCGCAGCACTTCGGGATCTTCCAAAGCGGCGCGCCGGGACTCCTCGGATTTCCAGTAGCGCAGCAAAATATATTCGTTATGTGACTTCGCGTCGCGATAAAGCAAATCCCGGCTGTAGCCTCCTGCCGAGAGCGCGCCAATTAGCGCCCGCATAGTTGAAAGAGATTCTTCTTCGTTGCCCGGCAGAGGTTCGAAGATCGCGATTGAAAATATTTCCCGAGACATCGATTTCATTGTCTCACGTGAGGACAGCCGCCAGTCTCGCGTGGGGAGAGTGCCCCGGCTGTCCACAGGAGCAAGCTCCGCGGGGCGAATCACTTCTTGCGGACGCCTTTGCTTTCATCTTCGACTGAATGCAGCCGCATGAAATTGGTTGACCCCGATGCCATTTGAGTTCCCGCGACCACGCCGAGCACGTCGCCAACGTGGATGCGGCCCTCACGCAAGAGCTCCCGCTCCGCCGTCTTCACCATTTCTTCGGCGCTGCGCGCTTGCGCGGTGTGCACCGGCGTTACACCCCAGAAAAGATTCATTCGATTGCACACCGGGAGCATTTGGCTGAAGGCATAAATCGCGGCTTTGGGACGGTACTTGGAAATCATGCGCGCCGTATTGCCAGTCTCGGTGAACACCGCGATTGCTCCCATGCGGAGGTCTTCGGCCGCGTGCGAGATGGACTCACAAATGGCCTGCGCAACCGTAATCGAATGCTTTTCCCGCCGACGCCTGGGCGTAAAATCGCCCGTATTCCCCTCAGCCTCAACCACAATACGGGCCATCATTGATACCGCTTCGCGGGGATAAAGGCCGTTTGCGGTTTCCGCGGAAAGCATTACGGCGTCCGAGCCATCGAAAATTGCGTTCGCCACATCGCTGGCCTCCGCCCGTGTGGGACGCGGGTTTTCGACCATCGATTCCAGCATCTGGGTCGCCGTGATCACCGGCTTGCGCCACTCAGCCGCCCGTCGGATCACATGCTTCTGGATCACTGGAACCTTCTCGGGAGGCATTTCCACGCCCAGATCACCGCGCGCAACCATTACCCCGTCGGATGCTTCAAGAATCTCTTCCAGGCGTTCGATGCCTTGAGGTTTTTCCAGCTTGGCAATCACGGGAAGATCGGAGCCATGGTCAGCGATTATTTTCTTCACCTCCCGCACATCCGCCCCCGAGCGCACAAACGATATGGCCAGCATATCGATGCCGTGCTTGAGGCCGAATTCCAGGTCGGCACGATCCTTCTCGGTCAGCGCGGGAATAGAGAGAGCGACTCCCGGCAGATTGATGCCCTTGTGCTCGCCGAGCGGGCCGCCGTTGATGACTTCGCATTCCACATCTTCGCCGCGGGCACGAATCACGCGCAGTTCAATCAGTCCATCATTAAGCAAAATGCGCGCGCCCGGCGCGACTTCCCGCGCCAGCCCCTGAAAGGTGGTTGGAATCATTGTCGATGTGCCTTCGATGTCGCGCGGTGTAATCGTCACGTGGGAGCCAGCTTCGAGGCTTACGGGAACTCCCCCCATCATGCGGCCGGTGCGAATCTTGGGGCCTTGCAGATCCTGAAGAATGCAGATGGTACGCTTTTCTTCTTTGGCCACGCGGCGCAGGCGCTCGATGTTTCGTGCGTGCTCTTCGTGGGTTCCGTGGGAGAAGTTCAGACGGGCCACGTCCATGCCCAGCCGCATGAGGTCACGCAAGATTGCTTCGGAGTTGCATGCCGGACCAACCGTGCAAATGATCTTTGCCCGCCGATCTGCAGGACGATTATTGGAAGCGGCAGATGGATCTACAGCCACGTCATCACACTTCGGCACAGACTTTCCTTTTTTCAAGTTTGTCCCAATCAGAATTTATGTCGGTCTAATTATTGTATATGGAGAGTTACTCTTATAGCGGACGCCACGGCACTCGAAAGCGATTGCCTCGGCACTAAAGGTCGTACTCGCTCTCTCACAGTTCAACGCAGCAAATCCCAAGCCTCTTTGTATGGCGCGTACTTGCTGTTCGGCCTGGAGGGACGTTCGGGGTTCGTCCTTGCGAGGTTCTCGGGTTGAACGTAAAGGGTGTTTAAAGAGGGTACTTGGAGAATGTGGTATCACGCCTCCACTGGGACCGCCGCAATGGCAACAAATTGCGCACAATATGCAAGTGAGTGGCGGGCCCAAAATTTCTCCGAAAGAAGTAACCGAGGTCAATGAGTGCAATGGAGATTTATCGCCACTTCTCGCCTGAAGAACCTCTGGTGCAATCGAGAACGGCCTCAAAACCTGATTTTTCCAAACCCGACGCCGCCTAACGGGGAGAGGGCCACGACTGATTCAGTTCGCCACGAGATTCAGTTTCTAGAAATGATTTATGATTTCTGGGAGGTTCGCCCTCTTAACTAACAGAGTGGGAAGAGAAGTTCTCTCGTCTGCGACGCATGGGGCGTGGAAATCATCCTAGAAGTTGAGGGAATTGACCACACCACCCGTTGAATCTCGGGATTTGCCGAGGCTCGCATACCGCAGGATTGCAGAGGCTGTTTCGGAGAGTGGACTGCAGACATCGTCTCGGCGGCATCTCAATGAACTGGACTTGGAGCCATTATCAATTTGAAACTCAGCTATTCGGCGCGTGAAGGCCTACTGACCGTGTCGATCTTATTCTGTACGGCCTTTTGCCACGGTCAAAGCGCCGCTCAGACTCAAACATCGGATACTGTTCAATCCGCCCAACCGCCTGCGACCAGTCCTCAGGAGCAGGACAAACCCGCAGACCAGCCGTCTGCCGCGAGCAATTCCCAGGATCAAAACAGTTCGGACCAACAAAACAGGAAAAAGAAGAAGGACGACCGGATGTTTTACGTGATGCCGAACTACTTGACGGTGGATAATCAGTCGCAGGTGCCGCCGATCTCGTGGAAAGAGAAGTTCGCCATTACAGCGAAAGGCACTTTCGACCCGTACGAGTTCGGGATCGTAGGCGTTGTGGCAGGCATACGTCAGGCGGAAAATGCCTATCCGGGGTTCGGACAGGGAGCGAGCGGATATGCGAAGAGGTATGGGGCGGCTTTCGCCGATCAGGTGGATGGCAATATCATGTCGGGCGCTGTTTTCCCCTCGATCTTAAGAACAGATCCTCGCTATTTTCGACGGGCGAAGGGCCGGTTTGGACGCCGCTTTGGCTATGCGATCAGCCGCGTTCTCGTCACCCGAAAAGACTCCGGCGGTAATATGTTCAACATTCCCGAGTTTGCGGGCAATGCAACTGCGATTGCCATTTCCAACCTTTACTATCCCGCTTCCGATCGTAGTTTTACGTCGAGTCTCTCGGGTTTTACAGTTCAGGTCGGCATCGACGCCTTCGGGAATGAGCTAAAAGAGTTTTGGCCCGACATTCACGGATATTTGCAGAAGAGACACGCCCGCCACCAGAAGAAAGCAACCGATTAACGCTTTCCAATCCGGAATTCGCTTCGACTCGTTTTCTTCCGCGGTGAGGTTGCATGTATCCAAACGCCGGTTTAAATAATCCAACTTCAAGAGAGCGAGCGGAACTGCGTGGAAACCAGAGCAGATACTGACCGGAAAGGAAATATACGGATGCGGGTGAAGATTTGAGAACGGTTCGAGCGTTTTGCATGGTGATAGCGCTGGCGGGAACATTGGGAGCAGCGGCTGTTCAAGCCCAGGGGCCAACGAGCGCGCTCGGACAATCGCAAGGAGGAGCGCAGCCGCACGAGGTTGCGGTGCTCGCCCAGCTCCAGCAACAGAACGCCACAACGGATGGAAAATCCTCTGTGCCAGACGCGCCCACGCCCAGCGTCCCCACCGCACAGGCCAATAACCCCAATGACCAGTTTGGCAAACAACCAAAGAGAATTCTTGGGATCATCCCCAATTACCGGGCGGTCAGCGCCAACACGCATTTGCCGCCGCTGAATTTCAAAGGTGAACTCTGGCTGGCGACGCAGGATACGTTCGACTACTCCAATTTTATTTTCACGGGAGCGCTCGCAGGAATTGCCATGGCCGGCAAAGGGCAGCCGACCTTTGGGCAAGGCGCTGAGGGCTACGGCAAGTACTACTGGCACGCCTTTGCCGATGGTGGCATAGAGAACTACATGACGGAAGCGGTCGTCCCGATGGCGACGAAGGAAGACCCGAGATACTACACCATGGGCCAAGGCGGATTCTTCAAGCGGACCGGTTATGCGGTAACTCGGCTATTCATCACCAGGGCCAACTCGGGAAAGAGCACGTTCAATTTGTCGGAGATCGTGGGGGCCGGAGCGGCCGCGGGCATTGGCAATGCGTATTACCCCGCACAGAACAACCAGTGGGTGAAAACGTACCAACGTTGGGGGACGCAGGTCGGCATGGACGGCGCGTTCAACGTACTAAAAGAGTTCTGGCCGGACGTGAATCAGGCGATATTTCACGGAAAATACTAATTCGGGCTTAAGTCGTAGGCTGCCGTGCACCGGCAAACAGACCCTCATGCGAACAGCTCAAATGCGGGTGTCCATCCTCTCAACCATCTCCCTGTTTACCTTCTGTGCTTTCGTTGGAGGCACGGTTCGAGGGCAACAGTCGTGCTCGGTTACCCTGGCGCCGGTTCCAACCGCCGCTCAGATTTTTAGCATTCAGCAAGAACGGACTCTCGGTGATATCGAAGCAGAATGGGTGGAAACCGATTACCACGTCGCTGAAAATGAGAAGTTCGCGGCACATCTCAATGCGATCGCGGGTCGTGTTCTTTCTCAGTTCCCGCGCGAACAAGCACGGGTTCACGTCATGTTGATTGATTTTCCTGCTGCGGAAGCGTTCAGTACCGGCCCCGAAAGAATCTATATCTCGAGGAAAATGGTTGCGTTGCTCAGAAGCGATGATGAACTTGCCGGGCTACTCGGCCATGAACTGGGGCACATCGTAACGCATCAGAACGCCGTCATCATGAGCCAGTTGTTTCGCGAAATTCTGGGTGTTAGAGCAGTCGGCGATCGGAAGGACATCTCGGAGAAGTTAAGAAGGATGTTGGATAGTGTTGATCGCGATAGAGAAATGCTGAGAAAGGCTGCCAATGTGATAGAGCGGCGGGAAGAGATCAATCAGGATGGGGCCGATCGCGTGGCACTGTGTGCGGCTGCGGCCAGCGGTTTTTCGCCACAGGCCTATATGGAACTTTTTGATCGTACGGCGGAAACGAATGGAAATAGGGGGAGTGTTCTCGATGATTTCTTCGGGACGACAACCTCGAATCGAAGGCGTCTTCGGGAGATGAAGAAGGCTCTCAAACGGCTGCCGCCACCACGCCGGGAGATTGTACCTTGTGCGTCGTCAGAGTTCCGCACATGGCAGGCCGCGGTGTTGTCGGACCCTGACTTGGCCCGCCGATGAGAGATGCAACCAGAGACTGACCGTTAGCGATCAACCGAAGGGTGTGCTTGAGTGGTCAAGCCATCGCTCGTGAAGTGAACACCATCGTCGCTCCGGACAATTGGTTTGACTAAATTGTCGTAACCAGACCATTAGACTCAGAATGCCGTGCTACCGAAAGTATCTTTATCTCGACCTTTCGTCGTGAGACAGGTGTACGATGCAGTATGAAACGAATCGGCGGTTTCTTACTACTGCCCAGCACTCTTCTAGTCGCCTTGCTGGTGTTCCAGGGTTGCAACTCACTCAATCCTCTGTGCGGAAGTTCTCGGCCAGCACCGATCATTGGCTCCCTTTCTCCGAGCACGGTTACGTTGGCGGAAGTGCAGCAAGGCTTTCTACTGACGGTGACTGGTAGTCAGTTTGTTTCGGCTTCTGTCGTCGTTGTCAACGGGACGGCGGTAAGCACTCTAGCTACCAGCAGTCTGCAGTTGCAGGCCACGATCACGGCGGCCGTCATCTCTGTCGCTGGAACAGCAAGCGTGACGGTCAATACTCCGAGCGGGAACTCAAGCGATCTTGGCTGCTCGAGCGGTGGAACTAGCCAGGCCCTCACCTTGACTGTCACCTAAAGCAAGAAACAATTCTCAACTGTAGTCAGTCATGCGGGGAAGCGGTGGGAGGCCACGCGGGTTATTTGCTTGCGGTTTGCGGGGCGGGCATGGCTTTTAATTCCTTGCCTAGGAAAGCTCGCGGGAAGAGCATGGCATTGAACTCCGCTCCGACGAGGACGACAAGCGAGATCAGGTACATCCAAATCAGCAGAGCGATGGCTATGCCCAGGGAGCCGTAGATGATGCTGTAATCCGCGTAGTTCTGCAAATACCATCCGAATAATGCGGTGGACAGGAACCACAGGACAGTAGCCAGGGTGGCGCCCGGCAAAACGCTATGCCAGGGCTGAGTGCGCGGTACGGCGTTGTGGTAGATGAGCGCGATCACAGCGATGCTGGTCAAGGTGGCGATGAGCCAGCGGATGGCAGTCCACATCAGCAGAACGTAAAGTCCGAATTCCTGATTCAGGTGGAAGAGAATATTGCGTTCGATGCGGCTTCCGGAAGCTACCAGGATGGTGGCAAAGGTCAGAGGGACTCCTGCGAGAATAACGAGGGCGAATGCGATCATGCGCTCTTTCACCAGGCCCCAGATTTTTGGGAGCTCGTAGCAACGGCGAAAACCTTCCATCCACGAAATCATGACACCGGAGGCGGTCCATAGCGTGATGAGAGACGCGCTGATCAAGAGGCCGACCGAGCGCGGTCCACTTCCCTTGAGATAGGACAAAGCGGTGCCGCTGCCGGCGGGAAGGATTCTGTCGAGGGCGTAGGTAATCTCGCGCAGATAGGCAGCGGTTTTGCGGGAGTTAGCCAGCACCGATCCGACGACCAGCAGTGCAGGAAAGAAAGTAAGAATCGATGAGTAGGCAGACGCTTTCGCGATGGCGAACGCGTCGTGCTGAAACGCGCGCCAGAAGGCAAGCCGCAGCAAGCGTAAAAAGCGCAAGACCACCGGTCCCAGAGTAGAGGGCGGAGGCACGGCGTGCAACTGGGAAGTTAGATCCCGTTCCCGATCATGCAATTGTTGTGGACTAGCTGCCATAGGGGATGAGGAACAAAAAAGAAAGGGCGGCTTCGATGAAACACCGCCCCATCTGGTTTTGCTGTTACTCGGCCGTCAGTTCCTCGGTCTCGCCTTCGTGCCGCATTAGCTCGAGCGCTCGCTCAGCTTCTTCGTACGCTTGCGAAACTTCTTCCTGCACCTTCGCGGCCGCTTCTTCCATTTCTGGCGAGAGGCGAACGTTGCGGTAGTACTCCATGCCGGTGCCCGCAGGAATGAGGCGTCCGACGATGACGTTTTCTTTCAGACCGCGGAGATGATCGACGGCTCCCTGAATAGAAGCTTCGGTCAGCACGCGGGTTGTCTCCTGGAACGAGGCTGCGGAGATGAACGAGTCGGTCGAGAGCGAGGCTTTGGTGATGCCCAGCAGCAACGGCCGGCCTGTGGCTGGACGTCCGCCCTGTGAAATCACGCGCTCGTTCTCTTCAGCGAAGCGGAATTTGTCGACTTGCTGTTCCAGAAGGAACTGGGTATCGCCGACGTCTTCCACCTTGCGCCACCGCATCATCTGGCGAACGATGACTTCGATGTGCTTGTCGCTGATGTTCACGCCCTGCAGCCGGTAAACTTCCTGGATTTCGTTTACCAGGTACGACTGCAGTTCCTTTTCGCCGAGCACCGCGAGGATGTCGTGCGGGTTGAGCGGGCCGTCCATCAAAGGTTCGCCAGCTTTCACGCGCTCGCCTTCCTGCACGTTGATGTGAACGCCGCGTGGAACCGAGTATTCCTTTTCAGTGCCGTTGTCGGCAATCACATACATCTTGCGCTGGCCCTTGGAAACTTCGCCGAATTTGACCGTGCCATCGATTTCGCTAATGACCGCAGTTTCATGAGGCTTGCGAGCCTCGAACAACTCGACCACGCGGGGCAGACCACCGGTGATGTCTTTCGTTTTGGTAGTCTCGCGCGGGATCTTGGCCAGCACGTCGCCCGGGAAGGCGGTGTCGCCGTCCTGGACCATTAAGTGGGCGCGTGAGGGCATGAGGTAACGCTTGCTGGTCTTGCCCTTGATCACGATTGCGGGCTGGCGCTTCTCGTCGGGCGAATCGGCCACAACGTGACGCGACAGTCCGGTGACTTCGTCCACTTCTTCGTGAAGCGTGACACCTTCCTGCAGGTCCTTAAACTGGATGGTTCCACCGATTTCGGTCAGGACCGAGAAGGTATAAGGATCCCACTCGACCATTACTTTGCCGAGTTGGACTGGATCGCCTTCGTTGACCTTAACCTTCGCGCCGTAAACGACAGCGTAACGCTCGCGTTCACGGCCCTTGTCGTCGACTACCGCGATCGAGCCCTGACGATTCATGACTACCAAATCGCCGGACTTGGCTTTCACGGTCTGGAGACCGACGAAGCGCACGACGCCAGTGGTCTTGGCTTCCAAACGCGATTGCTCGGAGACTCGCGATGCCGTACCGCCGATGTGGAAGGTACGCATGGTGAGCTGGGTTCCGGGTTCGCCAATGGACTGGGCTGCGATGACTCCGGTAGCTTCGCCGAGTTCGACGAGGCGGCCCGAAGCCAGGTTGCGGCCGTAGCACATCACGCAGACACCACGCTTGGATTCGCAAGTGAGCACAGAACGGATTTTCACCCGTTCGATGCCGGCGGCTTGAACCGTTCCAGCGAGTTCTTCCGTGATCTCCTGGTTGATGTCGACCACTACGTTGCCGTCGTAGTCTTTCAGTTTTTCGAGCGACACGCGGCCGACTATGCGGTCGCGCAATGGCTCGATGACTTCGCCAGCTTCGACGATACCCGCGACGTAGATGCCGTCGACCGTGCCACAATCGTATTCGCTGATGATTACGTCCTGCGCCACGTCGACCAGACGACGAGTCAGGTAGCCTGAATCGGCCGTCTTGAGAGCCGTGTCAGCCAAGCCTTTACGCGCGCCGTGAGTCGAGATGAAGTATTCCAACACGGTCAATCCTTCACGGAAGTTCGCCGTGATTGGAGACTCGATGATTTCGCCGGAGGGTTTCGCCATCAATCCACGCATGCCGGAGAGCTGGCGGATCTGCTGTTTCGATCCACGGGCGCCGGAGTCGGCCATGACGTAAATCGGGTTGATGAAACCTTCTTTGTCGCGCTGCTGCATCTGGCCAAACATTTCGTCCGCAACCTTCTCGGTGATGCCGGACCAGATTTCAATGACCTTGTTGTAGCGTTCGCCGTTGGTGATGGCGCCGTCAAGGTATTGCTGCTGGACTTGCACGGCCTGCTTCTCGCCGTCTTTCACCAGGCTCTTTTTGTTGTCCGGGATGACCATGTCGTCGATACCGATGGACAGGCCGGCGCGCGTGGCGAACCGGAATCCCAAGTCTTTCACTTCGTCGAGCATCTTGACTGTGACTTCGAGACCGAAGCGGAGATAGCCGTAGCTTACCAACTGGCCGATGCCCTTCTTCTTCAGCAAGCCATTGATGAACGGCATGCCTTCGGGCAGGTGGTCGTTCAGAATGGCGCGGCCCACGGTCGTGTTCAGGAAGCTACGCTCGTACTGCACAGGTTCGGTGTGCGTGATCTCCTGATCGTCGTAGGTCGCGGTCAGATCGATCACTTCACCGGTATAGCGCAACCGAATCGGAGTCAACGTTTCGACTTCGCCGGATTCCAGCGCCATCAAAACTTCCTCGATGTTGGCGAAGGCGCGGCCTTCACCCTTGGCGCCGGGCTTGGCTTTGGTCAAGTAATAGAGACCGAGAACCATATCCTGCGTGGGCACGGTGATCGGGTGTCCTGATGCAGGCGAGAGAATGTTGTGCGAAGACAGCATCAGAACACTGGCTTCGACTTGCGCTTCCGGAGACAGCGGAATGTGTACCGCCATCTGGTCGCCGTCGAAGTCGGCGTTGAACGCCGTGCAGACCAACGGGTGAATCTTGATAGCTTTGCCTTCGACCAGCACCGGCTCGAACGCTTGAATGCCGAGTCGGTGAAGCGTCGGGGCGCGGTTCAAGAGCACCGGATGGTCTTTAATGACTTCTTCGAGAATGTCCCAAACAATCGGTTCTTGCTGCTCCACCATTTCCTTGGCTTGCTTGATGGTGGTGCAGTGCCCGGTCTGCTCAAGGCGGTGATAGATGAACGGCTTGAAGAGTTCAAGCGCCATCTTCTTGGGCAGACCGCACTGGTGCAGCTTGAGTTCCGGCCCGACCACGATGACGGAACGGCCCGAGTAGTCAACGCGCTTGCCCAGCAGGTTCTGGCGGAAGCGTCCCTGCTTGCCCTTCAGCGTATCGGAGAGTGACTTCAGCGGACGGTTGTTGGCGCCACGCAGAACGCGTCCGCGGCGTCCGTTGTCGAACAAAGCGTCGACGGCTTCCTGAAGCATGCGCTTTTCGTTGCGTACGATGACTTCGGGCGCGTGCAGGTCCATCAGCTTCTTCAACCGGTTGTTGCGGTTGATAACGCGGCGATACAGATCGTTCAGATCGGAGGTGGCAAAGCGGCCTCCGTCCAATGGAACCAGGGGACGAAGCTCGGGCGGAATGACCGGAATTACATCCAGGATCATCCAGAACGGTTTGTTGCCGCTCTTGCGGAACGCTTCGACAACTTTCAGGCGCTTGGCATAC
>Ga0206844_10369_pt1 | contig 10819 bp, 7 predicted proteins | sample Alteio_BWOrgCont_22_FD_152907 | JGI IMG/M metagenome (GOLD analysis project Ga0206844, IMG submission 152907) | Enriched cells from forest soil in Barre Woods Harvard Forest LTER site, Petersham, Massachusetts, United States -... | ecosystem: Environmental > Terrestrial > Soil > Temperate forest >...
TCCCCAATACCTTAAAGATTTTGCCGGTATTAAAAAAGATGCGGTTGTCATAGGGATTTCTAACCGTATCGAAATTTGGGAAACGGCCTCATGGCGGGAATTCTTCAGTAAATCCAGCGGGGACTTTGAAAAGACCGCGGAGCATATGTTAGATGTCGATTAGTCATATACCTGTCATGCCCAAGGAAGCGTTGGAATTATTGCGCTTGCCGCAGGGCGGGGTGGCAGTGGATGGGACACTTGAAACCAAGTATAAACCCACCCAAAAGCCTTGTCAATACACAAATTTAATCAAATTTTAACAAAAAAAATTCCCCCTCTTTTTTTAAAGAGGGGGTAAGGGGGAGTTTTACAAATAAAGCTTTATTACGTCCGCTGAATCATTATTCTTCCCAAGCAATATCTTCTGGTGCAGTGGCGCCGGCTGCTTGAGCTTCCATCGGCCTATCGGAAGATGCGGGCGATTCATGGTCCATTGAATTATTTTGTTTCTTGGGCAAAAAATGAACAGCATTCGCCGTGATCCGCACGCGGCTTTGGGTTTTACCGTCCTTCTCCCAACGGTCTTGGCGTAGACGGCCCTCGACAATAATACCATTTCCTTTGGTCAAATATTTGGAACAATTTTCAGCGGCTAGTCCCCATACCTCAACATCAAAATAAGAAACTTCCGTCACCTTCTCGCTGTTTTTAGTGTACACGCGATTATTGGCGATAGAAAGGTTGCACACCGCTTTCCCCGCCGGAGTAAATTTCATTTCCGGGTCCCGCGTCAGATTACCCATAATGTTCACGCTGTTTAAACTCATATACTTTTCCTTTCTTATAAACAGGTTAATTTCAGTTGTCGACAAATTATCGACAACTCAAACTCTCTTTTATCACTTTATAACTTTTGGAGCCAAATAATTATCTTTAGAAACCACTCTTTTACCTGTTTTTGCTTCCAATTCCAATCTTGCTTTCTTAGCGATACCACCGCCTGTTTTACCTGCCATAGTGTTTTCTGCCATACCTATCGCTTGGACGCTTTCAGCTATTTGCCGGGTGGATAATTCCGCTAAAGCAGTAAAAATCAGTTCCGCCTCTGTCATATGATCCCGCAAATATCGATTTTTCCGGGTCCGCCATTTCCTGCATACGCTCATAGCCGACCTTAGCTAGCCACATTTTGATTGGTTCCGCTTTAGGACTTGGGTCAGCCGTAAAAACGTTTCTGGATCAGCAACATCTGTAAGGTATTTCTTACCATCGGCAGCCTCTAATTTCAGTCGGTTACATTTTGTAACCGACTCACTTCCTTCTTTATTTAAACGATTTTTAAGGACTTTCCAATAATTTCTTGCTGCTTGATAGTCTGGTTGCTGTATTAATACTTGTATAATATCAATTACCGAGAAATACCACGTTTCATTCTTTTCATCATAATAACGTCGGATTTTGAAATCCTCAAAGACAGCTAAAGTGTTTTTCATAGACATAATCCAATCTTTTTATTTCAGTTGTCTAATTTTCCAGGACAACTCTAAATTTAGGAATTGTCGTTACAACAACACCTTGTATCTGAAAATCTTTAGTCAAAACAATAGGCTGATGCTGTTTGTTCTTTGATCTCGGACGTAAAACAAACGTTTCGCCGCCGATGCGGAATTCTTTAATGGTTGCTTCATCATCGATGAGGGCCACCACCGTGTCTCCGTCTTGGGCGACCGTCTGCTGGCGGACTAAAACCAAATCGCCATCATCAATCCCTTTCTGGTCCATGGAATCGCCCTTGGCCTTGAGCAAAAAATACCGGTGCGGCGGACGGGCCAACTTGATACTGACTGAAATCATGGCCTGGGTATTCTCTTCTGCTAAAATCGGCATCCCGCAAGCAATCATCCCTATTAAAGGGACATCAACCGTCTGGGCGCGGGTGGTGTCCTGCACTAAATTCCTGACAAATTGCAACCCCCCGTTTACCTTACGGCGCAACACACCTTTTTTAATTAGCTTATCAACAATCAAAGAAGCTGAACGGGGAGAACGGTAACCAAGTGAAGTCATCAGTTCCCGCATGGAAGGAATACGTCCAACATGCATAAGGGAATTGCGGATCTCACGGACCGCTTCTAATTCTTTACTGGTTATTTGAGGGGTAGGCATTGCGCTTTCCTGTTTGTATACAGTATTATACACAAAGGGTATTTTGTCAATAATTTTCTCACCTCCCCTCTTTTTTATAAAGAGGGGTTAGGGGGAGTTGTAGTCCGTAGCTTCTGTCGCAATTCTCTTAACAAAGGAATGGCTGTGGCTGGCCTGATTTCAGTGATGGTGGGGATAAACCCTTGGATCTGACTCAACTGAGCCCAGTCCTGCTGCAGCAACGGCAAAGGCACTCCACGGCCGTCACGCTTGATCTGCAATTTCATGTTGGCAGAGTTTAGGTCGATACCACCGAGTGGCGTTTGTATTTTATGAGTTTTCATTGCAAAATCTTCACGTATTTTTGCCCTCCTAAGGTGAATTCGTTCCAAAGCATCCAATCTTTTTTTAATATCCAACCCTTTTACAGCATCAATAGAAGTTACCAAATTATCTAATCCTTTCTCATCAATGACTTCTTGCAATATTACGTCTTGTTCGTCCGTTGTCATCATTAGAAATCTGTCTGCTGTTATAGCTGGTATTCGCAATACTCCCCGGATCTGACCACGCAATCTGCCCCAATGTTCTTGGGCCATACTTACAGAAATATGGTCCGTTATGTCCAAATCCTGTTCTGCTTGGGTTTGAATTAATAAAGCATGCAATTGTTGTTGATCGAGTCTTTGCAAATATATATTTTCCCTTTCCGTAAAACCAATAAGAAATCTTAATATTGCACTCCCTACTTCGCTCGCGGTCTTTTGATATATATCTGGTTTTAAATTTAATAACCTTCTATGTAATTCTACAAGTGAATCAAAAGGAATCTGCTGGTGAATCACGTTAAAACGTTGCTCAGCTGGAAGCTCTATCAATTCCCTCACCGTCATCACCCGCATGGCTTTATTGCTCCCCTTGGGATCCAGCTTGGGGTCATCGACGAGGACAATCACATGATCAATACCCCGCATCCTCTCGAACTCCTTAAAAATGCGCTCTTGGCCGTCAATTTTAACAGCAGCTTCAATTGGCCCAGGTGGAGGATTCTTTCCGAAATCGTACCAAAACGAGAATTGCGCTGGCCGTCTGAATGCTTGATGAAGAGATATAAAATTAGCAGCATTCAGTACATCTCTCAATATTGTCCCAATTCGGACCTCTCCCCGTATAGCTATCATTTCAACCTCGCTCTCAGGAAAGAATGCTTTAAGCCTGGCCCCTAATGACCTATGCTCTGAATATGAAAAAGCAATACTCCCATCTGAATTCGTATCTCCAAACACCTTAAAAGAATCCTGTGAAGATAAATGATCTCCCCCAACAATCATCAACACCCGTTTGCTCTTATCTTCCAGTATCTTTTTGATATTCTCGAACATAAAATGATCACGTGTGTTGGTAAATCCCTTAGGATTCTCCCTATAGGCCTTATATACACTCAACCGGTTTTCCATAGGCATGATCTCCAAACCTGCCGTATGGGCGGTGCGTATAAAATCTTCTACCATATAACCGGTGTCCCTGCCTCCCATATGATGGTTGATGATCTCGGAGATAACCTGTGTAACAATGACCTCATTCCATTTCTTCTTATTATATCCTTCAAAAAATTCCAGAATGGTCATGTGCTTTTCCGGCCCATTCGTTTCTTCCCTATAAGTGATATTCTTTTCTCGGTCCAATTCCAATCCAATCACATAATTGTTCTTTTTAAGAATCTCCGCATTTTGTAAAATCATTTTGTACTGCAATCCAGGGTCTTCATGCTGTTCGCTTATCCCCACCACCCGTTTAACCGGGTCTTCAAGAACACGACGGAACATTTCCATGCCATCAGCCGCGTATTTGCGAATAGCCAGATATATCGGATAATCTTTCTGCGGGACACCATCCTTAATTAAAGACATCCCGTATAAAGCCCTCAAAATACCATTTTGATAAGTCCCATTGATCCAGGAGAGATTTTTTCCATCACCGATGGAAAATCCCCGGTGTGTTACTGCATCAATACGTGTACGTTCATTAACGGGGAATTCCTTGACCGCGCTTTTTTCAATATATAGCCTTTGGGTCTTGGCATAATCAGGAACCACCAAATAATTATCCAGGTCATCAGGCCCATCATTACTTGATATATTATTATCGAATATCCTGACCTTACCTTTGGTGTCCATTGCCAAATAAACATTTCGGCTGTCTTTGATGAGGAGCATCCTGCGTTTCCCGGAAGCAACAGCTATAATGTCGCCCTCTTTATTCAAACCATTTATGTTATCGAGCTTTTCTCTAAGATCATTGGCAGCATTATTTTGCTGAAAAGCGTCCATCAGCTCTTTGGCCTTTGATCCTGTAACTTCCACCCGCCATTGCCTTGCGTTGCCTATAAGCCCAAGATTTTGCAGCCTCCGTATATTCGGGCCGAATTCCACCGCGGTCAGAAAATCAGGGTCCCTGTTTTCATAAAGATACGCCCCTGCTGCAGCACCCGCAGCAACAACTGGGATCCCCAAAAACACCCTTCGCTTAAGATCATTTTTCATCGCCTTATCTCTTTGGGTTTTGTAGGCCCGATATATTTTTTCCCTGCTAATATTAGGCCAGGCTAGATCCCCCGCTGCTGGTTCCGGGACCGCCTTACCGATATCCTCGATAACTTTCAGATAGGTAATGAAAAGCAATTTCCAGTCATCAAAACCACGCAAAACCCCTCCATGCTCGGAGCGTTCGGAAGAAAGCCACGCCAAAAACCCACGGGCCATGGCATGACCTTCTTTTTTATTCTCGTCATCGATGTATTGCCTGATGATCTCTTCTGGCGCTAAATCAATTTTTACACCGCTCATGACCTCGGCAAACATTTCATCCAGGGCTCCATTGCCCGTGCTTTCACCAAGAAACATCAAATCCTTTAGGTAATAATCTCCGCTGGCCTTCTCTAGGAAGGCAATCAGGAACGAAAGAACATCGGCCCCTAATTCGTGGATGCCGGTCAATTCAGGTAAGGGCGATTGGTCAAGTCCCTGGACTTTGGCATATTTTTCCATCAATCTTTTTATCCAGGGCGCAAAGGCATCCACCATTTTGTGGCCGAATTCATGCCAGTTCATCATGTAAAACAATAATAAATCATTCATGTTGTATAAAAATCCAGGGTTAAGCTGGCCAATGGAATTAGCGTTGCCAACTTCTGGATCATACTTGCTCACTATTTCAGAATGCCTAAAGATATCAAGGACCTGGGATTTGACCTCTGAGGCGCCCAACAAAGGTAAATTGATGTTCAGGGTTTTATTTAATTGGATCAGGTCTTGCTGAAGAACAAAAAAGGACACCAGGCGGTGCACCTGAAAATGCATGGTTGAAGAAAAACGCCCGTTAGTCAACACTGATTTAAGCACGCCCCCATTGCTAAATCCCATTGTCTTATAGTGTTCAAATAAATCCCTTGCCGCGGCCATTAATTTTTCCTGGGTTTCTTGGGGATTAGGGTCTGGCGTTTCTTGAAATAAACGGCTGTTAAAAATTATGTCCAAAAAAGCATAAGAGTCCCCATCAGCCTTAAGGTCAAAATATTTTTGATAAAAGGCAAGTAAATCAGCAGGCTTTCCGTCATCCGCCGCCAAAGACCTTAAAAGACGGAAAATGGCCTGGGACATAATATTTAAAATATTTGTTCCTTGCAGTATCTCTATTAATTTATTTCTAATTGCTTCTTTATTTTCAGGATGCTTGTAAAGGGCCTCCAATTCTCTGGCGGCATCCTGGTATTGCGACGATGCAAGGAGCTCTAAATATGATTTTTTATCTGCGGCAAGTTCCACGATCAAGGAGATTACTTCGTCCACCGTCCCAGCGGTTTTCTGCATCATAGGAACTTTTTCAGACGCGAGATCCAGCTGTACAAATAAAGGATTGTGGAAGAAATTCACGGACGCCTCCAGCGGGCTGTACCGCGCAACCGGATGATGTTTAAAATATTGGTAGACCTCCAGCCGCTCTCCCTTGCTGATTTCTGAAATCTGCAAAGACCTATGCAACAATTTGTCCGTCTTGGCATCCCAGATCCTGGAATGCATCTTCGACGTCAAGCCCCTATTGCGGTTCATTTCAAATTTTCTAAATAAGAAAATTTGTTCTTCTTCGGGAGTAAATCCGGGAATATGACCGCCATCATCTTTCAGCGAAAGCACGTAATTTTGCGCCGCTGGGACTCTAAGATCAAGAAGCGCCAATATAAAATTTTTGTATCTGATTTCACCCACGGTAACCGGGGTCAATGCCATCAACCTGTCCCTGGCAGAACTATTTCCAAACTCCTTGTACCATCTTAAATATTTCTCCACATCTCCGCTTGAAGAAATATGATCAACAGTTGCATTCTTGAATAATACCACGGCATCAGCATTGCCAAAATCACGCAGCCTTTCGATCATAGGAAGAACAATAATAATAAATTTCTCCAGCACCTGCTTGCCCTTATTCTTGAACCATTCAGGAAATTTTAAATTGACTAATGCCGAGTAAGCAGCCTGGCTGTTGGTGTCGGCAAAAAGACTTAAAAGCTGCTTAGACAACTCGGAGAGATAATACTCCCTTGTACTTTCTTCCCCTTGAAATTGACTGAATGCATCCGCTAATTCAACGGCAATCCCGTCCAAGAGCTGGCCGGCTGATGGGTTGCCCCATTTTTTCCATAGCGTCAAAAGCAGATTTTCCAATCCTTGGTCCAGTGTTTTCCTTCCTTGATACATATAAAATAATTCACTTTCCGCCTCTTTTAAAATAATCTGGATTGCCTCGGCTTCTTCTTCAGGATATTTACCATATAATTTCGACACAAGTTCAGGGTCATCTTTGGGAATACCATTATTGTCCAAATATCCGATAGAACCCAACCAACCAAGAATTTCAGCGCCATTTTTCAGCTTATCGAAATCATGCACACCAACAGGCCTCCCTTTTAAAGACTCCAGCGAAGCCCTTCGAGCCAAGGCAATGGCATCGGCATTTTCCATTTCAGCGAGCATTAAAACCTCCTTCCAGTCATCTTTTGAACGCGGGACCTTGTCATACTTTAAATTCTTCAATGCCTGGCCGGCCCCCGGATCTCCCAGCCGGTATAAAATAGGCAAAAGCTGAAGCTGCCAATACAACTCTTGTTTTTTAACCCAATCTTCCGCCAACTTATAATCATTGAACCTTTTTCTAATCTCTTCAGGATAAAAAGGCACATTAAGGGAATCCAGGAGGTTCAATACAAATACCCATTCTTTGCCGGACATTTTTTCATCACTTCTAAATTTTCTCCAGGCATCTTGCTCCCCCTGCCTCAGATCAAGTAAGGGTTCATTTTTTATATTGCTTTGAACAGACACTTCAAAATCATCCATAATGATGGATGAGCTGAACTTGATGGGTCTAACAACCTCTACTTCCGGCTTCTCCTTTTTTAACTCTTGCGCCAATCTCCAACGCCTGGCCGTAATATTGCCCAATCCTGCTAAGGCATCCAGGAATGGACTCAATTTCTCATTAAATTCCAGCTGCTTTAAAGCATTAAGAACATAAGAATTGATTTGGGCGATCTTTTGTAAAATCTCAAAGGCCTTGGCGCTCGCAGGCCGGTCATCCCCGTTTAACATAGAGAATAAATTTTTAAATTGAAGACCGCTGATGCCTGTATCAATGCCGTACTGGTATAACTTGAGCAAAACATCGGCATAGGCCAACTTTTGATTGGCCCAAACAGTCGTTTCCGCTTGCTGGGTAAACCATTTGTTCAGGCCTTTGACTTCACCTGAGATCAGATACACGAGCAAGGCATCTTCATTCATGGTCCCGTTTTTAAGCGCATCCTTGATCTGCTTCAAGTTCATCGGTTTGACTCTTTTTTGATCTTTCGGGGTGGCAAATCCCCGCTTGGCTGCAGCAACAAGGCCTGCGGTGCTAAGAATAAAAGTGCGCCGCAATATTCCAGACTTCACATCTTTTTCGGTATTGAGGGCCACAGCGGCGCGGTCTATGCTGCCAATCTCCTGAGCAATACTGGCAAAATCGACCTTGTTTTGTATTGACGCAGGAATCCTCGTTCCATCTCCCAGCACCACTACTGCCCCATCACGAAAACCTTCTTGTGCAGCAACGCCCGTCATGGCTCCGTCAAACCCGCGAAGCCCCCCGGCAAAATATTTCCTGGGGATGACTTGCTGGGAATATTTATCTTCATCTTCTTTAATATAATTAAACACGCCCTTTTTAAATGCTTTCAGATACCGTTGATAAATAGCTTCATTGGCCTTGGGGTCTTTTTGATTGACTCCGATTACCTTCGCTTTATTTGCGTACACACGGCCCAGTAAACTCTCTTTAAGCGCGTGCTTGTACCAAGTAGCCAAAATCATCCCACTATAAATTTGGCGTAGCATGGCGAAATTTTTGCCTTCGTTGACTTCGCGTTCGAGTTCAGGGAGGAGGATGACTTTAATTATTTGGGAGGCAAGCCTATGTGTGTCAAAAGGCCCAATTGCTTCGTTTGCTGGGTAGTTTGTGTCATTGCGAGGAGCGTTTTTCAGCGACGAAGCAATCTTAAAGGATTGCTTCGCTTCGCCCGCAATGACACCGATAGCGCTGTGTTTCTGAAGTGACAGGTAATCTTCTTCCAGCATCACCTTTAGGTGATTACGCAGGATATAAACAGTATTGCCGCTTTCGTAAACTGCAGCTTCATCAGGAATGATCCATACTTTATTAAAAGTGTTGACCGGGATATTGGTGGTGCCATATTCTTTCCAGGCCCTTTCGTAGACCCTGTCCCAAAATTTCCTGCCCAATCCTTGCTCAGGATACATAAGACTTGAGGTGATCTGTTTCAACAGATAGTCTTGGGACAAAAGATCACGGCCCATTTCTGTTTTGCCAAAATCGTCTTTAATAATACGGTTATGTTCATAAGGAGATAAATTGACCCATTGGTCTTCGTCAGGGATAGTCAATGAGGCCAGGAAGTATTTGACGAGTTTGGTGTATTCTATCTTTTTTTGGTTATTATCTAATTGACCATCGCCCTTATGGATCAGGAAATCAAACTTCAAGGCATTGTCAGGATGGATGGTGAGACCTTGCAAATGGGCAGGTGTAAATTCCGGACTTAACTGGACCATTACTCCGGGTACAGGCAGGCTCGGCAAGACCATTTCCCCAGCCTGGGCTTGGGGAATATATAAAGAAGATCCAGCAAACGCAATGATCAGCGCAAGGCAAATAATGGTATGAAAATATTTAAATAAATTTCGAAGTCTCATGAGGCTTATTTTCTCCACTTTATCCGCTTATTATAAAGTAAAGCATATAAATCAAAGAAAACAAGGGCTTGGAAGCTTTTTTGAGGAAACGTTTCCTTGACGAAGAATGAAAGATTAGGAGAATTTGTATAACTGGTTGGCAGGGACCTTCACAACTTTTCCATTTCGCCAAATGATCAAAGGCTGACCTCGTAATTTACGTTCAGCGATTACATTCTTAACTGCACGACGCATGGCTTTAACTGCTTGACTAAGCAACATAGAATCACTCTTGCCATTTTTCATCATTATTCTCCCTGTCCCGCCTTGGGCGGGGCCATAAACGAACTATAATACTCTTTATTTATAATTTTAACACATCCCTGATCTTGTTGGGCAATCTCTTGCGGTTTTCCACTGGCATTATCAAATAAAAGCCATGAATCGCACAATGGTTCATAAAGTTTTAAAAAATTTTCTCTGCTACGTTTGAATCTGCGTTTAATATCTACAAACGGAACGTTGTGCCCACCGTCTTTAACACGTTGTTTAATCCTCTCTCGAGCTAATTTGACATCGGGTATCCATAAAAAGAAAATAGTCACTGAATACCCTCGATGCTTTACATCTTGAATAAGAGAAACATAGGAACGTCCCGCTAATGTCGACTCAAACGCAAAATCAGATTTTTGATGTATGAATTCTTTAACCTGTCCAAGCAATAATTTACCCGCCTTGATACTGACATTTGAAGGAAAAAACGGTGAAAGGCCCGCGGCAATTAAATCCGCGTTCACAAAATTCGGACATTTTGCATAATGGGGCAAGAATTCTTTGGCAAAAGTCGTCTTACCAGCTCCATTTGGTCCGGCGATAATATAAAGCTTAGGCATGCCTTTAGTTTAACATTACTGACGGAGCAAAACAAGAAAACAGTACATAGTGAAAATCAGGCGAAATATTTCCATGCGAAGGCTCCGTCTTTTTGGATTTGTTGGATAAGGGCCTGGGGATTCGCGAATTTCTTTTCGTTGCGGATTTTTTTCAAGAATTCTACTTCTAAACGCTTGCCATAAATATTCTTTGAAAAATCCAGGATATGGACTTCCAGATACAATTTGGAAATTTGCTTTTCAAAGGAAGGCCTTGTGCCGATATTGGCCATGGCGGGATATCTTTTTTTACCCAACAAGACCTGAACGACATAAACGCCTTGCGGGGGAAGAATGTCTGCCTCATAAGCAATATTAGCGGTGGGAAAACCCAAACTTTTGCCGCGTTCTGAGCCTTTGACGACCAATCCGGAAATTGACACCGCCCTGCCCAAAAGCCGCGCAGCCTCATTTAATTTCCCTTCAGTTATCAATTGGCGGATACGTGTGGAGCTAATGGTCTCCCGTCTCTGTTTG
>Ga0206844_10370_pt1 | contig 10793 bp, 6 predicted proteins | sample Alteio_BWOrgCont_22_FD_152907 | JGI IMG/M metagenome (GOLD analysis project Ga0206844, IMG submission 152907) | Enriched cells from forest soil in Barre Woods Harvard Forest LTER site, Petersham, Massachusetts, United States -... | ecosystem: Environmental > Terrestrial > Soil > Temperate forest >...
GGTGAACGGCATCGAGGTGTTCGCGGAATGGAAAACGATGCGCAGCGTATTCTGACCCGGCTTCAGCAGCGGCTTTGCCGGGATTCGCCAAGTGCGAAACATATTGTCGGCGTGGAGAATCGCTTGATCATTCAAGTAGACATCAGCAAAAGTATCAAGGCCATCAAACACCAAATCGATGTGATCATGTCCGAGCGAAGCCGCGTCGACCTGAAATGTAGTTTGATACTCCCAGTCAGCCAGGCCGATCCACTGCAAGCGGAACTCGTTATCGCGATCGAACGGGTCAGAGATGAGATTATTCCGCAACAAATCGGTATGCACTACTCCAGGGACCTGTGCGGGATGCCATTGCTGGACGTCCGGTTTATCTGTGCTGCTTACGGCGCGAAACTGCCAGCCCGAATCTAGAACGCGGGATGAAGGTTCGGCCGCAGCCAGCGGCAACGTCATAAGCAAACAGAAGATGAGCAAGGAAAAAACATTCGTGCTGAGACGCGGAGAGAATCGCGGCAGGGTCAGTCTCGTCATCAGGGCTCCTACTTGAGTTCTCAGAAATCTGGTCAAGTGCTTTACGAAATAAATCCGCTCTACTGTCTTACGGCTAGTCCGCATATCCCGAGCACAGCGCCGCTCCACCCGCAATGCCAGCGTCCGCACCGTAGTGTGCCTTGAGCAGGGGAATCTCCCGGCTTCGCGAATTGACGCAGTATTCCACGAGCCGCTTGGAGAGGTCACCGAAGAACGGGTTCAACATCACCACTACGCCGCCGCCAACGATCATCACATCCGGCTCCAGCAGGTCAACAATGTTGCTCAGCCACAGTGCCAGCAGTTTAACGGTTTCCTGCAAAATCTCTTTGGCTAGAGGATCGCCATCAGCATAAGCGTGGCCCACCATTTCACTGGTGACGTCATCGATATTCCCTTTCGCAAGATCAAGAATGTTCGAGCCGGAACTTTGATCGGCGGCCAACTTAGCTCGGGCTCTTCGCGCTATCGCTGGTCCAGCGGCCAGGATTTCGATGCAGCCCGGTTTGCCGCATCCGCATCGCGGACCGTTGTAATCGATACTCATATGTCCGCCTTCGCCAGCGGCTCCTGTCCGGCCGTTGTAAATCCGCTTATCGCAGACCAGGCCAGTGCCAATGCCGGTGCCGATGGTCGCGTAACAAATGTGATGAAAGCCGCGTCCCGCGCCCCATATGGCCTCAGCCAGCGCCGCTGCGTTGGCATCGTTCTCGACTTTTACGGGCACGTCATAGACCTTCGCTACTTCGGCCGCGAGCGGAAAATTACGCCAGCAAGGAACATTCGGAGGATTAACGATAACTCCAGTGTGTGGATCCAAAGGTCCTGGCGCGCAGATGCCAATTCCGCGAATCTTGGTACGAGCTTTAGCGTCTTGAGCAAAGAGGACGTCGATCGCAGATATCACCGCTGCGAGACCCTCACCCGCGTCGCGGTTCGCTACCATGGGAGTGCGAGTCTGAGACTTGATTGCGCCCTCGCGGTCCACCAAGCCGGCAGCGACTTTAGTGCCGCCAATATCCACGCCAACCACGAGAGTATCGTTAGGTTCTGTCATCGCCGGCTTTCTCGGCGAAACTCGTCGTGCGGGGCTTCACTCCGAAATTCGTGCAGTTGGATTTGTACTACGCCTTGCTCTGTCCCGCAATGCCGCGTGCAATCCCGCATTCAGAATTCGCAGTATACGCCGCCTCATTGCACCGCGCGGAATCCTTCTCGCTGCACCGCTGAACGCATGCCAACTTCCGGTAAATTCATTGGACGGAAGACTGCGAAAAAAGAGACTATGAGAACGTAAGGAGGGTCAGTGTCCCTGCATTTTAAGGGGTCCCAGAATATCAGTGCGGTAATTCTTGACTACGGCCAGGTGCTTGTACGCTGCCCGACGCCGGAGGAGTTCGGGCGCATCGCAGAAATGTTCAATGTCAGTTTTGAGTTATTTCTTGAGTTGTGGGAAGCCAGCCGAGGTCCCTATGACCGCGGCGATTTCACCGCTGAAGAATATTGGCTGAGGCTGGCAGCTCAAACAAATTCTTCGATCGATAGCAAACAGATCGAAATCCTGCGCGAAGTGGAGGTTGAAATGTGGGCTCATCCCAATCCGGGGATGTTCGAATGGGTGAGTCAAATGCGGGCCGCGGGAATCAAAACCGGTTTGCTATCCAACATGCCTTGGGACCTGGTGAACCATGTGCGTAAGAACTGCGGGTGGATGGAGAACTTCACATTCAAAACATTGTCGGCGGAAGTGCGATTGATCAAGCCGGACCCTGCGATCTATGAGCACACGCTTCACGGCCTCGGTGTGTCAGCAACGGAAACGTTGTTTGTAGATGATCGCGAGCCCAATATCCGCGCGGCCCGTACATTGGGGATGCACGCGATTCAATTCCAATCGGTCGCACAGCTCAGGGATGATCTGGAAGCATTCCGTTTTCCTGTGTTGCCAGAGAGCGCCGGATCGCAGACTTCAGACTCCGGCGCAGCGAACACTACCGATCAACCGGATCGATCGCGAAAGTTTTCTCCCTTGTTGTAGCTATGAGACTGTCACAGCCACGATCTAATGCGGTGATTATTGTTTGGACGGCGCCGGTGGCTGATTCGACCCGCTCTGCAATCTTTGGAACTCCTGCATTTCACGCTGTGCGGCTTCCGTCTTTCCCTGTTTCCGATAAAGTCCCGCCAGCCCGAAATGCGCCTGCGCCGCGAGGGAGCTTTCTTTTTCGACGGAGAGAAGCCTGCTCCAATCTTTTTCAGCGGCGGCGCTGTCGCCTTCAAGTGAAGCCGCCTTTCCCAATGAATAAAGCGTTTCGGGCATGCCCGGCATCAGCTTGTCGGCGCGCAAGAGTTCCGCCCGGGCTTCGTGTGCTTTGCCCTGTTCCAGCAACGCCGTTCCCAGGCGGTACGCGGCCTCGGCGTTGCCGGGTTGCAGTTTGGCTTGGGCACGAAACTCCTCTTCCGCTTTCGCCCACTGGAAAGCGCCGGCATACACCTCCCCCAGTTCCAGGTGGACTTCGGGTATCTCGGGGCGAAGGCGCAATGCTTCGCGGTATTCCTTCTCGGCGTCTGGCATTTGCCGCAGCACGAAATAGTTCTCGGCCATTGCCTGGTGTGCGCGAGGCGAGTCAGGATAAGCGGCCAACAAAGTGTCAATCGATTGCTTCGACAGCAGGCCGCTGGCGCGACCGATGTAATAGAGAAGATCCGGATCATTCGGACGATCGGCCAAGGCCGCCTGCAGACTCGCGATCGCCTCGGGCAGTTGGCCAGTCTGAATCTCAGCAATTCCCAACCCGGTCTTATCGCCCACTCGCTGCAAGTGGGGTATAGCCTCCGCCGCGTAGCCCTGCGCCAGCAGTGCGTAGCCTAGCAACTGATGAGCCGGCGCAGAATCTGGAGTGATTTCGAGAGCACGCTTTAGCGGCTCAACCGCAGAAGCTAGATCGTGCTTCTCCATGTAGGTCTGGCCGAGGCTGATGAAGCCATCGGCGAAAGTTGGCTCAAGTTCGGTGGCCTTTCGAAATTCGGCAATGGCAACATCGAATTGGCGTTGTTTCTCAGCCGCAATACCGGCCTGCATATGCTGGACGGCTTCCGGCGAAAGATTCTGCCAGGCAAACCATAAGAGTAAAAGGGCTCGGATCACGGTTTCTCCGGCTCACGAACATCTAAGAACTGGTCGGCGTGAACATCATCCAATGTCTGGTGAATGCCCGATGGCCACACGATCTCCACTTTAGCTTTTTCGGCGGCTCCGAGTCCAAAATGAAGACGCTTGTCGCTTGAGGAAGCGTAGCTTCCCGCGGAAGTTGCAAACCGGGTTTGTCCATTTACTTTGACCCGGGCGCCGAATCCATCGCGGTTGCTGCGTGTGCCGCGCAGTGAAATCACCAGCCAGTGCAGCTTTCCGCCGCGGTTCATGAACACTTGAGGATGACCGCCGAGATAAGTCATTACAACGTCCTGCCATCCGTCGTTGTTTAAATCACCAAACGCGGCTCCACGCCCAGCTACAGGAGTTGTGCTTCCAGAATCAACCCGTTCGAAGCGGCCATTATGATTCATCGCGAGCAGTGGAAGCTCGAGATAGTGCAACGAGGGATCGATGCGTTCGACGTTGTCCAGCACGTGGCCTTGGGCGACGAATAGATCTTTCCAGCCGTCGTTCTCGAAGTCTTCCAAACCCACGCCCCATCCTGAACTTCCACTTGAAAGCGTGCCGAGGCCCGTTTCGAGGCTGCGATAACTGAACGACCCGCCGTCATTGTGATAGACACCGTAAATTTCCCTAGGCAGCTCGGTCACGATAACATCTGGCCGGCCGTCGTTGTCGTAATCTTGAAATACTACGCCCATGCCCGATAAACGCCGGCCATCCTCAGACAGAGCCGCGCCGGCTTCAAGACCCAATTCCGTGAAAGTTCCGTTCCCATTATTATGGAACAAATATTGTTGCATGCCGTCGTTGGCCACAAATATGTCGGTGTAGCCGTCTTCGTCGTAATCGGCAAAAGCCACACCCAATGCTCGCCCTTTTTTTGCGGCGATGCCGGAGCGTTGACTTACATCGGTGAAGGTTCCATCGCCATTGTTGTGATAAAGGATGTTGGTGGTGGCGGGAAATTCTTCCGGCGGGCAATACGTATGGTAATTGCCGCCGCAGTCTTTGCTGTGCTTAGTGTCCCAATCCATGTAGCGGGTAACGAAGAGGTCTAATTTTCCGTCATTGTCGTAATCGAAAAAGCCGGCAGAGACAGACCAGCCTCCTCCGGCGACTCCCGCCTTCGCAGTGACGTCCGTGAAAGTGCCGTCGCCGTTGTTGTGATAGAGAATGTTCTTTCCATAATTTGTAACGAACAGATCGGGGTAACCGTCGTTGTCATAATCGCCGACCGCCACTCCCATTCCGTAGTTTCCATCTCCGGCATTTGCCAATCCGGCTTGCTGGGTTACATCGGTAAAGCTTCCGTCTTTGTTTTGACGGTAAAGGCGATTCCAGTAGAGCGGGTCATGGCGATCGAAGTTTTCCGGTGTTTGCATCGGGCTGGTTATTCGCCCGCCGTTGACAAGAAATATGTCGAGCAAGCCGTCGTTATTGTAGTCGAGCAGGGCGACGCCTCCGGGCATGGTTTCGATCAGATACTTCTGAGGAGTGGGCGAATTCTGCAGGATGAAATCCAATCCGTGGGGCAAGTTGACATCGAACATGGGCGCCACGAGGGCAGCAACTGACAGCACCGATGTCATTAGAAGCGATATGCGCAGCAGAGTCTTCAGCAACCCGGGTTCCCTTAGTGGCCTAGCATATCGTGCTCGCGGCTTTCGTTGCACGCGGGTTAGACTTGAGTTCCCGGGAAATACGCCTCCAGAGGAGGCATGAGAAATGCCAACCAGCCGGAGAGACGACTTCGCTATTAACTACTATCTTTTTATTTTTACCGGCGGGTCGATTCGCGTTCTATCAGCTTGGGCGTGATCAGGACCTTCTCAGGGCGGGCTGAGCGCTTTGGCATGATTCGCTCAATCAAGAGTTCGGCAGCTCGCGCCCCAATCTGGCAAGTGCCCTGATCGACGGTCGTGAGTGGAACCGCTAGAAGGTCGGAGTAGTGAACGTTGCCGGCCCCGACGACGGAAATATCATGCGGCACCTTGAGGCCAGCATCGAGGATCGCCTTCATAGCGCCGATAGCAACTGGATCGTTGTAACAGAAAACTCCGTCTGGAATCGGACGCAATCGCAGCAATCGCTGCATGCCCTCATAGCCAGATTCAACCCCGCGGCCGCCCGAGACCACATAACCCACAGGCGTGCGCAGACCTCGTTTCGCCAGCGCGCGGCGGTAGCCTTGCAAGCGCTCGGCTGAGATTCCTATTTCGGGACCGCGCAGATGGGCAATGCGCGAGCAACCGCGCACGATTAGATGGTCGGTCGCCAATCTGCCGATTGCGTTGTTGTCGACCCCGACGAAAGACGCATGCGCGCCAGTGATAGGGCGGTCAATCAAAACATAGGGGACATCGCGCGCTTGAATTCGCCGGAACAGTTCCAGGCAACGCGCCGGTTGGGCGGATGCGATGATGAGGCCATCCACCTGGCGAGCCAACAAAGAATCAGCCTCACTCCGTTCCAATTCGGGATCTTCATCGAAATAGGAAATGATGACGTGATAGCCGTGCGGGCGCACTGTCTGCGCGACGACGCGTGCAATCTCAGCAAAAAAAGGATGAGTGAATTCCGGCAGGAGCAGGCCGATTGTATAGGTGCGCCGGGTCACCAGGCTGCGCGCCACCCAATTCATCTGGTAGTGCAAGTCCTTAGCGCGGCGCAGCACGCGCTTGCGAGTGGCCGCGCTGATCCGGCCCTGGTTTCGTAAAACCTTGGACACTGTGACCACTGAGACCTTGAGATCTCGCGCAATGTCCATCATGGTCACTGCCATGGCGCAAGGATAATACCACCAACGCCCGAAGTAATCGATTACCTCCGGTAAACGATTACCCACACGCAAAAAACGATTACCCTTATGATTCAAAAAATCGATGCCCTAATGCAAAAAGATTACTTTTTGCTTGACAACCACTACTCATGTATTTAAAACTTTCGCCGTTCCATAAAACGCGGTGTGGGGGTGTGTATGCCGTCTCGCAGGCTATGGACGCTGATTTTTTCAGCGATCCTCGTGGTTACGTCTTCTCTTTCCCTTCACGGTCAAAGCACGTTCGGCACGGTTGATGGCTCGGTGGTGGATTCCTCGGGCGCGGCCGTAGCTGCGGCGCAAGTCACACTCACCAACACCGGGACTCAGGAAAAGCGTGTTCAGCCTACGGGCGACCAAGGCTTGTACAGTTTCGTGAACGTGACGCCTGGAAATTATCGCCTCGACATCGAGAAGGCAGGATTTAAGCACTTCAGCCGACCCGATGTCGTGGTTCAGGTGCAGCAGGATACCCATATTGACGCCACCTTACCGGTCGGTCAAGTCACGGAAACCGTCGAGGTAACGGCCGAGACCCCGTTGCTACAGGTCGAAACCTCGTCTCTGGGCCAAGTCGTTGAGCAGCGGAAGGCCAACGAATTACCCTTGAACGGCCGCAATATCTTTAACTTGATCACGATCTCCCCCGCCGCGGTTGCACAAGGCGGATCAGGCGGAACGCCAGTCGGCCAGAATCCCTTCAGTTGGGGCAATTATCAAGTAGGAGGCTCGTTCGGGAACCAGAGCGCCGAGTATCTCGACGGCCAACCTCTTAATATCGGCTACATCAACCTGCCCATCATCATTCCGACGCAGGATTCCGTTGGCGAATTCAAGGTCCAGTACAACAATCTGGGACCGGAGTTCGGCAAGTTCTCCGGCGGCATCATGAACTTCAGCACGAAATCGGGTACCAACGCGTTCCACGGAGAGGCTTACGAATTCATCCGTAACAAGATTTTCAATTCGAACGATTACTTCATTAAGCAGAGCCAGCTGGCGAGCGGCGAGAGCAACACAACCGCTCCTTATGTCCAAAACCAGTACGGATTTAACGTAGGTGGTCCGGTCATTAAGGACAAGGTGTTCTTTTTCACGAGTTGGGAGCAGTTCCGGCAGCGCTTCGGCAATCCCATCACTACGACGATACCGACAGCAGCTTTCGAGGCCGGCAATTTCTCCTCTTTGCTTCCCGGAATTCAGCTCTATGATCCATATACCGTGAATCCGGCTACAGGAGCGCGGTCGCCTTATCCGGGTAACATAATTCCGACATCTGAATTCAGCAAAGCCGGGCTGGCGTTGTGGAATAAGTACTACGCGCCAGTGCAATCAGCGAACAACTTCTCCGTCGGCAACTACGTCGCAGCCACCAGCGCAGGAGGAAATAACACCCAGTTCGTAGCCCGTGGTGACGTGAACATCACCGACAAAACACGCATGTTCGCTCGTTTTACTTACTTTGGCCTGTTGGATCTTCCAACCAATCCTTTCAACACCGGCTTGTGCAATGACCGTTGCGCCGAGGACTATCACACCAAGGCTCTAGCGATTGATTTCAACCACGTGTTCAGCCCCAACGTCATCGGCGACTTGAACATTTCGGGAAGCCGCTTCATCTATCTTCGTGCGCCGCTGCTTGCCGGTTACGATCTCACCGCACTCGGATGGCCGTCGAGCTATAACGACGACGTTCCCGAGATCATGCGGACGCCGCCCACTCCTGCCTTTCCGTTCCCCGGAGACGTAGGTAAGAGCCAAGGCAACAGCGCCATTGGCGACCATAACACTCAGTACAACATTTCGCCTTCGATGACCATCATCCACGGCAAACACACCTTCCAAGTGGGTGCGCAGTGGGAGTTGGGTCTGGACAATTATTACCAGACCAACATCGCCAGCGGCGCATTCGGTTTCTCGGGAGCTTGGACAGGTAGCATTGGCGGCCCCAACTGTACGACCGCCAACGGTTGCACCGCCGGCTTCCCGTTCGCAGATTTCCTGCTTGGGTTAGCCCAATCGGGGCCTGCTTCTTTCGTAAACCAGACGGAAGGCGCTGCCCAGGTTCCGGCACAAACGGCTGGCCGTCAGACCTACCGTGGCTTCTACGGTGCTGACACTTGGAAGGTCACCACGAAATTGACCTTGAACATGGGACTCCGCTACGAGCTTCCGGGAACATGGTCTGACCGTTACAACCGCTTGAGCTATTGGGATCCAACGGTCACCAACGCCACGGTCACGGGCTGCAACGGCAATCCGGGATCTCCGTGTATCGGGGACGCACTGCTGGTTGGCAACGGTCCCAACACGAGCCGGAACAACCTGCCTTTAGACTATAGAGAATTCTCTCCGCGCCTCGGATTCGCCTACAGTTGGGATCAGAAAACTGTAATCCGTGGGGGCTATGGCATCTTCTGGATCCCGAACTACATCTCTTTCGGCCTGAACCCGGACAACGACGTTATCAATCTTGCGACCACGCCCTTCTTCGCCACGCTCGACCATGGCGTGACGCCCATCGGTACTCTTGACGAAAGCGCGTGTACCTTCAACGCCGGCACCGGCGGCGGGGCTGGCACGCTCACAGGCTGCACACCCGGCCCCTTTCAAAACGGTATTTTGCCGCCTCCAGGACGTACCTCCTATCCCGCCGCGACACCCAACATCTCCAGTTTCGTAGCCAGCAACGGTGCTCCTACGTTGTCGCCATACCTCAGCCCAAAATACGGATACGTGCAACAGTTCAACCTTGATGTGCAACGACAGTTAGGGGCGGGATTCTTTGCGGACGTTGCCTATGCCGGCGCGCACGGCGTCCACCTCCAACAGTACTCGACCAACATTAATCAGATTCCAGATTCGTACGTCGCACAGGCTGAAGCACAGTCTCTCGCCGGCCAACCGGTCGCGATTGACCAGCCGATCGCGAATCCCATGGTGAGCCCGAATCCTTCAATCGGAAACGGTGCAACTCAAAGTCCGACAATCCTTGCCGGACAGCTGCTTCGCCCGTACCCTCAATACACTGGATTAAGCCTGGCAGGATACGGATGTTGCGGGAGTACGTACAACTCATTGCAGGCCACTGTAACTCGTCGATTCCAGGGTGGTGGCACGCTGCTGGTCGCTTACACCAACTCCAAACTGTTGAGCAACACCGATACGCTCACGAGTTGGCTCGAAGGGTCCGGCGAGACCGGTGGTGTCGGGCAGGTGCAAGACTATAACAATCTGAACGGTGAGAAGTCGCTGTCGTCTCAAGATGTGTCCCAACGTCTGGTCATCAGCTACGTGCTCGATCTTCCCTTCGGGCACGGCAAGACGTGGCTTTCCGGTGCCACGGGATTTGAAGACAAAGTTGTGTCGGGTTGGGGAATCGACGGCATAACCACATTCCAGCGTGGTTTCCCGCTTAAGATTACGTGGGCTGGCAGCTCCACTCCTCTGGAAGGCGCAGGCCTTGGCATCAGCAACATCCGGCCCGATGTTGTACCCGGATGCAGCAAGGGAGGTAACCGCAGCCTCACTGAGTTCTTCAATGTCAATTGCTTTTCAGCACCTCCGGCATGGGGATATGGCACGGAAGCACGCGTGGATTCCTCACTGCGCGCTCCCGGAATCAACAACTTTGATTTCGCCATATTCAAGCGCACGCAGATCACCGAAAGATTCGGTGTTGAATTCCGTACCGAGTTCTTCAACCTGTTCAATCACCCGCAGTTTGGCGTCCCGGGAACCGGCTTCAACGGTACCTATACGGGCGCGGGGAATAATGGATTTGGCGAGATTACGTCCGACAACGGCGATGCCAATCCACGTCTGATTCAATTTGCCTTGAAGTTTGTTTTCTAAGTTGTGCGAGTTTTGGACGGGCTGGGCAATTTGCCCAGCCCGTTTTTTTTGCTTTCATCAATGCTGCTTTACGAGAAGGGAGGTTGCAAGGGCGTCTTCGTTTGGTATCCTGTTCTCCAATCTCCATGAGAAATGTTCCTGCCATCGACTACTCCGAAGCCAAGAAAATCGTTGATCTCATCGTGGAGAAGGCCGCACAGCTACAGAAATCCGTTGTGGTGGCCGTTGCCGATTCGCATGGTGAACTGATCGCTTTTGCCCGCATGGACGGCGCTCCCATTTCCTCGATCCGGGTTGCCGCCAACAAGGCGTGGACCGCTGCGCGAGAACGTAAACCGACAAAAGAAATTGGAGAAAAGGTGCGCCACCCGGAAAAGGGACATGACATTGCCTACTACGGGGATCCCAGATTTGTCGGCTGGGGCGGAG
>Ga0206844_10156_pt1 | contig 10763 bp, 10 predicted proteins | sample Alteio_BWOrgCont_22_FD_152907 | JGI IMG/M metagenome (GOLD analysis project Ga0206844, IMG submission 152907) | Enriched cells from forest soil in Barre Woods Harvard Forest LTER site, Petersham, Massachusetts, United States -... | ecosystem: Environmental > Terrestrial > Soil > Temperate forest >...
AGGGTTTCGGCGGCACGTGCGAAGGAATGCGGCTGGAGCGCGTCGACCCTGACGGCGTCATTTCCGCGGCCATCGAAGTTAACCGCGTCGTTGGATCGATCGTTTACTTTCACACCGACCAGATCACGTTCGGGATCAACTGGTACCTGAATTATTGGGTGAAATACCAGTTCAACGTCAACATCGACCAATTGCACCAGCCCAGCGTTATTGGGCAGGTACCGCAGAACTTCTACGCGTTGACGCAGGAGTTGCAGTTCCGCTTCTGAAGATCCCGTGGCGACAGGGATCCTGAGTGGTTCGTCAAGGTTTTGGTTTTACGCCAGGGTGGGCTGCAACCTGCTCTGAAGGGAAAATTGCAGGAGGAGATTCGATGAGACCGAGAATTCTACTGACTATTCTTCTCACCGCGTTGGTTGTGTTGGCGAGCAGCTGCGGCAGTACGCCGAATTGTCCTACTTGCGGCACGACGCTCAACGGCAGTTATGCCGTGATTAACGTCATAGCCGTGCCCGAGCATAACAATACCGGTGAGCCCGGCGGTCCATTCAATTCCTTCGACATCAGCTGGGTGGATCCGGTCAACCATTTGGACTACGTCTCGGACCGCATAGGCATTGCTGTGCAGGTTATCAATACGACCAACAATCTCGCGGTGAATTCTATCGCTGGCATGAACGGCATCTCCGGGGCTGGAAACAACGCCAGCCCGTGCGTGGCTCCCCCTCTTGCCCCTGCGGGCACAGGCCTCGTTAGTCCTCCCATCGTTTCCGTACTGGGCAACTGGACAAGGTTTGGTTGCAGAACTGGAAACTTCCATATTCCAGGCTTCGGCGCCAATGGTAAGTTTGGTGGATTTACCGGAGCGCAGTGTTGCGCGGCTCGCGCCAACGGAGTAAACCCTTTGTCTGGGCCGGACGGAGTAGTTGTAACTCCCGACGGCAAGACCCTCTTCGTCGGCAACGGCAGCAGTTCGGTTGTAGCCTTCGACCTGACGACACAGAACCTTTCAACCACCCCGCCCACTCCGCCCAACGTCCTCGCTGTGATTCCGACTGGGTTGTCTCCCGACTATGATGGCCAGATTGGCAATAGCGGACCCTATCCCGGAGCTCCCGCTGGTACAATTGGCAACACGACCGGCATCGCCGGTTGCGTACAGTCGGCGAACGGACGCGCTTTTTCTGATCCGAGCTGCGGAGATCTACGTGGGGACGAAATCTCATATGATTCCAAGGACCAGATTCTGGCCGTGATCGACGGCGATCCAGGGCTGCCGTTCATCACATTTATAGATGTTTCCGGGATCATCGCTCGCACTTCAAATTGTCAGCCCGTTGTTCCCGGAACCCCATACGGCCCTCCCCTGGGCGTTCCTCTTGGCCCGATCAATGCTCCTTCGTGCATTATGGGCCAGATCTACTATGACGGAGCCCCTCAGAACAATACCAACGTCGCGGTTGACGACGTGGGTCTAAACGGAGCCAACGGCTTCGTCTGCCCCGATCCTTCTAATCCTCAGGTGAACTCCGGGGTTTCCGGAGCGCCCCCATACATCGCTGGCACCAAGTCCATCCCTTGCCATCACGGCCCGATCATCGATAACCTCACGGGCATTTATGATCCGACTTGCAATCCGTTGGCTACGGGTGCGCCCTGCATTGGCGCGATTGGCCCGGCTGGGTTAGGCGCGCATGCATGGAACCCCAACACTGGCCATTTCTTGCTCACCAACTCGAATTCCACGGGAGTCCTGTCAGTGGGCAGCGTCGATGAGATTGATCCGAGGCCAGGTAATCCGAACGGGCCGGTAGTTATTAATAGCTTCCCCCTGATGAACTGCATGCCGACCAGCATCGCTCAGGGCCCGGGAGACAATTTCCTGGTGGGGTGCGCAGATCATGATGGCGAGGCCTTCCCGGCCAACGAGTATGTCATCAACGGAACCACAGGCGCCATCATCAGCGAGATTACGAATGTCGGCGGCGTAGACGAAGTTTGGTACAACCCTGGCGACAACAGATATTACCTCGCGGCGCGTGACATGCTCCCCGGTCCAGTGATGGGCGTCGTCGACGCCGGAACAAATCTTTGGCTAGCCAACCTTCCGGTGAATACGAATGCCCATAGCATCGCGGTGGATCCCAGCAACAACCATGCTTTTATGCCCCAGCAAGCTGGCGCCATCTGCGGGACGCAAGCAGGGGCCGGCTGCATCGACGTGATCGCGCAACAGTGAGGAAAAGCGCTCTCGCGTCGGTGATATAGTTTGATCAGGCGCGAGGAGTTGCTTTTCTCGTCGGGAATGTTGGAGTGATTTATGAAGACTTGTTTTGCCAGATTGCGGGTTCTTGCACCTGTGCTTCCGCTTTTGCTCCTGTCAGGGCTGCCGGCGCGGGCCAGCGAAAATTCAGGGCAAAAGCCCACGGACGTTCCCGCGACTGTGATCGCCCATCTGCCGTTACCGCTGGCAACTGGGAACCAAATGTTGTTGCAGAAGGAAAACTCGAAACAATATCTGTACGTTCAACAGGCCGGGAAGCAGGGCTTCATGATTGTGGATGTCTCTAAGCCAGAGAAGCCCTCTCTCTTGAAACGAACGGCGGAATCGAATCAGGCAACTCAGGGAAACCTGCAGATCGTCAGCCCCGATGTCGCCATCGCGGTAGCTCCGGAAAAAACGCCGGCAACAGTGACCAGTAATAACCATCCTACCGAAACCGTTCGCGTGCTGGACATGAGTGACTCGCGCAACCCAAAGACACTGGAGACCTTCAACAACGTCACCAGCCTCCTTCCGGATAGTCACCGTGGCTTGATCTTCCTTACCAATAACGAAGGCCTGTGGGTTCTCCGTTATATTCGTCCTGCTCTACTGGAGCCGGCGAAGCACAAGAAGCCGTGTAGCTCGGAGGCCGATATTCAGGCCATGCCGCCGGACTGCGACTGACCCTGGCTTACTTAGCCGAGACCTGGTGCGCTGGACACTCCTTATCTATGGTCTTGATTGAGGTGATAGTTAACGTCACCGGGGCTTGTGCCCTCGCAGCGTCGGAGCTTGTGCTCAGCGAAGGTGACTGCGTTCCGTTCACTTCCACTCGTTGCCCCAGATAACGGCTTAGTTTTATTTTGCCCGTCGCCTGAAGTTCATAAGTTATACCGGGATCCTGCTTGATCAAGACGAAATCCCCACTGGACCTGCTGACGCAGCCCTGTACCGTCACCTGGCCTTTGGGAGCTTTGGAGCTGTCCTGACCCATGGCGCTGGAGTTGTTGTCTTGTGCCACAAGAAAGCTGCTCGAAAACAGCAGCAGAACAAACCATCCCTTTTTCATTGAGATTCCTCCTCTCATGGAATGGGATGGCAACGTGGGTGCAGCGGTTGCATTAAATTCACGGTAAGGACTTACTTGACGTGGGTTTCCTGATAGTGAAGCTCCTTCCATTGCCCGTCGCGCTTCACCCAGAGTTCCGTGACGTAGAATCTGGAAAAATGCACCACCGATCTAGGTGGAAACTGCAGACTAACCTCGTAGATGACGAAGGCTGCGTCCGAAGACAGCGGAATGAATTTGAAGCCAAACAATGTGTAGTTGAAAACGTTGCCATTTGCCAGTTCATTGATGGCTTGGATTTTGGTGCGCTCTCCCTGTGTATCGACTTCGACGCCCTGATAGTCTTCCGCCAACATTTCGCCGTACGCTTTCTTGTCCTTATTCTTTATCGCCTCCCACTCGGCCTTGATTTTTGCTTCGAACATCTCTTTGAGGGCCGACTCGGCGGAGACGCTGCCGGATTGACGGCTTTCGGCGGATTTGGACTGTGGGGCGGGTTGCTGCGCCGGAGCCAGGGCCGTCACTGCCACGACACAAGCGAAGACCAGGAAATTTCGCACAGTTCCTCCAAAGCGAACGCCGCAGGTCCAATCAGGTTTCCCGCCACGTTTTGGGTAGCTCATTGTTATTGCAATTCTTTGACTTTTTTTCTCACGGCCGCGAGCAACTGCGGGGGCAGTTCGGAATAACCTTCCTGGGCTGCAAATTGCTGGCCGTCCGAATAAATCCAATCCAATAAATCGCCTAACGCGGCCGCCCGCGCGGAATCTGTGGACTTAGTCCGCAGATAAATCCACGTAAAACTTGAAATAGGAAAAGAGCCAGCGCCACCTGCATTGGTCAGCGAGGCGGAGAAGCTATTCCACCGGGGCTCTTCAACCGCCTGGCACGACGCGGCAATACTCTCAGCGGAAGCTTTAATAAACTTACCCGCGGGATTCAATACCGCCGCGTGGGAAAGATTGCCCTTGACCGCGTATTGATACTCGACGTAGCCGATGGACCCGGCGCTGGCTTTCACTTTGTCTGCCATATCCGCACTGCGTTCCGCGGACACGCCAACCGGCCACCTGGGGGAAGCGCTAGTTCCCACCTCAGTTCGAAACTTGGAACTTACCTTGGCGAGAAAGTCCGTGAAAACGAAATTGGAGCCCTTGCCCGCAGGACGGTTGATGACCTGGATCGCGAGAGTGGGCAAAGCAACATCCGGATTAAGTTTGGCGATCTGCGCTGCATTCCAGTTCCTGATATCCCCAAGGAAAATCTCAGCTAGCACCTCCCCCGAAAGCCTAAGCTCCCGGTGGACACCGGGAAGGTTGTAGATCGGAACGATTCCGATCAGCACGATCGGCAACTCCATCAAACCGTCCTGTTTGCGTTCCGTATCCGTAAGCTGAGACTCTCCGGCGCCAAAATCGCTTACCCCATCTGAGATTTGCTTGATTCCTTCGCTCGTGCCCGCAGGAAGGTATCGCATCTGAATGTGGGCGTTATGCTTGCCGTATTCTTGCGTCCACCGGCCGTAAAGAGGCGCCGGGACACTCGATCCGGATCCAACCAGAACAACCTCGCTTTGGGCAACAGCGGAAGCACTGTGCAGTCCAAGAGCAAGCATCAACAATAACTCGGCATGCGCGAGCAAACGGTAGCGAGCAGCACGAGCCGGAGCGTTTTGGGTTGAGAACCTTGGCCACAACTTCATGCGGTCCACCTTGTTTCCAGCTCTGCTGCGTTGGCAATCGTGGGCGTCTTGTTGACCCGAGTAACTGCCGCTTAAATGACGATCATAAAGTTACCACTGTTTTGCGGTGAACCCGAACGTCGCACGACCGGGGCCTGTTGTCAGACTAGGAACGGCCGCCATTCTGACTCGCGCCCGACAATAGAACGATTTTTCCGATGACCCAGAAGAAACCCGAGAGACTTTCGCCCGATACCGGCTTCCGACAGGCTAGAGCAGCGTTGGGTTCTTCACAACCGGCTGGTGTTAAGATGCAAAGCGTCTGGATCGCTCTTACCACGAATCGCGGCGTAGCTACCTGATTCACGAAAAACCTTGCAGGGACAAACAACATATGGCAGACATTGACGTCGAAAGCCTGGCACGGGAACTGCTCGCAGCGCAAGAGACGGACCAGATGGTCCCGATTCTTCCCTCTGTGCGCCCCGGCTTCGATCTCAACATTGCGTATACCGTGGAAGCAGCCCTCAAGCGGTTTCGCGAATCTGCGGGACACAGAGCTGTCGGCCGCAAGGTTGGTTACGCCAACAAAGCTATGTGGCGTGTGCTCAAATTGGAAACTCTGGTTTGGGGCCACATGTACGACGATACCGTGCACTACAGCGTCAACAACTCTGCCACGCTGACGCTTCCCCATCGCCGCTCGCTGAAGATCGAACCCGAGATTGTTTTCGGTCTGAAACAACCGATCACCACGGAAGGTCTCGATGCCATCGCTGCGCTTGGGGCCACAGAATGGTTAGCGATGGGATTCGAAATCATCGATTGCCCCTTTGCAGAATGGAAGTTTCAGCCAAGTGATTTCGTTGCATCCTTCGGGCTGCACGCGGCGCTCGTAATCGGAGAGCGTTTGTCAGTCCGGCCTGACTCTATCGCCTCGCTTGTGGATGAGCTAGCACGATTGAAAGTCCGAGTGTCCAGGAACGGGGAGTTTGTGGAAGAAGGATTCGGCAAGAACAGCCTGAGGAATCCAGCCTTGTGCCTCGCAGAACTCGGGGCAGCGATCGTGCGACGTTCCCCAGACGAGCCGTTGCGCAGTGGGGAAATCATCAGTTCAGGAACCCTCACCGCCGGACATCCCACCGAACGAGGCGATCGGTGGACGGTTGAAGTCGACGGGTTGTCTCTGCCGCCACTCGAATTATCGGTAACTTGATGCTTGCACGGTTCGGATCTTTTTTCCCAGTCGGTTTCGTCTAGGAGTCGGTAGGGTCGGCGAAGAATTTTATTCGATTACTTTGTCTCGCTGCTGTGTTGGAGCTGCTCCCTGGAAATCTATCTAATCGACGGCACATACGAGTTGTTCCGGCACTACTACGCTCTGCCATCCGCGAAGGATTCGGACGGACGGGAGGTCGCCGCGGTCCGAGGTGTTCTCGCTTCGGTTCTGGGCATGATCAAAGGCGGCGCCACGCACATCGCGGTTGCGACCGATCACGTTATCGAATCCTTTCGTAACGAACTGTGGCCAGGATACAAGACAGGGGAAGGCATCGAACCGGACTTGTGGGCACAATTCCCATTGCTCGAAAAGGTTCTCTCGGCGGCTGGCGTTATTGTCTGGCCTATGGTTGAGTTTGAAGCGGACGATGCGCTCGCTGCGGCAGCGGTCGCGGCTGCTGGGGATGCGCGCGTCGAAAGGGTGGTCATCTGCACGCCGGACAAAGACCTCGCACAATGTGTGCGTGGCACGCGCATTGTCCAACTGAATCGCCGGACGCGTGTCACCTTGGACGAGGCTGGTGTGATCAAGAAGTTCGGCGTTTCGCCGGTATCGATCCCCGACTATCTGGCGCTAGTGGGCGATGCGGCGGATGGTTATCCAGGACTGCCGGGTTGGGGCGCGAAGTCGTCGGCCGCCGTGCTGGCCAAATTTGTCCATCTCGAATCCATCCCTTTGGACCCTCGCGAGTGGCGGGTGAATGCCTCCAATGCGAGCGCGCTCGCGGAAACTCTCCATCGTGAGCGGAATCGCGCCCTTCTCTTTCGCACGCTCGCAACCCTACGAACCGACATCGCACTCTTCGAAGAGGTTGACCAGTTGCGCTGGAACGGCCCCACAGCAGCCTTCGATGCGCTCGCGGCTCGATTGGACGCAGCGCTCACCGAAAGGCGAGGGCCGGCGAATCGCTGATCAATCGCAAAGATGCCAGCCCACTTGATGAGTCGGCAGGTAAAATGGAGGCGAGTTCCTTACATGCCGTCCATTTCCTCGAACGCTGCCCGCCCGTCGAGCAGAAAGGTTGTGCGGATGTTTAGCAAAGGGATTGCTTTCAGAAAGGTAGCGTTAACAGTCCTTTTCTTCTCAGTCACACTGTTCAGTCAACAGACGCCCCCGCCGCCCAGTCCCTCGGCAGGGACCGAATTCCCAGTGATCATGCGGCAAAACGTAACTGCCGGCAAAACCCCGGTCGGGGCGAAGGTTGAGGCGAGTCTCGTAGTTGCGACGCTGGTCAATGGGGTAGTAATTCCGAGGGACGCCGTTCTGTCAGGGGAAGTGATTCAGTCTGTGGCGAAATCCCCAGCCAACGCGTCGCGCCTTGCCCTCCGGATGGACTCGGTGCAATGGAAGAACGGCTCGGCGTCGATCAAGCTCTACTTGACGCCATGGTTTTACCCGGTGTCGGAAATGGCTCCTCAGAATCTTTCGTATGAGCCACCGGACGCCGCAAACAGTCCGAAAAACTGGAACGGTGCGGGCACCTATCCTGACCCCAACAATCCGGCTTCGCAGCCATTTCCGGGCCGTGACATCGGCAGAGACACGTCCAACGCGCCTCTGTCGCCGGCATCAAATATTTCCAAACATCGAGTGTTGATGAAAAATGTCGAGTCTACACGCGACAGCGATGGAGCCGTTGCCCTTACTTCCAAGCGTTCAAATATCAAGCTCGATAAGCTCACCACTTATGTGCTTGCAACAAGCGATCTTCTGACGCTGAATTGACTGACAAATGTTTTGTTATGGGTCGGCAAGTGGACAACAGTGGCATCGGCCACTCTTTTGAATTAGGGCGTGCGGGTACACTTGTAATCCCACGCACACGTGATAATATACTGGATCGTTAACGTACACGTTCTTAACGGATCCGAGAAAAACAAGATTCTGCCGGCCCGGTGGCGGCAAGCAAGGCAACCGAGTGTATCTTCTGGGAATCGATGTCGGCACTGGAGGTACGCGCGCCCTGGTTATTGATCGCGAGGGACGCTTGCTTGCCTCCGCTACCGAGGACCACAGAGCTTTCGCGTCGCCGCAAATTGGCTGGGCCGAGCAGGATCCTTGCGACTGGTGGCGCGCGTGCAGCGTGGCGGTGCCTAAAGCGCTGGCAGCCGCCCGAGTGCGCGGCGATCAGATCGCTTGCGTTGGCCTGTCCGGACAAATGCACGGCGCGGTACTGCTGGACGAGCAAGCACGTGTCGTACGACCCGCCATTATCTGGTGCGATGTCAGAAGCGAGAAGCAGAGCCGCGATCTGACCGCTCTGGTCGGCGCCGAGCATTTAATCCAGCTGACCTGCAATCCGGCGCTCACCAACTTCACGCTCACCAAATGCCTTTGGGTCCGCGAAAACGAACCGGAAAACTGGAAGAAGACCCGCTCCTTGATGCTGCCCAAGGACTACGTCCGGTTCCAACTAACTGGTGAACGAGCCACCGACATGGCGGACGCTTCGGGCACGCTGCTGCTCGACGTAGCTCGTCGAAGCTGGTCGAAAGAACTTTTGGGATTGGTTCAGACGGACGAGGAGCTTTTGCCCACGTTGTACGAATCGCCAGAAATCTGCGGACAAGTCTCGCGCTCGGGGGCCGCTGCGACCGGCTTGCGGTCTGGAACTCCAGTTGTGGCTGGTGCCGGAGATCAGGCCGCCGGCGCAATTGGTATGGGAGTCGTTTCGCCAGGAACAGTCAGCGCGACCATCGGAACGTCGGGAGTAGTTTTTGCGGCCACCGATGCTCCGGCGCTTGACCCGAAAGGACGGCTGCATACATTTTGCCACGCCGTCCCGGGTCGGTGGATGGCCATGGGAGTGACTCAGGCTGCGGGGCTCTCCCTTCGTTGGTTCCGGGATCAGTTCGGATGCGGCACCAACGGCCATGGTGAGTCTTATGAAAGGCTCATCAGCGAAGCGGCGAACGCTCCTCCCGGATGCGATGGTCTGCTCTGGGCGCCTTACCTCATGGGCGAGCGCACTCCTTATCTTGATCCCGAGGCGCGAGGGATTCTGGCAGGCTTGACCGCGTCTCATACCCGAGCTCATGTCATCCGGGCAATCCTCGAGGGAGTTGCTTTCAGCTTACGCGACACTTTTACGATCTTTCAGGAGATCAGAGTTCCGGTGAAGACGATTCGGCTGGGCGGCGGCGGTGCCAAGTCCGCGCTTTGGCGACAAATTCAAGCCGACGTTTACGGACAACACGTGGAGACTATCGGGGCGGAAGAAGGTGCTGCCTATGGTGCGGCGATTCTGGCTGGTGTCGGCGCAAAAGTGTGGCCGTCGGTTGATGCCGCCTGCAAAACCGCAGTGCGCGTAACCGGGACTTTGGGCCCAAATCCCGCAGATTCCGTTGTGATGGAAAAATCGTACGCGGCCTATCGCCGCATGTATCCCGCGATGAAATCTATCCAAAGTTGATGGCAGTCGCGGCATGGAGAACACACATGACGAGTGCAAAAGACTACCAGCCCCGTGCAGAGCACAAGTTTTCGTTCGGGCTGTGGACGATCGGCAACCGGGGACGTGACGCGTTCGGCGATGCTGTGCGGCCGATTATTTCACCGCTTGACATCGTTTCCTTGCTGGCAGAAGTGGGAGCCTGGGGAGTCAACCTGCACGACAACGATCTGGTGCCCATCGACGCCACTGCCGCTGAACGTGACGCGATCGTCCGCGCATTCAAGAAAGCATGCGACGCCAATGGCATTGTGGTTCCCATGGCAACGGTCTCGCTTTTTTTCCATCCGGTATTCCGCGATGGAGCTTTCACTGCCAATGATCCTGAAGTACGCGCTTATGCACTTCAGAAAACCATGCGAGCCATGGATATCGGCGCAGAACTGGGCGCGAAAATATTTGTGTTATGGGGTGGCCGCGAAGGCGTCGAAACGGACGCTTGTCGGCGCGCCGATGAGGCGATCAAGCGCTTGCGTGATGCGGTTAACTATCTTTGCGAATACAACATCGACCGTGGATACGGATTCAGATTCGCGTTAGAAGCCAAGCCCAACGAGCCGCGGGCCGATATTTATATGGCGACGACGGGCCAGTATTTAGGCTTCATTCCCACGCTTGATCATCCTGAGATGGTCGGCGTCAATCCCGAAGTCGCGCACGAACAAATGTCTGGGCTGAACTTCATGCATGCGGTGGCGCAGGCGTGGGAAGCGGGAAAGCTTTTTCACATCGATCTCAATGATCAAATGCCCGGACGATTTGACCAGGATCTTCGCTTCGGCTCGGCTAATCTCAAGTCGGCGTTCTGGCTGGTGCAGTTTCTTGAGGAAGTCAGCTACGAAGGCCCACGTCATTTCGACGCGCACGCTTACCGCACCGAGGACTACGAAGGAGTGAAGGATTTCGCGCGTGGCTGCATGCGAACTTACCTGATCCTGAAAGATCGTAAAAGTGTCGCGTAAGCTGAAAGCAACTCCCTCGAGGATTGCCCGGATGACATGAGCTCGGGTATGA
>Ga0206844_10371_pt1 | contig 10742 bp, 5 predicted proteins | sample Alteio_BWOrgCont_22_FD_152907 | JGI IMG/M metagenome (GOLD analysis project Ga0206844, IMG submission 152907) | Enriched cells from forest soil in Barre Woods Harvard Forest LTER site, Petersham, Massachusetts, United States -... | ecosystem: Environmental > Terrestrial > Soil > Temperate forest >...
GGTTGCCACCGAGTTTTTAGCAGAGTGTAGAACTGAGTCGAGCCAAGCGAACGAGTTGTATCACACGGCGCTGGTGGGGAAGACGGTGGCTCACTACCGCATCCTTGAAAAGTTGGGCGCTGGCGGAATGGGAGTTGTCTACAAGGCGGAGGATACGAAGTTAGGTCGCTTTGTGGCGTTAAAATTCCTTCCCAACGCAACCCTAGACCCTGAAAGCACACTGTTATCTACCAATCCCTGCGGTTCCGTAGCTCTGGAGCGGTTCGAACGTGAAGCCCGTGCCTCATCTGCTTTGGATCACCCGAACATCTGCATGGTGCACGAAGTTGGGGAGCAGGAAGGATCTCCCTATATCGTGATGCAGTTCTTGTCCGGCGAAACCCTGAAGCAGTTGATTACCGGTGAGGGGCTTGCGACAGACCGAATCCTGGACTTGGCCATTCAGATTTCCGATGCGCTCGACGCGGCGCATTCAGCTGGGATTGTCCATCGCGACATCAAATCAGCGAACGTTTTCGTGACCCGCCGCGGTGAGGCAAAGATTCTGGATTTCGGTCTTGCAAAATTCATTGCTTCTCAGCCGCCTGCGTCAGTGGCAGCAGAACCCGTCCCATGGAACAAGCCGAGAGTAAGAGCATGCGATGATACGCTCTTTCGACCGGGCGTAGCTGCGGGCACAGCTTCCTACATGTCGCCAGAGCAGATTCTAGGCAAAGACGTCGATGCTCGCTCCGACTTGTTTTCCCTAGGAGTTGTGCTTTATGAGATGTCAACTGGGACAGTGCCGTTTCAGGGCGAAACGGTGACGGCAGTCTTCGAGAATATTCATCACCAGAGACCGGTTCGAATATCAGATTTGAATCCCGGCATACCCAAAGAGCTTGAACGGGTCATCGGCAAGGCACTGGAGAAGTCGCCTGAACTGCGCTATCAAACTGCGGGCGAGCTGCGGGATGACTTGAAACGGGTAAGAAGAGAAACACGATCTGCTGCGCGAGTTCTTAGCCCGAGTGTTGCGGCAGTCGCGGCCCTTCTAGTCATTGCCGTGGTTGCGGGTTACTTCTATTTTCGAGCACGAACAACATCCAACCTCACGAAGCAAAACACTATTGTTCTCGGCGACTTTAACAACGCAACCGGCGAAACCGTCCTCGATCAAACTCTGAAGCAGGCTCTGCGGGTGCAACTTGAGCAATCGCCATTCCTGAACGTGCTCTCGGAGGAGAAGACGAGACGAGCGCTGAGCGATATGAGTCTGTGGCGAGACACCAAGCTTTTGGGCGCGGTGGCAACAGAAGTGTGCCTGCGAACCGGAAGCGACACCGTCATCCAGGGCTCGATTTCAACTCTTGCCAATCACTACGTCGTCGGGCTGCAGGCAATAAATTGTCAGACCGGCAAGAGGGTGGGTGATGAACAAGCAGAAGCCGACGGCCGTGAGAAAATCCTGCCCGCCCTGGGTGACGCCACTACCAAGCTGCGCGGGCATCTAGGGGAATCGGTAGCAAGTATTCAGAAATACGATACTCCGGTTGAAGCAGCTACAACCGCGTCACTGAATGCTCTTCAAGCTTATAGTCTGGCCATGGAAATTATGGAGGTGCAAGGCGGCAGCCCGATTCCTTTGTTGAAGCGTGCGACGGAACTCGATCCCAACTTCGCAATGGCATATGCGCGGCTCGGGAATGAGTATTTCAACTTGAATCAACCTACCCTGGGGAGCGCCGCCATAACGAGGGCATACGAATTGCGGGAACGAGTCAGCGAACGGGAGAAGTTCTATATTTCGTCCCACTATTACGGAATGGTGACCGGTCAAGCCGAGAAAGCGGTCGAACTATACCAATCGTGGCAAAGGATCTATCCCCGCGACCTTATTCCTCATATCAATCTGATCGACACCTACAATAACTTGGGACAATACGATAAGTCTGTTCTTGAAGGACAGGAGGCCTTGCGGCTTAACGCCAACGTCTCGATGGTCTACTTTAATCTCAGCATTGCCTGGATGAATCTAAATCAGTTCGACAAGGCGGCCGCAGTTCTGAACGAAGCCAGAGCGCGCAACGTGAACGATGTTCTCTTTTTCCTCCCTCGCTATCAATTGGCATTTGTGCAAGACAATCAGGAAGAAATGGAGAGACAAGTTACCTTAGCGGCAGGAAAACCCGGGATGGAGGGCTGGTTACTTGCTCTCCAAGCCGACACCGAAGCGTATCATGGCCGACTGGCTCGGGCTCGGGCATTTACGCAAAGGGCGATCGACTCAGCCCGGCATGACGGCGATGAAGAAGCTGCGCTTTCGTACGCTGCGATTGGGGCGTTGCGGGAGGCAGAATTCGGCAACCACGAATTAGCGACAAGGCAGGTCGCCGCGGCGCTAAAGCGTGAGCCCGGACAACAAGTGTTGACCCTGGGAACTCTTGCGTTGGCGAGGGCGGGAAACATCCAGAAAGCACTTGCACTAGCGCAAAGCCTGAACCAGCAGTTTCCAAAGGATACGTTGTTAAACGAATACTGGTTGCCCACAATTCGAGCCGCCATTGAACTCCATGGTAACAACCCTTCTCAGGCGATCGAGAGTTTGGAACCGTCAATCCCCTACGAATTGGCGGCACCGCGACTTCCCACCTATGTGCTGCTCTACCCCATCTATTTACGCGGGTTGGCATACTTGGCAGCGGGGTTGGCCGACCAAGCAAAAGCGGAGTTTCAGAAGATTCTTGATCACCCCGGGCTGAGTGGTAATTACCTTCTGGGCGCGACGGCTCATTTGGGCTTAGGCCGCGCCTATGCGATGGAAGCCGGAATCCCAGTTGTGCCGGTAGTTCTAACTGCGAGGGCCGCAGGTAACCGCCCTCTAGCACTCGAACGACCCGATGCGCTTGCGAAGAGCCGTGCCGCTTACCAGGACTTCTTTGCCCTCTGGAAGGACGCAGACCCTGACATCCCTTTGCTTGCACAAGCTCGGACGGAATATAACAAACTCCAATAGCTGCAGACATGTCGTGGAACAACTCTCATGAGTGCTCGTCAAACCGGAAACAAGCGTAACTCGGTCCAGAAACGGGCTTCGCGGAGATCAATCGATGATGTCTTCGAAGCCGACTTCTGGCTAGGGTCGTTGAGAATTTGTACTAGGGGGCTAACTTCAGGTTCCTGACATCAGCCGCAGACAAACAGCCGTCAGTCGCAGCATCATCGCGTCGACTTCGGCGTCCAATTCAGCACGACTGACATTGGGCTTGTTCCTGTCTTCAGCTGGGTGTTGATCAGAAATCTTTGACCGTCTTTGCTGACGTCATAAGTAACCTGCTCGGAGGTTGCAACCATCTCCCGTGGGTTGGCCTGAAACAGCACGGCCGGGGTTCCGGCATCGAAGTTGGCGCCTACGGTTACCGGCGCGGCCATGATCTTTCCGTCTGGAGTTATGTAGAAGAGTTCTTTCCCATCGCTTCGCCACTTGGGTTGATCTCCACCTCCATTCGAGATCTGCCACTTGCCGTGCGCATCTGGAAAAGAAGTCACATAAATTTCCCATCGCCCGCTTTCATTCGACCCGTACGCCACCCAGCGTCCGTCCGAAGAAAACCGTGCATTCTTCAACGTCGATGATGCTTTTAAGAACTGAGTCATCTTGAGATCTGGCAAATTCAAAATCCAAAGATCCGAACCTCGCTCATAGATTACAGATTTGCCGTCGGGAGACCAATCAGTCGGGAACCGGTCGAGGCCGTCTTGCGCAACTATCTTTTCTTCTTGCGCCCCGTCGGCGTCTTTCAGATACAAGTCAAACTTAGCTTCGCGATTTGAGGCAAAAACCAGCCGTCGGCTATCCGGACTCCACACCGGCATCGAGTCGATGGATGGATCGAATGTCAGCCGCTTGGCGCTCTCAGTATCAAGATCGTACGTCCACACGTCCGTGTTCTGGCTGGCAGGATCTGTCGTATCCGAGGCCAACAGTTTTCCGTTCGGCGACAAGGATATGTTGCCGTAAATGCCGGGTTTCAGCGCGACTCCGACCGGTTGACCCTTGCGATCGAACCAGAGTGGTTGTGAGATGCCGTTATCTCCGGTTTTTTGCGCCACTAGAACGCCAGTATTCGAAGTGGCAAAGACCGCTCTCGCGATGCGCGGCCAATACTGAACGTCATTCAGAATCGGAGTCGGCTCTCCACTCAGCTCCAGTTTCTTCGGGTCAAAGCGCTGCGCAAAAAGAGTCTGATCGCGCTCGAAGATCAGATATCCAGGCGAGGCATAGGCAGCATTGGCTCTGGTTCGGACAAGCAGTCGCTTCTCCTTCGAATTCAATGAGCCTACATAGACCGAATAAAGCTCTCTTCGGCCAGTAAGATTCATGGCCAAATAGAGAAAGTGGATTTGGTCTGGCAAAAATACAGGCCATCGATGGCTGTCTTCTCCCTGGGTTCGATCGGGAAAGCTGACCTGCACTGGCGTGCCACCCGACGCCGGAATTCGAAAAAGTCCGGTTCCCAAGAGTCCGCTCGGGGTAAAAAGGATCACGCCTTCTTTATTCCATGCGCCGCCGCGACCGGTGGGCGCATCGCATAATGTCTGGACAGGTCCGCCGGCCAGCTCAAGTTTTTTCAGCTTTCCATCGGCAAAGAATCCCAGCGAACGGCCGTCCGGCGACCAAAAGGGAAAGTTGGCGCCCTCGGTGTTGGGCAAGCTGGTGCCCGCCTGCGAGCCCACCTCATAAATCCAAAGAACGCTTTTTCGTTCCGATTCACGATAGCCAACCACCGCAACCGTGTGGCCATTGGGAGCAACAGCCACATCGCGAGAGGAAAAGGGAAGCGGCGCGGAAAAATACGTGATCTGCTCGGCGGGTATAGAGCTTCGCCACCAAACAAAAGATGCAAGTAATACGACGGCGAGTGCGCCTGCAGCAATCCAGCCTGCGGTAAACCAGCCAAGACTACCGCGTTTTGTTTCTTGGTCTCCGCTCGGCCTACGATCCTGGTTCGCGCTTTGCGCAATCCACTTTAGTTGCAGCTTGACATCATGTGCCGACTGGACGCGATCTTCAGGAATCTTCGCCAGGCAGGCCTGGATGATGTACTCCAACGCCGCCGGCGTCAGTGGCTGTGACGCGGAAATTGGTTCCGGGTCTTTCTCGAGAATTGCGCTGGCCACGCTGATTTGGCTTTTGCCGGCAAACGGTCTTGCACCAGTCACCATTTCGTAAAGAACAGCGCCCAGCGCAAACAGATCCGATCGCCCATCCGCTTCCTTGCCTTCGATCTGTTCCGGCGACATGTATTGGATCGTGCCGACGATGGCGCCGGCAGTCGTGAGCGGCGACATCGGACTTGCTCCGCTCATCGTCTTCGCAGCCGACAACAGAGGCGCGCTCGTGACCGCTCCACCCAAGCCGGGAGCCGTCGACTTGGCTAAACCGAAGTCCATAAGCTTGGCGCCGCTTTTTGTGAGCATGATGTTTCCGGGTTTCAAATCGCGATGCACAATCCCTTGCCGGTGCGCTGCCTCTAGCGCTTCGGCCACGGCAATTCCGATTCGGAGGACTTTGCTGATCGGCATCGGTCCTCTCGTCAGTCTCTGCGAGAGAGTTTCTCCCTCTAGCAGCTCCATCACGAGGTACTCAGTGCCATCTTGTGAGCCGACGTCGTAAAGATGGCAAATGTGTGGATGGTTGAGCGCGGAAATCGCTTTGGCCTCGCGCTCCATACGCTGCTTCAGTTCGGGGGAAGAGGACAGATGAGAAGCCAGAACTTTGATGGCGACGGAACGGTCGAGACGTGCGTCCCGGGCGCGATATACCTCTCCCATACCCCCTTCACCGAGCGGCGATTGAATTTCGTAGGGACCGAGTTTCGTGCCAGAGGCGAGGGGCATACTCGCGCGCAATTATAACGTGGGGAGGACATCGCCGCGCAGCGCCGATTCTGGTTGGTGGTCGGCAATCGGGAAAGTAATCGTGCAACCACCTTCCAGGAAGGCGAATCACCTACCTGCCTTTCTCCGTTTGCTTCAGCCTTCAATGAGTGCTATGGCCTTCCATGAGAAGGCCGGTTCCGGTCAAGTAGATTTTGATTTGCCTTTCCTAAAATCTCCCTTTCCTTCCTGGCGGAGGGTGTGTAGAGCGGCCCGGAGCGGTCAAGGGCGCGTTCTTTGCGGCGTCAGCGAACCCTTGACGGCGAGGACCGCTCTGTCACCATTCCCCCATGAAGGAAAGGGACAGTCGCTTCGCGATTCTTGCTCTTTCCTCTTCTTCCCATTCCTCCGCGCCCCAACCACCCCTGTCGCCACCCTTCCATCCGCACTCTTCGGTGAGCGATTTTTGTTTCGCTCGGTGCAAGTTGGGTGTTCTCGTTGCAGCCGGTGCTGCCACCTGATTGTCGACCTCTTTCCATCTCGCGATGGAAGTTGGGCCAGGCCATTAACGCAGTCACCGGAACTCGGCGCTGGGCGCGGTGTTTCCGATCCGTGAACCTGAACTATGCGGCCGCCGGCAATCGCACCGCTCGGCTGTTGCGCAGTGGTTCGCAACCCTCTCCACTCACCCACAAGCGATGCAGCAACACCGCCAGCTTTCGTGCGGTCGCAATCACCGTTCGTTTCTTTCCATTCTTCCCCCCGCGCTCCGCCAGCTTCAGCCCCCAACGTCGCAGATCGCTGTCCGCTCCAAACGGTCCGGGCGTCGACGCGATCGTCCTTGCGTCGACTTTCCCCGATCAAGCGCACGTTGCGCGCATGCGCCACGATCACTTCGTGTCCCAACTCGCTCAACCCCCGACTCTCCCACGGCGAATGCATTCCGGTCTTTAGCGCGATCCGGCTCCGCGGCATCTTCCCGAACACTTCTTTCATCGCTTTCGGAGTCGTGCCCAGTCTCTGTTCCAGCAGCACGTCGCCCGCTTCGTCCAACACGCAATACCAGCTCCATCGATCCCCCAGATCCAATCCGATCGTCAGTTTCTACTCGCAAAAATTCTTGCTCTGCTTTATCGCTACAGTGCTAATCTTTTTCATTGCCGGTCTCCTTTATCTCTTGCGCCTTCGAGCGCGTCGATAACTTGGGAGCCTATCGCATCCCGCCGGAGACCGGCCTTCTCCCTCGAAAACAGCTGCGGGAAGCGGTGGGTTAAGCAGCTTCAATCGGCTCTAGAGTTACCTTGTGCCCGAGTTGTTGGAGCCGCTTCACCAAATACCGCTTTAGACCGTCGGAGTGGATGCGATCGAAGTAGTTTCCGCCAAGATCGTCGTAGTTGCTCTGGTCCTTCTGCAAGTGATAGCCAATGACTATGAGGGTATGTGCCACCGCGATGATGGCTCTCTTCTTGCCGCGCCTCGCGGCTAAGCGTCTGAACTGCGAGGACAAGTAAGTGTTCTTGGTTCGCGCGGCCGCCCAGGCGCACTGACAAGCCATGCGGCGCAACCATGGGCTCCCTTGACGAGTTGCACCGCGCAAACGTTTGCCGGCACTTTCGTGATTGCCTGGGCACAGCGCCGCCCAACTGGCCAAGTGCTCAGCGGTTGGAAACTGCGCCATGTTGTTACCTACCTCGGCTAGAAGGGCCCACGCTGCCACTCGATCGACTCCCGGTATCGTGTCCCAGCGAGCAACCGCTTGCGATAGCTCCTGTCCTTGTCGGCCGATGTCCTCCAGACGTTCTTCGAGCAATGCAATTTCGTGTTCCACGAACTGCATTTGATCCAGTAAACGCCGAAGCAAAAAGCGATGATGGGAACGGATCTTTCCTTCTAGCGCAAGTCTTAATTGCGGAATCTTCACGCGGAGATGACCCAGGGCGAGGGAGGCGAGGTGCTCCGGATCATCTTCACCGTGATGATGTCCTCCAGCATTGCCCGTCCACTCTTGCCGAGAGCGTTTGTCGCCACGCTCGCCAGTTTTATGTTTGCGTCTTCTAGCACTTTCTGAATTCGACTACGGATGCGCGAAGCTTCCTGGGACAGACTCGCCCGCATTCTTGTCAGGTCGCGTAGATCGCGGATGATTTCGCAGGGCACAAAGCTGGGCCGCAGAAGACCATACAGCAGCAACTGCGCAATCCATTCCGCATCCTTCTGGTCGGTCTTGCGACCAGGCACATCCTTGATGGGCTGCGCATTCGCCAAAATTACCGTGAACTGTCTTTCCAGAATGTTCCAAACTGGCTTCCAGTAAACGCCGCTGGATTCCATCGCTACCTGAGTCACACCGAACTGCTGTAGCCATTCGGCAAGCTCACGCAGATCTTGGGTCATGGCGCCAAAACGACGCTGGTGTTTCTGCACTCGTCCCGCTTCACGCAACAAAATGCAAGCAGAAATCGAGCTTTTGTGTACATCCAAACCGCAACACCTCGGATGCAGCACGTCCATAATTACACCTCCATTGACGTGTGATCCAGGACGCGCCGATAGGGTGAATCTCCCTCGCGTGCTCTCCTCTCACAAAGAGGCTACAGTCCGTTGTGCCAAAGCGCGTCCCGGGTCAAACTCATCCGCGGGCTCTGAAGCACCAGTAAGGCCGAAGACCTCTGGACCACACGCCTCGGCACAGCATACTGCCAACCGTTCCCGTTTTCATCGATCGTTGTGGCACTGGGCGCCATGTACAACTCATCCCATCTGTTCTCAACAGCTACCCTGTGAACGCCATTGGCGCAACGCCATCATTCACATACCGCTTGCGATGAGTTTTTCGCTCTACGCTCCTTCGCTGCAAACGTGCCGCCAATACTTGTGCCATCACAGAATCCCACCTCGAACTTGCCCGAGATATGAGGACTGAACACATGTCCAGGAAAATAGTGTGCCGAGTACGTCAAGACCTGAACCCGTGCGCTTTGTGCGTTCGAGCAAGCGTTGCATTGAGTGTGCTGCACAATTGCCCTACAGCATCCACCCAATCTGTGATGCCAGTTGGCCCGAGCATTGACGGCATCATTAACACTAACTCCTGCCCAGATCGTTGTTTCGGGAAATGGACCAGATGCAAATGCATGTCCGTTGTTCCGGGGCCAAACGGTCCCGATCCGCACGGAATAGTCACAGTGAATCCGGTCGCATCGGCACCCCACATGACTGCCGAGCATAAGAGCAGGGTGGCTAACAGGCAAAAGCGATTCACGTAACCGAGTTTATCGGATGTCGACTTCTGGACTTGAACAAATGCGAAGCGCGAACAAAACTGTCGTAATATCGCCATAACACTCATCGACCCGTTGGGTCCTCGTCATGGAGATTATCCGATGGGTTCTTCGCCACCATTCCAAGATTCCAAACACAAAAGCCGAACTGATGCCCAGCATCTCAGCCGACAGGCAGTCCCACAACCAGTCGAAACTGCAGCCATTGCCGGAGCCCCCCTGGGTGGTCGTGCCGTACAGATTGCCGTTCTGGTAGAAGACCAACCCAGCGGCCTGGCTGGCTGCCGTCCGGCGGAGCCTGGAAGCCGTAAAGCATTCTGAAGCGTCGCCTTTTTGCATAGGGGTTAACCGGAAGACAGTGCCTGATAGGCCCCTCCTGGAAAAATCGGAGGAATCAGCAAGTTGACAGCGAGCAGATTTGTTCCCGCCACTGATTTCAAATCTTCAATGCGTCAATCATCCCCAGTTCCAGTTGGAAAAACAGCAATCCAGAGAAGCGTCACACTCTACCCCCGGTTCTGCTATTCCGGACCATCTAACTTATTTTCAGTTGGTTAGAGGGACATGAAAAGTAATACTCCAACAGGTGTCCGCTATTGCACTCTGGCGACGGGTTCGAGCATCATGCGCGGCGTTGCAAAGGAGCAGCGAACGGTCAGCTTTGCGCCTGCAGCGGTTGCAATCAGGAAATTGATGCCATTGCTTGCGGATGCAAACAGCAAAGCACCAACCTTGGCTGAGCCAGCGACGCTCGTACAGATGGAATTCTGAAAGAACACCAACAAGTATATTTTCGGGAGGAACGATTCAAATGATGCCTAAACAGTGTGTGAGGTTTTTCTTGCTCGCACTAACGTGTTGCCTGTTGGCACGCGCACAAGATTCATCCCAAACCAACATTACAGGTGGAGGCTCTTCGGGCAAGCTTACGGTCTTTACCGGTGCGCACGCTATCGGGAACTCGATAGCGAGCCAGTCTGGTGGCAGAGTCCACATAGCCGGAGGCCTCAGCGTTGCCAATCACGCTTCGGTTAGCAACAACACGATCTACGGCAGTAACGGTCAGACTTTCGGTTTGGTGAAGGGGGCCGGTATCTTTGGCCAGCTTTCCACAAGCGGCGAGAGTTCCACGGGAGCTAACTGGCCCTTCCAAGGAGCCGGTGCTTGGGGTGATGGCGGAGCTGACTCCAATTACGGAGTAATCGGGACCGCACTAGAGCACTCTGCCGGAATTTTCCACAACAATAGCTCCGTTGACAACTACTACCCGCTCTACGGTTACAACGCCGCCACAGGCGGAACTGGCTATATCTTTGGCGCATTTAATGGAGACGGCGTGGGCTGCAGCATCGATCCGAGCGGGAACTTTTCCTGCTCGGGTTCGAAGAATGCTGTTGTTCCTGTCGACGGTGGCAAGCATCAGGTTGCACTGGCTGCCATCGAGTCGCCGAGGAACTGGTTTGAAGACTTCGGCTCGGCGCAACTGGTGGGTGGCGTAGCGACGGTACAGCTGGATTCGAGATATATCCAGACTGTCAACACCAAGATGGAGTATCACGTATTCCTGACTCCCAACGGCGATTGCAAGGGTCTGTATGTCAA
>Ga0206844_10170_pt3 | contig 10701 bp, 6 predicted proteins | sample Alteio_BWOrgCont_22_FD_152907 | JGI IMG/M metagenome (GOLD analysis project Ga0206844, IMG submission 152907) | Enriched cells from forest soil in Barre Woods Harvard Forest LTER site, Petersham, Massachusetts, United States -... | ecosystem: Environmental > Terrestrial > Soil > Temperate forest >...
CGTCGTCTTTGCCAAAGCAGCGAAACGTATCTTGGGAGATGCCACAAAGCGGTCCCGTTTGAGCTTGCAAATGATAACGAGTGAACCATATCGTCCCCGAACGGTCTTCGATAATTGTGCCAACCCCAAACGGCTTAGTCGGATCTGAGTACACTCGTAGTTGGCCATTTTGCCAACGACTCAAGCCTTTGGTCGTGCCGATCCACAAACTGCCGTCGCGAGAACCAAAAAGAACGGTGAAGTGTGCTCCCAGTAAACTCTGCTCCTTAGGTGGCTGCCATTGCGTGAAGGTCACTCCATCGAAACGCATCAAGCCTTCAGTGGTTCCCAGCCATATGTATCCGTCCGTCGTTTGAGCGATGGTTGTACCTGGAGTGATAGCACCGTCTTGGATCCGCCATCCTGCATGCCCATATTGAGAGATTTTCCGGTCGGGATCGACTGCGTGCACGGAAGGGCTTGCAGCCAAAACAGAAAGCCCCAGGAGGACAACCAGGCGCAACATGTTGGAAGCTTTCGCTGTGGTCGTGACCGTCAGCTCATACGCGCTTTTGCAGCCTTCGCCGTGCATATCCAGGAGGGAATCGACGATTGGGGGAAGTGTAGCACGGGCGTGCGCAGCAATGAAGCGAACGTAACAGGCAACAAACAATGATCTAGGTTTTAGAAATCGACCTTTCGCGTGGGAGCGGTGAGCGAGTTCATCGGCGTGGGAAGAATGAATCGCTTTTGCAAACTTTTGGTGAATCAAGCTGCGAACAGTACGCGAATCTATGACGAGTTGCGTTTCGGCGTTGGCTGACCCGCCAGTTGATGGAAACGCGCATCAAGCTGCGAACCGTGTCTTTCTCGTGCGGAAAGTTGCGACGGCAGCCACGCCACCACCCTATACAACAGCAGTGCGCCCAGCACGCGGATTCGCACGTTCTGACGGCTAGGGCTGGGCCCCGATCTCGAAGTTCAGTGTTGAGAGAGCAAGCCGGTACTGGTACTGTGCACCTACATACCCAATAGCGGCCTCGGTCTGCTGCAACTGTGCCTGGCTGAGTTCGACGATCGAAGAGAGACCCATTTTATAGCGACCCTGTGCGAGGCTTAGTGAAAGGTTGGCTTCCTTCGCCAGTTCGTCGCTTACACCAACTTTCTGAAAGGCGTTCGTGGCCGACAACCATGCAGTACGCACATCGCGGACCACATTGTCATGCAGATTTCGTGTGCTCTCCCGTGCAGCATTCGCCCGAAACTTCGCTTCGGAGGCCGAAGCAGTGAATAGAAAGCCATTGAAAATTGGGACTTCCACGTTCACGCCGACAGCTCCATACCAGGAAGAAATAAAGTAGCCCGGATTGCAAGTGCCGCCCACGCAGTCAGGCCGAACTGGCGTGGCCCCAGCGATACCCAGCGCGCTGATGGTCGGAAAAAGCTGGTCGCGCTGCGCGCGGCGGAATTTCTCTGCGGCCTGTTGGTTGAAAGTAAGCGTCTGCAGATCGGGACGCTGCTGCAAGGCAGTATTAATCAGTACATCCACATCCGGTGGCGGAGGCGGCGGAGCCTGGGAATCATCTTCCACAAGTTCGTAACGGATCTTCTTGTCGAAACCGAGCACGGCAATGAGCGCGGCGATTGTGGAGTCAACGTTGTTTTGCGCATCGAGCAGCAGCAACTTGGCTTGGGATAAATTTACCTGCGCAAACGTCAAATCTAATGTCGATTTCAGCTTGTTCTTTGTCAGTTCGTCGACCTGGTGTTCAACCGATCCTCGAGTGTCAACTGTCTGTTGCGCAACTTTAAGCAAGGCCTGTGCTTGCAGGGCGTTGTAAAAGGCCTGATCGGTGGCCAGCACAACATCTTCTGTAGTGGCCAGAGCATTGGCGTTTTGCGCTTTCTCTTGCAACTTTGCGGACGAAACCAGGTTGACTGCGCGTCCGAAGTCTGTGATTAGTTGAGTGAGTGTGACTCCCGCTCCGGCGTGTTCGAACAGGTGAGAAGCCGTAAGGAAGCCTGCGCCGATGCGGCTGCCTTCATTCGCGTCGACAGCGGTAATGTTGCCATTAACGGTTGGAAGCTCGGCTGATCTTGCCTCTCGATAGACCTGGTGCTGTGCCAGAGAGAGCAGATGTCCGACGCTGATTTGCGGATTATTCTTAATGGCGATTTGCTCTGCCTGTGCGCGAGTTAAACGCATTGCACCGATCGGCGGCTGCGCGGGTGTTCCTGGTTTTTCACCTGCCGGAGATGACATCTGCTGGGCATCGTCCGGGGGAAAAACAACATTGAGCGCAGCCCGAGTATCGAAGGGCCTCGTAGTGTTGATGGGGCTCCCGGCTGCCTGCGGTTGAGGCGCGGCTGGCGGGTCTTCGGCGAAACGCGATTGGTAACCGATCTGTGCCAGGCCAGGCTCGGACAGAATCGCCCACCAAGACAACCGCAGTATGCAAAGTATGAGAGCTCGTTTCATTCCGTCGTCCCCGTCGGCATAGGTGTCGCGGTTTGCCGATTGCGTTTGCCGTAAACCAGCAAGTACGCCGCGGGCACGATGAAGATCGTGAGGACGACAGAAGAGGTCAGACCTCCGATGATTGCCTTTGCCATAGGCGCATACTGTTCAGCGCCCGTGCCCAATTTCAGGGCCAGGGGAATCATGCCGATGATCGTGGCGAGCGATGTCATCAAAATAGGTCGCAGGCGCACGCGGCAAGCAGTGATGACCGCTTCTGCCGCCGACAAACCCTGTTTTTCTAGAGTGTGTGCAAAATCGACAATCAGAATGCTATTAGAGTCGGCGATGCCGACCAGCATCAGCACACCCATCAGCGACATCACATTCAACGTAGTATGCGTGAGCGGCAGAATGATCAGCACACCGACGAATCCCATAGGGATCGCGAGCATGATCAGGAAAGGATCGACGAACGATTTGAACTGAGCAGTAAGGATCAGAAAAAGCAGCACAAAGGAAATCAGAAATCCAAAAGCGAAGCTCTTGAATGATGCCTCCATGCCTTCCACCAACCCACGTACGTTTACTCTCACGTTTCCGGGAACGTTGGTCTTGGCAAGAATGTTGCGAATGGCGCTGGTGACCCGTCCTAGGTCTTCTCCTGAAGGGGTCACATAGATATCGACGGTGCGCTGGATCTGATAATGGTCGACTTCCGTTGGGGTCTGCACTTGATTCACGGCGACCACATTGTTAAGGACGGTGGTTGGTCGGCTTCCACCAGAGCAGGCCCCGAAAGGTTGACCGTTTCCGAGTTGGGCCGGCTCGGCAGACGGTCCGCAGTTCATCCCTCCCGAGAACGGATCCCGCAAGGGAATTTGGCCTAGATCGGCCAAGTTGTGGATCGCCGGCTTACCGTGCTCGAAATATTGCACGGTGAGGTAATAATCGTTGCCAGTCTTGCGATCGACCCAATAATTGGGCGCGATTTGGTAGTTGGAATTGAGAGCGGTAATGACGTTATCGACAACATCTTTCTGGGTCAGCCCCAGTTCGCCGGCATGAACTCGGTCTACATCCAGGCGTAGGGCCGGATAGTTCATGTCTTGTGGAACGTAGACTTGACTGACACCATGGATTTTGCGAATTTGGGTCGCCAACTTTTGTGCAATGCCATCAATCTGCGGCAGTTCAGGACTGCTTACCTGCACATCGATCGGAGCCGGCATGCCCGAATTCAGAATGGCGTCAACCAGTGACCCGCTGGAAAAGAATGTTCGAATATCGGGGAATTTTCTTGCCATCGCGGCCTGCACGCGATCCATGTAGGTAAAGCTACTGAGTTCGTGAGGTTCGTTGAGAGCGACTTGCACTGTCGCGGTATAAGGACCGGCGTTCGTGGTGTAGAGAGAAGAGAAATCCGGAACTACACCGATGTTGGAGACGATTCGCTTCAGATCCTTGGGCTCGACCTCGTGCCGAATAAGATCTTCCACCTTCGCGACGTAGTCGTTACTCACTTCGATGCGCGTACCGGTCGGTGCTTTGAGATTGATGGTGAACTGGCCAGCATCTGTCCTCGGGAAGAAAGCCAACCCGAGCAAAGGATAGATTGTTAGGCTGGCGAGAAACACGCCGCTCAAAACCAGAACTGTCAGGCCTGGCCGCTGCAGGCAGCGTCTCACCCGGAACTCGTAATAATTGAGAACCTTGTTGAACATGCGGTTGAAGCGGGAGTTGAATCTGTCCATCCAGGAATTCGCGGCGTCCGTGGGATCCACTTTATCTCCCGGGTGCTCGGCGTGGGCGTGCGGCACAGCCTTCAGGAAGCGTGAGCAGAACAACGGAATCACGGTCATCGCCACGACAAATGAGGCGAGCAACGACAAACAGAAGGCCAGCGCCAAAGCCGAAAAGAGAAATTTAGAAACACCATAAAGAAAAACGACAGGAAAGAAATCGACCACGTCGACCAGCGTTGCTGCCAGCACGGCGAGATTGACTTCTGCGCCACCGACTTCTGCCGCAATCATAGGCACGGCGCCGAGTTCCATATGGCGGTAAATATTCTCGAGAGAAATGACCGAGTTATCGATCACGCGCGAGAATGCCAGCGCCATCCCTCCCAGAATCATCGTGTTTATGGTGCCCCCCAAAAGGGCCAGGACGACAAAGGCGGCCAGAGCCGATATCGGGATTGAAAGCAGTACAGCGGAGGTGGCACGAAAGCTTCCCAAGAAGATCAGGATCATCAAGCTCGTAAGGATTAACCCAAGAGCGCCTTCGTGCAAGACGGTATGGATCGCCTCTTTCACGAACACTGACTGGTCGAAGACAAGGCTGGTTTTCAACTGCGCAGGGATGTCGTACAGGTGTTTGATCAACTGGCGGACACCATCCACCACTGCGATGGTATTGGTATCGCCTCCTTGCTTCATGATTGGGATGTACACTGATTTCTGACCGTCAATGCGCACGATGTTGTATTGAATCTGGTTCGCATCTTCAGCCTTCCCAACATCGTTCACCGTCACCCAAGAGCTTCCCTTGACCTTGAGCGGAACTTCGGCCAGTTGCTTTATGTTGTCAACTAAGCTGTTCGAGTACACAAAGTAATCGTAGGGCCCCATTTTCACATCGCCGGCGGGCAGAATCAGATTTGAATCATTGACGGCCCGGACTACGTCCATCAAGCTGAGCTGCCTTGATTCGAGTTTGTAGGGGTCAACGTAGGCCATGATCTGGCGGTATTTGCCGCCAAACGGAATCGGGATTTCGGCGCCCGGCACCACCGCGATCTGGTTGCGGATTTGGAATTGTGCGTAGTCGTGAAGCTGAGTTTCGTTAAGCCCCTGCCCGCTGACCGTAACCAGCGCGACCGGTAAGCTGGAGGCATCGAATTTGAGAACAACCGGAGGGAGTGTCCCCGGAGGCAGGCGCTTCAGGTCGGCTAGAGCCAGATTGGCGAGTTCGCTGGCGTCGGTGTCGGGATTGGTTCCGGGCTGAAAGTACACTTTGATGATGCTGACTCCTAGAAGGGAGCGAGACTCCATGTGGTCGATGCCCGATCCCAGCGTAAAAAAGCGCTCGAGGGGATCGGTAATATCGAATTCAATATCCTCGGGAGGCATGCCCGTATAGAACGTGGCAACGACGGCTTCGGGCAGGTTAATCGGAGGAAACAGATCCACAGGCATGCGGATCAAGCTAGTAGCGCCGATGACCAGCAGCACCAAACAGATCACAATAATGAAGTACGGATTACGAATTGAAAACCCTGGCATAACCTATCCAATTCTTGTCTTTCCGAAGTTGTTGGCTTCCTGCTGACGTCGATCCCTCATTGCGTACTTCCGTCGTGGTACTCCATGGCTGCAACCACTTGGGCACGAATCTTTTGTCCGGCCTTCAAACCACTGCGATCGCTGACTACGACACGCTCCCCATCCTCTAGTCCAGAGACGATTTCGGCGTCGTTGCTGGTCTGCAATCCGACCTGCACAGAGCGTTGCTCCAGCACTCCATCCGCGTTCACAACAAGGACAGATGCTTTATCGCCTTCGCGAATCAAGGCCTGCACGGGGACGGACGGAATGTTGTCTTTGCGATCAAGGTGCAGCTCAGCTTCGGCATACAAACCGGGCACCAAGACTCGCTGAGGATTAAGAACATCAACTTCGGTGTGCATCGTCCGTGTGTCCGATCGAACATCGACCGAGAATCGCGACACCTTTCCCGGGAACGTCTGGTTCAACGAGGGCACTCGAACATTTACAGGATCTCCGATGTGGATGTAGTGAACGTAAGCTTCTGGAACTGGAATAGCGAGTCGAAACAAGTCATCCTCGGACAGTCGAACCAGCGGAATCGCTTGCGTGCTAGAACCAGTGCCGGCTTGCATCAGCGTTCCCAGATTTGCGTATCGGTCAGTGACCACCCCTGAGAACGGAGCGGTGATTTTCGTGTAGTCGAAGAGGCTCTGATCGTGAATCAGTTTTGCTTGGGCGGCTGTAAGCTGGCTTTGAGCTGCGTCCAAGGCCGCCTCACCAGCGTCGACCTGCGCGGCAGCAGCCAAGTCTTTGCCCTGAGCGTCGTCTACTTCTTGCTGCGCCACCAGTCCGGGTTGACTTTCAAAGACTCCGTTTAAGCGCGTGTATTCCAGATGCAGGGCCTTATACTGCGCCTGATAGCGGCCCAGTTCGTGCTGCGCTCTGGTCACCTGATGAGTTGCGTTCGTGATTTCTGCCTTATCTTCCTGCAGTTGCGCTTCGAGTTCCGGAATCTCCAGAAGAGCCATCACCTGTCCGGCTTTTACGTGCGTGCCGTAGTCGACATTCAGAGTTTTTACGTAACCAGATTCTTTCGCGTAAACATCGATCTCCTGGAACGGCACCAATTCCGAGGACAAAGTCAGTTCGCGACTCAATGTTTTATTGACTACGTTCACCACGCCCGCCGTGACGTCCTGTTGATCGTTAGCCTCCGCGCTGACACTCCGGCCCATGGAGCAAGATGACAGACCGAACGCAAGCAATGCCGCCGCGAGGCCCGCAATCACGCGAGACAACGGAGCCTTGCTAAGCCACGCGCGAGCTTTGCCCCGAGAACTATGCAGGTTCATAAGCCTCTAAATACCAACCTTCCCTGGCATTCAAGCCAGCAAACTCCGGCTAAATCGAAAGCTGCGGATCCACTGGCCAGGTTTCGTGGGCATGCGCCGGCAAGGAAGCGGCGACTAGAGCGAGGGCCAGCACTGTGAGAATCGACCACAGTCCATATGCGACAAGATGAATGACGTTTCGCAAACGCGATTTCATTCTTACCCCTCCACAGACCCGGTGGCACGAGAAGCAAGCGCGTTGCCAATCGGACGTGCTCGTCGCTAGCACTAACTCTGTTGCCGCAGGCGAAGCGATGCTGTTGGCAGGTCTCGGCTATAGGCCCAATGAATCGCTTATCAGAATTACTGCTGAGACAGGCGTTCCATCCTCACGCCAGACTTCAAGCATGAGCAAGCACATCTTTGTCGCACCGCGTTGGCACCAGTTCTTTTCAACTGGATACATATCTAGAAATTAACGGTCGACGCTTGTCGATTGGTGGACAAGTGACCAGACGTGGCAATGAGTCGACACACATGCAAAGCGGAAATCGATTCTATCTCTGTCAGGGGGACGGATTTGCCTGAACAAATGTACAACCTTGGGACTTCTCACAATGTTTCACTGAGTACGCGAAATGGAAATCGGCGTGCCCTGACGAGGAAGCATTGGTGTCAAGAGTCTTGGTTGGCGCTGCCGCATTTCACATGGAATTCGACGGCGCCATCACGGTTAAAACCGGTCGAGGCCAGTTCAACAAGTGAGACAGGACAGAAATTCCCACAAGCTCCCCATTGGAGGCGAGGCGGGACGTGCTGTCAGCGCGGATCTACCCAATTCCGGCGAGCCTACGCATCACAGTAACGGACAGGGTGTTACCCATGTCGGAAAAGAGAGAGTGGAGATGACTGCTTCATGTGTCAATCACAGACAAAAACGGATGACGGCGAAAGTTGTCGTTGCATGAGCGACCTAGTGCCTTCGGCCTTAGGACAACCGATGTTTCGACAGCTCCTCAATGTACGGGAGGGGGGTCGGCTGCGGTGTCTCTTGAGAAAGCGTTTTGAAGGAGCGATTTGGCTGCCACTCGTACTTGTCTTGGGCGCGATTGCAGTTGTCGGTTACGCCGACCATCTCATTGCCTCGATGTCGCTTGTTTATCTTTATATTCTGCCCCTTGTCATCAGTGCTGTTTTCCTCCCCAAAGAAATAAGCTATTGCTTGATCCCGATTTGCATCTTGCTTCATGATTATTTTTCCCCACGAATTATCAATCTCGCGCTACGCATTTTCCACAACGGCTCGGCGCTCGTGTGCTTCTTCATTGTGTTGTATGTCATTCAGCGGTACATCCGAGAAAAGGAAGTACTTGCCAAAAGAGTCCAACAGCAGCGTGACGATCTTCTTCATGACGTCGAACTCGCCTCACAGGTCCAGCGCATGTTTCTCCCCTCAGGTAAACCAGGCATTGCCGGGCTGGAAATCGCTGGCATGATGAAACCGGCTAAGGGCCTAAGCGGCGATTACTACGACTATATTCCCATCAACGCGCACACTCTCCAAACTGTAATTGCCGACGTGTCTGGAAAAGGAGTCTCAGCTGCACTCTTGATGTCAGCGACGGCGGCAGCTACTCACCTCGAGGTCAACCGTGAGCGAGATATGCTGGAGGTAGTAGAGCGTTTGAATACCGGAATCCGCTCCGTGTCGGACGGCGAGCACTTTGTGACTTTACTGCTCGCCGAAATCAACGCGCAGAGACGCACGCTCCGCTATGTGAACTGTGGCCATAATCCGGCGCTTCTGTTTCAATCCGAGACGGGTAAAGTCACACTTTTGAATTCATCTTGCGTACCAATCGGAATATCTCCGGAAGAAAACTGTGAATTAGCATCGGTGGGGCTGGCGACCGGTGACATACTGGTTTTTTATACCGATGGGATTACGGAAGCGCAAAACGACGGGGGCGAAGAATTTGGTACGGGACGCCTCGAAGCAATTCTACAGAATGGCTATTCTCTTTCTGCCGAAGGTCTTATGACCACGATCTTCAGCAGGGTAGCGGAGTTCTGTAGCCATATTGGTTTCGCGGATGATGCCACTATTCTCATCGTCAAGTGCAACTTTGACAAATCTTGGTGAATAGGCAGACTGGCTATCTTCCCTGGTAGTTTATGTCGTCTGGCTGCCGGCCTGACTTTGCTAAGGTAAGCTGAACTGTGCGGCCCGGTGCGCAATTACGCTTGATAACGACGTCGTCTCGACGCTGCAAGTCGGTGAGGTTAATCACCGGAGGAAAGAATCGACTCAGCTCCGTTACCAGCTACTTCTTTAGTAGCGGGACATCTCGGGGCCTCAATCGTTCTTGAGCGCATCAGGAGGGAAATGCTGAAACATCTTCTGCACTCCCTTGTTCAGGTCCTTGATGTTCTTGTCGGACTTGTCGGACAGCATGCCGCTGGACACGCCTCGCCAGACCAACGTTTTTGTCTTTGCATCGAAGAGATCGACCACAAGCGTGCCAACTGTGTAAGTTTGGGATGTAGTGGTGGATTCTCCAAAGCCCCCAAAACCACGCCAACGCCAGCCGCCGCCAAAGTCATCGTAGTACGTGTTCAGAGTCTGGTGGTTTTGGTTGATCTCCATCGCGATGATTGAGATATCACCGCCAGATTCCATTTGTGTCCAGCCTTTCGCTGCGAGTGCTTCGTTCACCGCGGCCTTGATCCTGTCAACCCACAACGGATCTGGTGTCTGGACTTTCTCCCAGCTGTAGGTTTTGTATTGACTGAAATTTGCGGCGCGATCGTAGTCCGTCTTCACCTGCTGAGCGAACGACGCATTCGCCAGAAAAAGAGCGAGCCCTACCAACATAATTCCTTTCTTTGGCATTTTCATGATGTCTCCTTGAATCGTTTGTCCTGCTGACCTAGCCTAGTGCGAATGGATATGGCGAGCCGCCCGCCAGTGTGTGTGGAGCCGTTGATCGCCGGCGGGCGGCCGTTCATCATGGGACCTGCACCTGTACCGGAGCCCCGTACGTCGTGCCAGTTGCTGGCACGATCACGAGATAGTGGCGCTGTGCTTTCACATCGGTCTCGACGAGCTGCCGAATCGGACCGATGGCATTGACGATTGCCGCGCCAGCGGGGTTCGTCATGAAGGATTGCAGCGGCTGCAGTGCGCCGGTGCCATCCAGGTTCGCGGCGAGTGCCAGTACGTAAGGCTGCTTTGGCTGCAATCCGGAGACCGCGGCTTCCAGCACCTGAATCAGGCCTTGATCGAACAGAGAGACGCTGGTCGGCGCTTTGCTCGTCTCCGCAGCGGAAGCCGCGAGGGCAAGATGTGCGACCTGGCCCGCGACGCCGAGCGATTGTAGGTTCTGCGTTCCGGGACCCGACGGCACCGCATCGGGCACATAGGTGAGAGCTTGCGGCGCCTGACCGATGCGAACCGTTGCGATCACCTTGTTCCTAAGCGTATCGATCGCAGTGACGCCGTCACCGTTCTCGAGCCCGACATAGATGCGGTCGCCGTCGCCAGACGGCCAGATCCCGTGCGGCAGCGCCCCGACCGGAATCGTCGCGACTTGCGAGAAATCGCTGGTCCGGAACACTTTCACTTCGTTCAGGCCACCGATGGTCACATAGGCGAAAGTGC
>Ga0206844_10373_pt1 | contig 10667 bp, 12 predicted proteins | sample Alteio_BWOrgCont_22_FD_152907 | JGI IMG/M metagenome (GOLD analysis project Ga0206844, IMG submission 152907) | Enriched cells from forest soil in Barre Woods Harvard Forest LTER site, Petersham, Massachusetts, United States -... | ecosystem: Environmental > Terrestrial > Soil > Temperate forest >...
ATCAGCGGTATATCCGAATTGTAATGAACTATCAAAAGGGTTTGATAATTTATATGTGCCAGTATCCTTTATGTTTTTGAGGCCTATAATTAAATCATCCAAAGCACCATTTTTTCGGTTGCTTGTATAAATTATAACCCCTGCCATACCATAATTTGCAAAATTTTCACGTACTACCAATGCGTTAACATTTGAATTAACCCCTCCATAAAACGGCAACCAGACATTACCATTCACAAGGCAACCAAACGTATTGGCACCTGAGGTGGTGATTGGCGGTAATTGCTCTGCCTGAGGAGAAGGACTTTTTTTGCATCGGACGGCGGTAAGGGTAAACAGGACGAGAAGTGAGAAGATGTATTTTTTCATTGGTTAACTATTAAAGGTTATCAATAACATATACCAAAGTTAGTGTTTTTCAGATTACCCAATATCCCATTCTTTTTTTATGCTCTGATAGACTTCTGTTGTACATCTCGCCAAATGTAAGTATAAAAAATCAATAGAAGCAAATTTGCCTCTATTATTTTTTCTAAAGTCCCTGACTTTCGATGTGTGAAAAAATACACTGTAGAGGTTAAAGCTGTGGGCAAGAACCTAAAAAGATTGAGAAACGAAAAAGGAATAAGCCAACAAGAACTTGCAGACCTTTGCGATATGGAACGGTCAACAATTGTTAGGGTAGAATCAGGAATATATGGGGCAGGATTGCATGTCCTTTTTGCTATTGCCGAAGTCTTACAGGTTGATATAAAAACCCTTTTTGAAGGCATATAATAATCAATAAGTATTGGCAAACGCAAGCGGATCGGTAAAGTGTGGGTTGCCGCTTACTTGCGAAAGATATACAGATGCATAAACCTGGTCGAATGTAAAGGTGTTCTTGATTGTATCAACAGGATTACCATCGAGCCCGTTGAAAGTATTGGGCCCAAAATTAATGGGAACCCTTTCCATCAAATATTTGGTGGATATCCTGTTGGTATCAAGCGACCCAAAAGTTGAATCAACCATAACTGCCTCCGTTGTATTAAAGGTATCGGTTTCAGTGGCAGTCTGTGCATACAGCCTAAAAGAGCTCAGTGAAAGAAGAAGGATGAGGATTTTTTTCATAGCTCAACATTTTATTATTGTTTATAGGGCCAATGCACATCAAAACGTCCATTGGTTATGTTTACTGTTTTATTAAACTGCGTATTAGTGCCCCTGAAAGAAAATGTACCCGATACAATATCGGCGATTGTATCTAATCGCAATATTTTAACCGTCCCAAATGTATCCACAGGCGCATAATCAATGGTGCCGTCAGAATACGTTAGGCCGTCAGATAATGTATTCTGGATTTCATACGTGCCAGTATCCTTTAAATTGAAAATAACGATGTCAAACGTTGATGTCGGACTGGTCTTAGTATTGTTTGCTGTGATTGAAATGGTTTGGTTCTTATAGTATGAGCCGGGTATCGCCCCCCCGACCCATAAAGCATAGTTAATACCACCCTGAAGATAGGAATATGGCAACCATACATTCCCATTCACAAGGCATCCAAAAGTATTTGCACCCCAGGTTGTAATAGGAGGGAGTTGGGGTCCCCGGGTAATTTTTATACATTGTGGGGTGGTAAGGGTAAGAAAGATCAAAAGGAAGAAGATGTACTTTTTCATTGGTTAACAATTAAAGGTTATCAATAACATATACCAAAGTTAGTGTTTTTCAGATTAATTCCAAGTTTTGTACATCGCGCCAAAGGTATAAAAATTATTGGACATATACGTCCAGTAATAGTTTTTTTTACTGATAGACCTTTGGTTTGTGTTAAAACCTACAATTTTGGCCTTTAGCGCCCACCTTCGCAGGTTGCGGGAGCATAAAAATTTTAGCCAGGAGCAATTGGCCCTTGAGTCTGACATTTCAACCAAAACAATATACCGTATTGAAAAGGGGGAACATAACCCCACGCTTATAACCTTACTTGCTATTGCCCGTGGCTTGGAAATATCCATACAGGAATTGGTAACATTTGAAGTCCCGGAAATATTAAAATAGTTCATTACGAGAAGTAAGCAGGTATTTCGTCGTCATCCGCATTGTGTCCAGCCCCCCGAAAGCCGAATCAATATAGACCGCTTCGGTCATGTTCAGGGTTGCGGTAACATGCACAGAATCCTGGGCATAAGAATTGATAGTTGCCAATAATGCAAGGAGAAGCAGGATTTTTTTCATATTGGTTTGATGATTAATGAATATTACATAACTAATGTATTACCAAAGGATAATGCAGGTCAAAACGGCCATCAGTGATATATATGGTTTTATTGAACTGGGCATTGAAACCCGTGAAAGAGAAAGTACCGGATATTATTTTTTGTATGGTATCACAACGCAGGATTTTTACCCTTACTGTAGAATCCAATGGCGGATATGGCCCAAAGCCAAGCGTATCGGCAGTATATGCGAAGGATAATGAACTATCGAAAGGGTTTGATAATTTGTATGTGCCGGTATCCCTGATGCCCCTGAATCTCATTTCAAAATCATCCAGTGCGCCATTTTTTCGATTACTGGTATAAATATCAATATCAGGATAAGAAAAATTATGAGTTAGATAGGCATAGCAAACTATTGCATCCACCCCACCATCTGAGCTATTATATGGCAACCACACATTTCCATTTACAAGACAGCCAAAGGTATTGGCACCGGTGGTAGTGATTGGCGGTAATTGCTCTGCCTGAGGAGAGGAACTTTTTTTGCATCGGACGGCGGTAAGGGTAAACAGGACGAGAAGTGAGAAGATGTATTTTTTCATTGGTTAACTATTAAAGGTTATCAATAACATATACCAAAGTTAGTGTTTTTCAGATTATCAAATGGATGGCTGCTACTTGCAGGAAGTAAACCGCTGCATTATTTTCCCAACATTTCCTGAAAGCCACTGAGCCCAAAACTGCCGCCACTATATACAAAGAGCATATTGCCATACAGGTTTTGTTCTTTGATGATCTGCCTTGCCGTCATCAGGTGTTTTACGGAATAAACCGGGTCCATTAAAATGCCTTCATTCCGGGCAATGGATTTCAGTTCATTCAGAACGGTTGACGTTATCGAACCAAAGGAGGGTGATACAACCGGTTTGTAAAAATGAGGGTCAAAGAGAGTTTCAGTGGACAATTTTATACCGGTATGGCTTTCGAAAAGGGTGGCCATTTCAAAGTATTTCAGAACAAATTCCGCTTCGGTCCCTGCTATTAAGGTGATATGTAAATCACATTTCTTTTGTAATAGCCTCAGTCCCAAAAGCAACCCGATAACTGCAGCCCCACTGCCCGAATCTACAAAAACATGATCGAAAACCAGGCCGGTTTCCTTCTCATTTTCGATAATATCATAAGCAAGCGTTATGGCCCCGGGCATGGCTTCAACGGTAAGGCCACCCTCAGGAAGAACAAAGACATTTTTGCCGTTTTTCTTTTGGTCCTCCTGGTAGGCTTTGGCCATTTCATTCGCGTTGTTCCATCTGTCCCGGTCTATCCAGACTACATTCTCCATGTCATGTAGCAGGTTCATCCAAACCAAGTTGCCTTTAAGCTGTTTTTCATTGCTTTCCAACAGAAAAAGCCTGGATTTGATTTTGTTTTCGTTGAGGAGTTGTAGTGCGCCAGTTACATTGTTTGATTGGGCACTCCCGATAAGAACAACTTCATCAAACTTGTTTTTAACCAAAAAAGGGATCAGGCTGGCAAACTTCCGGTACTTGGAACCCGTGATGCCAGAGCTGAGTTCATCGTCCCTTTTGATATAAAACCGTACATTGCCAACAGGCTCATTCAAAGAGTGAATCCTGCTGTGCAATACAAAATCCTGATTGATAAATGTTTGCAGAGTTTTAAAAAGGGGTGGAAACATGGCCCGAACTTAATGTAAATATCCCATAACAAAAAAGACCGTTCCGAAGGGCTCGGAGCGGTCTTTAAACACACCATAAAAAAACTTAAACGTATTGTGACACTTGAAAGGTCTCAATCCCTTTCACTACAGGTACAACGCTCCGGAAATAATTTTGTTCTCAGAAATGTAAAAAAAAGTTTGAAAAAGTTGAAAATAGTTTACAAAACTATTTCTCACAGGTACTTATGTCCTTCTAAAAAATTGCGGACATAGTCCATTGTCCCATCTTCGAGGGAAGTAAAGGCTTTTTCATACCCAATACCCCTCAATTTCGTCATCCTTGCTTCGGTAAAATACTGGTACTTGTCCCTGATGTCAACAGGGGTATCAAAAAATGAGATGTTTTCGGGCAAATCGAGGGATTTGAAGACAGACCTGGTCAGTTCAAGAAAGGTCCTGGCCTTCCCGCTGCCCAGGTTGTAAATGCCGGAATTGCTTTTATCCCGATGGTGCAAAAGGAAATACAAAACGTCCGTAACATCCTTTACATAAATAAAATCACGCATCTGGCCGCCGTCTGTAAAATGAGGGTTGTGAGACCGGAAGAGCTTCATGGCACCAGTGGCCCTGACCTGGTTAAAGGCATGAAAAATCACCGAGGCCATTCGGCCTTTATGATATTCATTAGGGCCATAAACATTAAAAAACTTTAGCCCGATCCAAAAATAGGGCGACTTTTTCTGAACCAGCGCCCATTTGTCAAATTCATTCTTTGATATTCCATAAGGATTCAGGGGCTGGAGTTTTTCAATAATTTCAGGATCATCATTGTACCCGAATTCACCGTCGCCATACGTTGCCGCAGACGAGGCATACACCAATGGGATACCAAATTCAACACAGGCCTTCCAAACCTGTTTCGTGTATTCCAGGTTCAGCCGGTTCAGCAGGTCCATATCAAACTCTGTGGTATCTGTTCTTGCACCAAGATGAAAGATGAATTCCACTTGCTTTTGATTGTCCCCAAGCCATTCAAAAAACACATCCCGATGGATTTGACCTGTTAATTTCTTCCCTTCAAGGTTTTTGGCCTTGTCCGGGCTTGAAAAATCATCAACGGCAATGATGTCGTTGAAGTTCTCATCATTAAGCCTGCCGATAAGTGAACTTCCGATAAACCCTGCCGCCCCGGTTACAATAATCATAGCTTCAAAGGTAGGGAATCAGGTTTACAAATCAGGCCAACCTTGCCGCTGTTCACTACCGCTGAACCTTGTTAACTGATTTCCCCTATATTTGTACTCCAATTTTTGAGATACGATGCATGTATTAGATTTTGAAAAGGAAGTTTACGAACTTGAAAAGCAGTTGGAGAAGGCCAGGGAATCTTCCGGAAAGGGAGAACAGAACGGCAGTAAGAACCAAACGCTTGATGAATTTGCCGCCTCTGTGGAGAAATTGAAAAAGGAAGTGTACGGCAACCTCAACGGCTGGCAAAAAGTGCAGCTTTCCCGCCATCCCGACAGGCCCTATACGCTGGATTATATCCAGAACATCACAAGTGATTTTATAGAAATGCACGGCGACCGAAATGTAAAAGACGACAAAGCCATGATCGGCGGTTTCGCTGCCATAGATGGGCAAACAGTGATGGTAATAGGGCAGCAAAAAGGCCGGAACACCAAGTTGAGACAGTTCCGCAACTTCGGGATGCCAAACCCTGAAGGCTACCGCAAAGCGCTGCGGCTCATGAAACTGGCCGAGAAGTTTAACAAGCCTATCATTACCTTTATTGATACTCCCGGCGCATCTCCCGGCCTGGAAGCCGAAGAAAGAGGCCAGGGCGAGGCCATCGCCATGAACCTTAGGGAAATGGCCGTCCTCAAAGTGCCTGTCATTTGTATCATCATTGGTGAAGGGGCATCAGGCGGTGCGCTCGGCATCGGTGTAGGTGACAAGGTACTTATGCTGGAATATACGTGGTACTCCGTCATTTCTCCTGAATCATGCTCGTCCATTCTCTGGCGTTCGTGGGATTTCAAAGAACAGGCGGCAGAAGCCTTGCAGCTAACTTCAGATAAAATGCTCAAACTGGGACTCATAGACGGCATTATCAGGGAACCTCTCGGCGGGGCGCACAATGACCCTGAAAAAACTTATAGCGCCGTGAAATCGGAAATAAAAAAGCACCTGAAAGAACTGATCCCCATGGATCCGGACACCCGCATCTGGCAGCGCATTGATAAGTTCTCCAAAATGGGGGTTTATGCTTAATGTCCTTTTCTAAAATCCTGTCAGGCATTATTCATGTCCTGTCAGCTGTTAAGACTCTCCCAAGGATCGTCAGGGCAAAATTGTTCTCCGGGAACCAGGGTATTATAGACAATTCCATCAACTCTTTTTACAGAGGTCACATGCCTTTGGCAGAAAGCCAGGGAGTAGAGGCTATTGAAACGATACGGAAATCCATGCTTCAAAGTGATGCCAAAATTCCAAGAATAGAGTTTGGCAAAGGGTCGAACACTCTTTCCAATACCACTGTAACCGAGAGAATCAGTGATGTTTGCAGGGTTATGAGCAAACCCAAAAGAGAATGTCTTTTCTTGTTTTATCTTCTAAAAACCCTGAAACCAATACAATGCCTCGAACTTGGCACATGCCTGGGCATTTCATCGGCCTATATAGGCATGGCAATCAGGCAAAACGGACAGGGCAGGCTTGTTACCTTTGAAGGATCCCCGGCAAGGGCGAAAATCGCTGAAATAAACATAAACGATCTTGGCCTGGCCAAAAACGTTAAAGTTATAGAAGGCCGGTTTCAGAATAAAGTGGGAGAACATCTGAAAGAAATTGGATATATTGATTTTGCCTTTATTGACGGCCATCACCAACAGGATGCGACTATTGGTTATTTCAACCAATTGCTGCCCAAATTTCTAAACGGCGGCATCATGGTTTTTGATGATGTATTTTGGTCATCGGGGATGAACAGGGCATGGAAAAAGATTAAAAAATCCGATCCGGTCATTGACAGCTTTGTATTTAAGGGAATGGGGATTATAGAAGTGGGTATAAGCGCTTAAATTTGTGAATTTTACCTTAAAAGTAAAACCAAAACAAACTGGACGATCATGGTTCCGTCAACCAGCCCCGAAAAATAATACTCATGCTTGCCGTCACGCGCAAAATAAATGACGATGAGGGCATTGAGCCCGGACAGCAACTTGGCCCATAATATCCCGTCCCATACCGGATAATGAAAAACATTAATGGTGAAAAAAACAAGGATGCAAACAAAAGCCAGAAGACGTGTTTGCCTGATACCGATAAGGCCCGGAATGGTCAGTAGATTGCCGTATATATCGCTCTGATAATCACGGATATCAAATGGAAGTGTAATTGCAAAGATAAAAACTGCCCTTTCGATGAATAGGAGAATGACATCACGATGCAATATGCCTGTCCCCGTGCCAATCACAGGGAAAATAACTGTAGTGGAAGCCCAAACGTACATGATGAGGAAGATTTTGAGCAGCTTGACATTCCTAAGGCCCTTCGCACCACGGATTATAGTTGGAAACGAGTAGCCAATGGATATGATGCCGAGGTGACAAAGGAAAAAAATACTGTTTTTCGGGAGATAAAACAGGGCAGCTATCAAAAAGGCAAAAGCCAGGACACTGAGTACCGTCATTGGAACGCGAAACTTTACAATCCATTTATGTCGTTCACTGGCCGATTTGGCAAGTGTATCCAGGGCCACAAGCCTGTCAATATTATATGTAAAGAATGTGGCCGTAAAACCGATGAAGATATATAACAGGTTGACCTGAAGGTTGAGGAGGATGTAAGTTTCCCAGATGAAACAAGCAGAACACACCGAAATGAGCAGGTTGCCGTAAATGATAAAATCCGAAACTTTTTTCATTAATCAAAGATTCAGAAACAATGGTCAAAAAACAAGGGATTATTGTAGGGCAGCGCTGACCCGTAAGAGTGGCGGCACTGTTTCAGGGGTACTATGAACAAGATAATTTTCAACATACTCCCCGTGTGGCATTATCGCCACATCTTCGGGAAGCATGTTTTCAAACCGCTCCAACATTCCCCTTCGCTTATAGTACATCAGGAAATTGTATAAAAAACTGCCATTGACACCCGGGTGCATAAAACGTTCTTGTTCAAAGTCAATATCAAAAGAATGAAAATAACTGATGACAGGTTCACCACGTTTAAATGCATTGACCATCGCCCATTTGGAAAACAAAACAGGCAGGAAACGAAAATAAACACTTGAGGCAAAGGGAATACTAAGAAACGGGTTTCTGAGAAGTGTGGGAGGCAGTTCCCATATTTTATTATTCACAAGTTTAAATTTGCTCCCAAATTCCGGCCACCCATGAAATGCGCTTTTTGTGGCCATTACCGAGGAAGAATATCTGAACCCCAGTTCTTCAAGAACTTCATAAGCCCAGCTTGTGGCGGCGGTAAGCGATAGGCCCGGCGCCCGGAAACCATGGATGTTTTTGGCACCGAGTTTATAAAGTATCTCCAGGTTTTTGTCAAGGTCTTCCCTGAAACTCTGACGGGTATGAAAGTTCAATGGTTTATGATCGTATGTGTGACACCCGATCTCATGGCCTCCATCAATAATTTCTTTCACGAGGTCACCATAATGCGCGGCTGCTTTTCCCACCATAAAGAAAGTGCCTTTTGCATCATGTATTTTTAGAAAATCGAGGTACTTGCGGATCATTTGGGGCAATCGCTCGCGGTACGTAAACCCATCAGGAACAAGATAACGAATATCCTCAAAATCTATACTGAAAAGCAATATTTTAGCCTTCTGCGATTTTTCCATCCCCTGAAAAATTTAAGACAACCTTCTCCTTCTATCTATTTTATTTCCAATACTTCAAAATCATCATATATAAGTGTACTATATGGATGGATCAGTCCCCCATTCCCTTTGTCGCCATATCCCAGTGATGATGTAAAGAGCAAACGTCCTTTTGAACCCTTGTTAAACAATCCCGCACCCAGTTCCAGGCCACGGATAACTTCATGGCGGCCCATAACAAACGATGTTATTTTACTACTTCCGCCATCAACTGCGGTACCGTCAAGCAGTTTTGCTTTATAGCTGATGATAACGGTCTGGCTGTCCTTTGGCATCGGCCCTCTGCCTTTATGCTCCACAACATAAAACAGGCCATCCCCGGTTTTTTTGGCTTTTGGTTCATTGTGATAAATATACCGGTCTAAATTTTTGATTTCCTGAGCTTTGATCTTATCATTTATTTTCAATGACTCTTCGTTCAATTTCTGCTTTTCAAGGGCATAATCAGCCTGGGATTCAATGGAAAGCATTTTTATCCTCATCTTAAGCATCGAACCGGCCGGTACAGGCATTTGCTGCCCGTTGTAAAAAGAATCTGCACTTACGAGAAACATGGCGCTGTCACCACTTGACATCATCATAAATGCCTCTTCAAGGTCCCCTTTGTAAGAGGAAGGACGTATCTCGGTAACTACAGGAATTTCGGACTTATAGCTTGATGAAAGCATTGAATCCCTATAAGAGTACAGGATAAAATTGAACTTGATGATTTCCCCAAGTTTTGGTTTCGGGCCATTTTCATGGGTAAACATCCTGTATTTCAAGCCTGTTGGAGAAGTATTGAAACCCTCCTGTCCTTTTGAAATAAAAGGGACAAGGATAAGGAGGACAAAACCCAAAAATATTTTATGGCGCACCTGATGTATCAATTCAATAAACGACCAGCCTTTGGCCTGTATGAAGGACTATTTAAAATCCACCACTTCCACTTCAAACACGAGGGGGGAATATGGAGGTATCTTGTCACCACCCATAGCCCTGGACCCATAAGCGAGTTTTGAAGGAATGATCAAACGGGCTTTGGTGCCTTTTTTCAATAAAGCAAACGCTTGTTCCCAGCCAGCAATAACACTGCCGGGCTGGCCACTGGGCACACCCAATTTAAACTTAAAGGTTTTGCCATTGTCGCTGTCAAATTCCTTGCCGTTGAGCAGGGTTCCGGTGTAATGGGCAACAATCGTATCTCCGGCTTTTGGCAGCGGGCCTGTACCATCTTTTTCAATGACATAGTACAAGCCTGAATCCGTTTTAATGGCATTCGGGGCATTTGCTTTCAGGTAGTTGGCCAGTTGACCTGCTTCAGCAGTCTTAGCCGCTTCATCCTTTTGCATCATTTGTTTTTGATATTCTTCGTAAGGTGTTACCTCCTCCATTTTGATGGTGTATTTCACAAGGGTACCGGGTTTCAAAGCCGGATCAGGATGTCCTTTGGTCATAGAATCAGCCGGCATAAAAAATGCGGCGCTGTCTCCCTTGCCAAGCATTAAAAAACCTTCGGTAAGGGTTTGAAATGCTGCCTGCATCAGCCTGCCTTCAAAAGGGCGGTGCATTTTGTACGAACCCATCAGCACAGAGTCTTTATAATTTGTGACAACATAATCAAACTTGATCATATCGCCGAGTTTTGCTTTTGGACCGCCTTCTGATTTATAGATTTTATATTTAAGCCCCTTGGCAGTTGTTTCGTAGGGCTTGTTTTTACATGAAGAAAAGATGAGGGCAATGGCCAGGATTGCAAGTACGGTATGTTTCATCGGTATATAAATTGTTTGTGTTTTAGTTTTAAAATCGGGTGCAAATATAAGCTAACTGTTTTATTTACCTGCTGCTATATCCACAAGTTCTACGTCAAACAGGAGAACAGCATTTGCTGGTATGG